>JAABUP010002663.1_pt1 | contig 33719 bp, 54 predicted proteins | sample 5559201 | NCBI WGS metagenome assembly JAABUP01 (sample SAMN10711887, study PRJNA513373) | rock metagenome | isolation source: Antarctica rocks | place: Antarctica
CCTTAGACATTTTCGGTCAAGCCATTCATGAACATACTAGAACATGCTAGTAACACTTAGTCAGCTTCTGTGATAGCTGCATTTACTAACCCGCTTCCTGCGTCCTAGCGGCCTGTTGAGTACTATATAAGCTTCAGACTTTGGTTCACCGAACACACAATTAGCGATCAAGTCCTCTTGTAAATATTGTGTCAAGTCAAGCTTGCAAGTCTGCACAGCTTATTTCAACACCACTGCTTAAGCTGCGTCAGATACAAGCTATACCCTTACTCTGAAGTGCATGTTTCATACGAATGTTTGATATGCGTGTTTCATATGATGTTCCATGCATGACGAACAATGACAATCTCAATTTGTTTCTGCCCTTCTTGCCGTGTTGCCTGGTGTCTGCGCATGTGCATAGCCTGCTACAGCACGTGTAGGCCCACGCCTGACCTGAAAGGTGTAGAAATCATCTGCTGCCCAAACTCTGTCACTACCATATGCTTGCTTAGCTTGATTGGTAAGCCATCGCAGGACATCCTGGCGGTCCCCTTCTGACTCAGACCTCAGTTGCTCCCCCTGCATTTCCCCTTTGTTGCTGTACCGATTGCTGAAATGCGTCAGCACAAGTGCTTTAGCCCTGATCTTGCGTGCAAATGCCCCAGCCATGGGAGCTGTGCTATGCTGTGCCACATGAGCTTTTTTCTCCATGCCAGCTGAAAATGTTGCTTCATGTGACACCAGATCTGCCCCCATTCCTGGCCCTGCAAGGCAGCCCAGGCTTACACAGTGTGATCGAGTTGCAATCATAACAGGTGGTACACTGACATGGTGATGTAGTGATATCAAATATGCCCATACAGTCATCACGATGATCCAATCAAGCATTGAAGCAAATTACAAAGCTTGTCATCAAAGCAGCCTTGCTCTCCAACACATCAGCCAATGAGTCAAATTAGTAGAGTAGCTGTGAAGATCAGCATGCATCAGCAAGCATCAGAATGACAGTGACATTGTCTGCTTGCCATAGCAACAATCTTGGTATATTGCCATCAGCAGTGATTGCAAGTGCTGCACAGGCCAGAACTAAGTTGCATCACAGCAAAACCCACCAACGATTGCCTCTGAATCACATGTGTCACCCAGCAGGACGACCTTGCGCCCCGGCTGCCTTTGGGACGCCATTTCCTGAAAGACGTATCCCCAGCATGGTAGCCTATGCTGCAGCTGTGCTGCTGTGACTACGACGCCTTCCTCAGCGCGTATTGTCCATACCAGACCCCGGATCACAGGAATGTTATGCACCTGAGCACGGATAGACAGCAGATTCTCTTTACAGTGACAGGTTAAGATGAACAGTAATAGGTTGTATGATGCCGCATGCATTGTATACATGCACCACGGCTTGATCAAATGCATACATGGTAGAAACAAGTGACAAAAACACTGCTGTTTAGCAATCATGCAGGCAGTTGACTCAACCATAGAGTGCGTCTCAGTCAGCAAGACACGCCATCAGAGATAGCTGTGTGACGTGGCCAACCATCGACTTGCATCAACCCAACAAACAGACAATCAAAGCGAGGCTACACACACTATGCCATGCTTCTACTGTCTGCAGGTTTCAGGGCGACAACCTGAACCCTAGCACAGACATCTCTAGATGCTTGTCAAGCACTTGCAAGCTTTGGTCTTGCCTGCAGGCTTTGCTGCTGTCTGTTGTGACTCCTTGAGCGGCCTCTGGGCGGCTGCTGCAGGTCTGGACGGGACTGGGCATCAGGAGCCTGTCGAGCAAAGGCTATCAGGCCTGTGGGATCGACTGCTGTCTCTGCCCTTGCTTGAGCTGGGTCCAGAGTGTAGTCTGTCACAACTAGCTTCATATGCAACCCAGGCATGCTCACCTGTAACATTTAGTTCATGTGACTACGTGACATTTGGTAGTTCATGTGACTCAATGACTACCAAAGGCTGGACACCACATTCGTTGCCCGGCAAGCAAGGGCTCAGCTTGATGAAGCGCAATGCATGCTGCTTGGTCACTTATGGGATTGCGCTGGGGGTCAAGTGCAGTGAAAAGCTCAACCGCAGTGATATAATCGGTCCGTCTCATTGCAGCGTAGTCAGATCCATATTCAAGCTGTCTGTTATCACTTGAGCTTGTAATGTCCAGGCATATCCACAGCAGCAGCACAGGTATGCCAAGGACAATCTGTGCTGGAACATTTGCACCAGGAATGTCATCACAGCATGCATACACATGGCTTACCGCAAGAGCACCTTTGACAAGCTGTTGGATTCCTGGCGGCCCAAATACTTGCAGAGTCCTCAGATCATTTGGTGACTTGGCTGCTTCATGAGCCTCACTGACAAGCTCAATCAGACCGGGAAGCCCAAAACAGTGGTCACCATGCAAGTGACTGATAAAGACACCCTTGATGCAGGCAGGATGAATGTTGGCTCTGAGGACCTGTCTACTAGTGCCTTCCCCACAGTCTACTAGATATGTAGACTGCCCTAGGGTAAGTGCAATACAGGAAACATTCCTTCGCAGGCTTGGACTGCCAGAGGAGGTGCCTAGCCAGGTGACTGATAGCTCAGGAGCAGCTGGACTTTGCCCTGCCCTGCTGCCGCTGCTGCTACGTGCCCCCTCAGGTGCTGCAGCAGCTGCTTGTGTGAACACAGTTGAGCCACTGGTGTCATTGCTGCTTCTGGCAATTGGACTTGCTGAATTGCTGGAAGGCGAAGACTGCCTAGCAGGTTGCGCGCTGCTTTGCTGAGCTGGACCAGTGTCTGGGAAGTCTAGCATGCTATGCCTTGAGGCTGCTGCATCTTGCATGGACCTTGATGCAGTTGGCATAGGTGCTGTCACACTTTGACTGGGCTCCAAGGCCATATTGGCAGGGCTCGAGACAGGACTTGCTGCAGCTTGTAGATTTGTGTCTGCTGGCAGTTGCTGGTGCACTTGGGTCTGCGCTTGAGGCTTTGCCGGTGCTTCCACCCCAACACCAGCAGCTGTGGGATGCAGTGCCTGGTCACCTGCAGAGACTTGAGTTGGTGTCTGTGTTTGTGTTTGGTTTTGGTGCATGACAGCATGATAACCTCAGGGCTCAGTTTACCTGCTGGTAATGACTGCTCAGTTATAATGGCTTGATTCAGCCGTTTTCTGAGAACCTCTCTGGTCCCATCATCTGGAAGATTACGCAGGTTTAGCTCTTCCTGAAGCTCAGCTTTTTTCAACCTGTTTACTGCTGCGGCGTTTACGCTGCCTCTCGGGTTTGCGGCGATAAGCTGAAGTGGGCTTAGCCTGTTCTGAGCGTCCTCTTGGTCTGTGTCTATGTCGCCAGAGTTGGCTGAGCTGACAGGCGAAGCCAGGTTGCTGAGGCGAAATTTTGCCAAGACTGGCCTGCAATGGCCAAAGGATATCAACGAGTGGACAGTTTGCCCTACATGGCAATCTCAATAATTGCAAGATGGATACTTGACCGCTCGCAGTGCAGAAGCACACAAGGGCACATACCTTCGGAGCATGCATACGTGGCTTGGAAATCTGTTACAGGCAAAGCTGCTTGTGAACGACATGGCTGAAGGTATTGGGGGTGCTGTTTGGTGGTGATATTCTGCAACGAGCATGAAAAAACAAGATGGCCAACAGTCGATGACAATGACTGCATTGGAATCTGGAGGGTCCGCTTTTGCTGTGGCGAAGCTTTGACCTTCATCTGCAGCATTGCAGCAACGGCCTTGCGAGGCAAGGCATTAGATTAGAGGGGCTGAGCGGCTAGAATGGCTCAAACGACTTTCTTTGGCTTGACATCATATGGGGCTGGAACAGCATATGACAAGACGGGAGCAAAACCACTGCATTTTCACGAGATTCCAGACGACCTGTTCCTAGAGCTCTTTCGCAAGCATGCGTTAGGACTGTCAGAACTAGCATCAGTTCTTGAAGTACGTCTGTTGGCAGCAAAGATTGTGCTCGTCAGGCGTGGCAGTGGATCCTGAGGCAGACTTGCCCTGCAGGTGGATGGTGCAACTACCATGCTCACTAAAGATATGCTCAAGCTTTTCCAAGAGGCAGCTGGCAGAAAGGCTACCGTGGCTGAGGTCAATGCTGTTCAGACGTATGCCCTGCTGTTGCACCTCATCTGTATGTGACTGCATGGTCACTGTATGATACGCACTAAAGTTGTACAGCACACAGATGACTTTGAACGGGCTAGTATACTGTATGTTGCCAGGGAACTGGGCACCTATAGGCCAACGTTGAACTCAAGAAACATGCAATAGTCATGCATGTGCTCACCAATGTTGCATATATTTCTGTTTCTTTGCACACAGATGTTTCACCCATCTGCTGCTGCGCTGCCCATGTTGACCTCAACGCTCAAGCTGCACAATCTGCTCAAAACAAGATTATGCAACTGCAGATATTTTGACACAGAGACTTCAGCCACCATCTCACTGGCAACCTTTTCGAAGTCCTTAGCAGACCTGAAGGCAGTCAGTATTGCCCCACAGTCAAGTGCCAGCTGCATTTCCTACAGCAAATACAATGATGACAAGACTAGGCATCATAGGGTTGAGTATGACCCTCAAAGCAGTTTCAACTCTCCTGTCACCACTCAGCAGGTATACCAATTGCTACACCAATCTGCTTGAGCACCACTTGATGCATCTAAGCCAAACATAAATCATTTGCCGTTAAAACAACTTGACATGACTGACAAAGCTATCCACAGCGCTGATTATGTGCATGCCAATGCCAGGAAGTCACACGACAGTGAGTATGTTTTGCAGGCAATTGGGTGGCATACACACAAGGTTCTGGCTAATGATCAGGATCTGAGATTCCCACTTAGCCAAACAGATGTGACTCGAAAGGAAGGCAGGAGTGTTGCTGATTACTTTGGGTTCCTGGCATGAGTTATCAGCAGCAACTCAAGCACGCAATCGAGCCACATATGCACCGGACTCGAATGGGCTGATGGTCATCTGCATATCCCATGTTTGCTGAAATGCCATGCCACAAACAGCTCAAGCATTATGCCTGTAAATCTAACACAGACTCATGCTGTTGACACGTGACTCCGGGTGTAACGTACAGCTAGCATCTTTTACATCTCCAGCAGTGCTCAACTAAGGTCACTCTACTTCATAATCGTGCAAGCACAGAGGCATGCTTTCCACAATCCCAAAAACTGGTAGTCTTGTCAAGATTCCTGGGACATAGTCTTTGCTTGTCATGACTGCGTCTGCTTATGATCACACTTTGTCAATTGAAAGGCACACAATCACAATCCTTGCAAAACAAAGTCAAGCGGAACAAACTTTGCATCACATGGGGAACAGAATCCGATGCTGTTGTGCTCAGGCATCATACTGTCAAATCCCAACTGGCCGTGAATGGGGCCAAACCCGGTCTGTACATCACAGCACTTGTCCAGTGCTGGAAACACCACACTTCTGAACTGCAGGCAACCGACCTTTTCACTTTTGCGTACCAACGGCTGCGTGCCCAAATAGCCACTCAGCACAGCTCCAGATGTGGATGAGACTTGCACGGGTGGAGGAGGCCACAGCTAAAGAACTGAACAATATGTCCCCGTTGTAGAACCACTGTTTTCTAGTCCCCAGACGCTGTTGAGTTGAGATTTACACTGTGAGAGGGACGCTCCTGTAACAAAAGTGGCTGCAACCCAGAGACCTTCAACGTTACAAATGGCCACCTTGCTGCAGTCTGAGCAGTATGAGAGTGAGCAGAATGGCAGAGATGCTCGACAGGGTTGTGAGTAATACGAGCCAGGGCCGCTCGCTTTGGGCCACAGCCTTCTCCATCAACTGCTCAACTTGCACCTCCTGCGCGCCAATATAGTAAATGCGTCATGGCAAAGGCATCAAAGTTGAGGTAGACGCAGCCTTGGTGACAAAGAAACGACAGGTATGCATGAGCGCGTGCCACCTGCGTGACCAGAGAATGACACTTCTTCCAAAGTCAGGTATGGACAGCCCTTTGAATGCATGGAGGACAGGTAGGCATCAACGAACGCCTTGCCCCTGTTTCTGTACACATACACATACACACACACGCACAGAAGGGCACAGGCAGGCATCACTGCACACATGCTTTGCAAAAGGGCGACCCGGGACACAGGCAAGTCAGCTTTGTATCTGTAGTGATCGCACCTTGAGATGCCAGCTGTTCTGCACTTCTTCTGCGATTGCTTCCAAGGGCAGGTCAGCAGGGACCACCACGTCACCGTCATCCAGCACATCATCTTCACTTCCCATCGAGCCCGTGCTCTTGCCCTTGTTGCCTGTCACACATCATGCAGCTGGCTAAAGGCAACGCACCATGGGCAAGTGAAGGTCTTGACTTCAGACAAAAAGGCATTTATGCAGCTGGCTACAGAGACTGCACCAGGGGCAGATGCAGGGAAGAAAAGGGTAAGAGACATGATGGAGTGCAATATGCTGCCTGACACGAACGTCTCATCGCGGCACATGGTAGCGCTTGAGTTGAACACATCGACAGAAACGACTCACATGCAAGCATGAGTAGCCCGAAGCACCAACAGCACAGCATGCTGAAGCCACGGAAAACAGACCTTTTCAATTAGGGCAAAGCAAGCTTTGACAGTGAGCATGCTTGGGTGACAACTGTTGGTCAAAGTGAGTTATTTGCACAGGGGGATTACCTGGTTGTTGGCTGTCAGACTGGCCCTTGCTGAAGCTGTGAAACCCAGTGGAAACCGCAGACTTCACAGACTCAAATGCCCCTGAGACAGATGCAGTAGCAGAGTCCCACCACGCCACTCCAGGACCAGACCCCTCACTGTCTGAAGGGTCCCCAGAGAGGCCAGTTTGGGATTCAGACGGAGGCGACAGCCCCTGCTCCTCAGCGTCCCTATCAGGGGCAACACGACCCTTGCCGTCCAGGGTTCTGCGCAACCCCGGCTTCTGATTCACAGTGTCCATGACTGCAGTTGAGGACGGCTGATCCGAATCTGGCTGGTCAGAAAACTCTATGCCCACTGGCAGTCTCTGCGGTGTGTCTGCGTCTGAGTACACCTGCCCCCGACCAACATCTGGGTCTCGTGCTTTGGCCCCATCACTTGATGCTTGCGCAGCTGCCTCAGCATGTGCTGAGGTAATGTTTCGTGACTCGACAGCTGCCGTGTCAGCAGTGCTTGGAGACGCACTGGCCGGTGCACTACCGTTGCTTGTGCTGTCTGCTGTGCTGATGACACTGGAGGCTTGCCCACCAGACAAAGAAGACTGAGAGTCAGAGGTATGGTCATGACTGGCAGCATGCTCCTTTGGTTGGGGTGCAGAAGGGCCTAGGTCCTGCTTTGAGGGGGTTGGCTTCCATTCCGGAGGCCTTGAAAAAGGAGAATCTTCATCGTACTCCTCTGTCACTCTGAACTCAATTCCTGTCAGACGCAAAGCATAAGTGTGGGTGGATAGCAGATGTTCATGCACCAAAATCAGCTGTGGCACATATGTCGAGGGCAGCGTAATGACAGCGAAATCTGTTGGAGGCGTGCTATAGCATGCACAGACTTGAGTCTTTCTGTACCTGTTGCGCTTTGCAGTCATGAGAATCGCATTTGACACCATGTGGGCAATGAGACTGCAGCCATGTGTCCAGCTCGGTGTCCATGTTCCCTCACAAAAGCAACCAATTAGTGTCTTGCAAGGGGTCCAGAATGCTCACAAAGACAAGCAGTGAGCAGAGACATCAACATTTGCCACCCAGCATGTTGTGTAACACATCTGTGGTTCTGACGTGCCAGCACACAGCCGCGAATAGAAACATAGACATCTTACAAAACATGCTGGATGGCACATGCTGATGTCTCTGCTCGCTGCTTGTCCGCCTTGACCAGTCCGGGCCGCTTGCAAGACAGCAACATTTGCTTGGTGAGGGAGCATGTGGGCAAAGCACTGGACACCTGGCTATTGAGAGTGTGACCCAACACAGCTTGCCATTCACTAGACAAGGTTGCATGGCTTTGAGCTGCCACCTGATCCTGGAGAGCCTTTCCAGCTCAGCCACACAGGCATCACACATCATTGTCAAAGTTGTGGAGCACGCGCACACAGCACTTGTGCTTTGCATTGCTACAATAGCCACTGCCAGTGCCGCCACGAGTTATCAGTATGGGGCACAGGACTTTGCCAGTGCTGTCACAAATCATGCTTCACATATTCAGTCGGTGCACAGAGCATCAGAACACAATATGTACCATCATGCATATGACTCACGTACCAGGGAAAAGCTGCTCGGGGGTGATGCCCTGAGGGAGGGGGGCGTCAGGCAGGGGCTGCCCTGCCAGGCCCAGTTGCTCCCTCTGCATGCTGCTCACCCTCTTGAAGTTGCGTCGCGCTATCTCCATGTCTTTCACACTCAGTTCGCTCCCACTGCTGCTGTCACTGGGCCCCGTGCTTGCGCTCATGGCAGACATCTCCTCCTTGGCTTCTGCACACGTCAGGTATGTGGCCACTTGCTTGCAATGTTGCTATTGAAGTCCACAGTTCCAGCACTCCACATGCATGGTCAGGGTGTGGCTGATGACTTGCTCATATCAACCAAAAGGAACAAGTTATGAGAGGTAAATTACATTATCCTGCAACCGTGCAACATCACAGTGATTGGCCCAGCTGTCCCATTGGACTTTCAAGTGAACACAAGTCTGCTGACCTGATAGAAGCTGCTCCTCTGTGTGAGTAAGCCCTTGCCAATCCTCAGCGCCATCGGAACCTTTGTCTCCATCCTTGCTCTTGCCAGACTTCTCAGATGCTGTTCCAATCCCATTTGCTCCGTTATTGCTGCTGGGACGATGCTGTGAAGCAGAGCCATTAGTCGCTGGACCATTCTTCCTTCGCTTGCCACCTGCTGCAACCCTGGTGGCATGAGCTGCCTTGGTAGCTGCTCTTGCAGCTGCTGCTTTAGTCACCGCCACAGCTGCAGCAGCTGCTGAGGCAGCTACTGCAGCCCTTGATGACGCATCTGCAGCGCTCTGCATCAACACAGGGTCTAGCTACAACTAGCCTTTGACACGAAATTGCTGGCCAGTCGTCAGACGAATGATCAAGGCAAGATGCAACAACTGGGCTAATGGTATGACCGGTACTGCAAACACTGCAGCTGAGCACCACAGCAAATGCACTCACATGCCTGCTTGTGATGTGTCATGTGTGCCTTGGCATACGGTGCCGCAGTCAAGCATTGAGGGAAAGACGTACTTTGACATCTGTGATGGCTTGCTGTTGCAGCAGCAAGGCATACGCCTCAGCTTCCCTATACCCTGAGTCTGTGTCATCATCCTCAAACGGCTTGTACGTCACTTCGAGGTGCAAGTCCCCACTTGCCTGCAGCATATAAGTATTTGAAACTTCAGCCATGGCACCAGGCAACCACACCTGCATTGTTCCTTACCACCTGAGAATCCAGGGCGCACAGCATGTGATCAAGCACTGCGGCATGTCTGCAAAGCATGCTTACATAGAGGCACACACACACACCTTGATACCGGAAGCAGAGGGTTGCACAGGTAGCCACATGTTCTGCTGACCCCCCAGGGGTAGCTGCCGCAAGGGGACCCTCACCACCCCCACCCCTGCACGGCCTGTCAGATGCGAGTCCCTGATGGCTATCTCCAACACCTACAGCATCAATCATACCCCTCATACCTTGCTGTGCGCAAGCTCCAGGAAACCTGGTGCAGGAAGTTGCTTCAGTGTCGAAGCCAATTGTGCATACCAGGGCGCAGATCAGGCTGTCTCTTGCTGCTTGGATATGAACATGGCTTTGTGCAGTCTGATCCGTGTAAACGCAATGCAGCATGGTGCCGAGGTCAGATGACAAAAGATATGGTTGCTTGCATGTATTGCAAAGCCTTCGCTCAAACACGCAAGCAGCTTTGAGCTGTTGTCAGTTTCAGCCAACACATGACAGCAGTGACAGGAACTAAAGGGTACTAACGTGAGGCGTCTGTTGCACAGGGCGATGTTTGTGAGACTGTCAACACTGCCAAAACTAGCATCAAGCAAACACTGCATTGTCTCGTCTTGCAAACAGCAACCACGCTGCAAGCTGGCGAACCTGAGTAGTTGTATCAGTGACCAGGAAGTGAAACTCCTGATTCCAGACAGGCGCTTTGTGACTGCCTCTGTGGCTGGTAGCATCATCTTTGCGGCTGCGCATGACTTGTGACCCCAGACTGAGGCGGCAGTAAGGATTGCTCTGCCAAGGGAATCCCCAAACCGCCAGGTTGCGCGCCTCCATCAGGTTCACCTGCAGTCTCATCAGTCAGCCTGGAAGCTGCTTGCTGGGCTCGATGGTCTAATACAGGGTTTTACAGTGTACAGGGGCAGTGTAAATAGCCATACAAAGAGAAGGTTGTGTAGGCAGAACTTCAAGGCTTGCATCAATGCTGTGTGCAGCACTGAAAGGAGATTGCACCCACCTGTGCTGAAGCTGACATGTTGGAAGTGAGTTATGGCATACAGGAGAAGATGCATGCCTCTGGCAAGGCCAAGATTGCTTTTTGGACGGGCACCAGCAATCAAACCCAGAGAGAAGTTGATGCTCATGCAGCAATGGAAAAGCAGTCACTTTGCTGCAAGGAAGTGCGTCTTCAAACAGACTTACAGACAGACAAGAGCACACCTGCAGCTCGCCCTGGAAGGAATCTGGCAGGGACACGCCACCAGCAGCACTCTGGGGCCCCAAGGGCAGGGCAGCTATCAGGGCATTTTCCAGGGCATCAGCCTGCAGCACTGCGCTGGCAACGGCCCTCATGACTACATCTCTGCCGACAGCTGCTTCTGCTACTGCTGTCACTGCAGGTGGGATGTTGATTTCCAAGCGCTTGGGCAGTACCATCAACTTTGGCAGATCCACAGTCAGCAGATGTGTCAGGAATGCCTGCAGTACAGCCATACAATGAGCATATTGCGCATGCCTGATTGCCCAAAAGCCTGCAAATGCGAATGCGAGGAGGCCGATCTGGCGAAGAGACTGTGTCAGGAAAGCTCGTACCGCAATGACAAAACAACCAAACCAACAAGCACCAAGCGTTAGAGATGCTGGAACCAGAACTTGTGCTAGCATTCACAGTGTGTCACTGGTTGACCCATGACTGCAGATCCAGCTGACTTCCATGTCTCTGCCAGGCAGCCCACGATGCACAAATAGCTGACGCTGCATTGCAATAATACCAGAGGGATGGACTCATCTTGAGTGTTAGAAGCAGAGAGGCATATAACAACTGGCCAGAGTCTGACACACAACAGAACGACTTACAGCATACCCCTTTTCTTACGCAGGTCAACACATTTACATGCACATGCCTGAAGGAAACTTAATCACCCTGGACGAAGGGCGTCAAACTGGCAGGGCATGAGACTCTGCCTGATTAGCTTGACATATGCGCATTATTATATGCAGCAACCTGAATCTCAGTTGAACACATATGCATGATAAACAGCAGCAAGTTGAGCCTGAGAGGCAGAGGGAAACCTACCTGGACAATAGGCACTTGCATGAGGCGCACGCGGTTGTAAGGCAGCAGCTGCACTTTGATAGTTGGAGGACCCACAAACGCCAACGATACGGTCCCAAAATATGGTGTCATGGGAGCCAGCCTGATTTTCAGCCACAGCTGGCATTCCAGATCCAAATCAGACACTAGCACAGGAATCTGCATTGCCACAGAAGTTTATAGATGCCACCAGTGCAGATGCTGTCTTGACTGTATGTATGTATAAATGTAAGCAAGTGTGTATGTAAGCATGTAAGCATGTAAGCATGTATGTATGTATGTATGTATGTATGTATGTATGTATGTATGTATGTATGTATGTATGTATGTATGTATGTATGTATGTATGTATGTATGTATGTATGTATGCATGTATGTATGTATGCTTGTATGTATGTATGTAACTAAGTATGTATGTAACTAAGTATGTATGTATGTATGTATGTATGTATGTATGTATGTATGGCAGATGGATAAGAAGCCAGCCTGGCCAGCGTCTAATCCATCCAGAGGCAAAGTGACTAATGTTTCAGGGCACAATGGTCTCACCTTGAGGCGCCAGCGGCCCTGCCCCACTTCCAGCTGTAGCAGCATCCTAGCACCCCCTGTGTACCTCACATCCACAACCCCATTCAGGTCAGAGTCCTTTCTGCTGCTGCGCCGCCTGATGTTGTCAAAGTATGGTGCTTCATGATCCAAGGTAAACTCCAAAATGCGTAGCCGCTGGACAAAACGCGGCACTGCCTTGTCAGAGATCAGGTTGTCGAAGACTGGTTGCAGCAGGTCTGCAAGCCATCTCTCCAGTCCCCTCTGGTACACTCGCCATGCCTGCACAGACAGAAGATAGCTCAGGCAGCGTGCTCTGTGTCTGCACTCAAGGCTTACAAAATCGTGCACAAGAAACCTTGCTGGAAGGGCAGGCTCGTGACTCAACTCCTGGTTCTTTTGAACTGGATGCTCAAGCTACAATGCAAATGGCATAGACCAGACTGACCATGAGCAGCTTAGCTAGGGACTGTGTATTGACAATTCTGTTCTGCACTACCACACACTTGCTTGCCGCCATCAAAGCACCGGAGGGGCAACTCAGCATGTCACTATGCATGTGTATGATGTGCACATCACAATTGAACACAGAACAAGCTCATGCTTCTGAACAGTACTGAGTGTACTTTACCTTACGCCAACACATGTTGACCCACTCAACACTCTCTGCGCTGTCAGAGTATAGCACAAGTGCAGTGCTCTCAGAGTTGGCTTGGAATGCTGGTGGATCAGGAGCAGGGGCTTCTCTTTCTCCTCTGTTCCAGACAAACCTACCAAAGAACCTTTCCCAGACAGGAGATACCGAAAGCCAGCCAACCACAAACTGGAGGACAATAGCAAAAACGGCTCCCAAACCAAAGAGTCTCCAGCCATGCCGTGGAGGAGGGGCCGAGGGTGGTGGGGTAGGCAAAATCCCTATCGACTGAGATTGTGCATGTGTATGAGCATGTGTGTGCTCATGCTGTCCCGCAGATGCAGATTCCGCGATATCTGCAACAGGTTGAGCGTGACCAGTGTCCCAAGCTGATCTTGGACAGGGTTTGCTAGCCTGTGGCACAGCAACCACAATCTGTGCAAAGACTGATTGTGTTCTGAGCAATGTCCAAGAGGCTGCTGAGCGCCCGATCAAATGCAGAAGCTCAAGGCAGATCAAGCACACAGCTGTTGTCAAACAGTCCTCTGCCGTTGTGACATACCTCATCAAAGCGTATTGGCCGCTGACGCCAAGCGGCAACCTGTTCAGCATGACTCTGGCTAGCAGCTATGATGTGGGCTCGGGCCCTGGTAGCATGTTGGTTATGCGCATGGCACTGTGTCTCACGCTGCAGCACACTCAGCAGGACTGTTCATAAGGGCTCATTTCGTTAGCACAGCATCAAAGTTCGTCGCAGTGAAAGGTGCAAGTGTCACTTGCATCCGTTATGCACAGACACATGAGGCCAGACTAAGTGCCTGCGGAGTCTTCGAAAGGCTGTGCTTGTTTTGAAAGGGGGCAGTACGGCGAGGGAGCGCCGCATCAGACGATGGCCGTAGGAGACGGTTTGAGACTGGCATGTTCAGATAGGACGCGCGGCAATCTGTTGGTGCATCTGCAGACGTCTACTGGGCAACGCAAGATGGCACGGTGGTGGCCTAAGGGCAGCGACGACTGCTCAGCAGGAGCTGGTCGATGTGATGTTTGCAAGACGTTATTGTGGTCGGCATCAGCCTTTGCTGATGCGACCGGTTCCTTCCTGAACGCATTGCGGGATTGGCAGCTACTGTCGCAAGCATGCAACAGATAGCCTGACCAAAACCATAGCTTGACCAGTTCTTAATGACTAACCAAGGCTCACGTGCCCTGGCTTGGGAGGTTGCCCAGACAGTGCCATGCAACAATACAGCGTTGACCGCACTGCAATTTGTGCTTTGCGGTCTGTCTTATCACTCAGAAGTGCGAGGTGATACACCACAAAACGAAGGCTTGAACACAGCTGATGCATTAGGTTCACAAGTGCACGTCTATGGCCGCTGTTGATCACTTGCTTCACTTCCGACAGGCCGCAGATGGGCAGATTCCACCAGATTGCATTGCGCGATACTTGTGCACTAAAGCATCATGGCGAGGAAAGTACCGCCGAGTCCTGTGCATAACGTCCAGCTGCATAACGACCCAGCATCCGGACTCGCTGACCATCACAAATAAGTGGGACTTCACGGCTGATACAGACATCGATGGCGTATCAGCGCCTGCGAGTACGGCGGAGGAGCAGGAAGTTGTCTTGTCTGTCCGCCAGGACAAGAAGGTAGGGTTGGCGACACATATAGCCAAGCTGGTTGTCTTGATGCTCATGACCCGCTCTTCTCTGTGCAGAGCAAGTTTAAGCCTGTGAAGTTCACATGCAAGCAGCGGAGCTCGCTGCTATCAATGCTGTACCAGGCTATGGCCTTTGCAGCCATGCATGGCCAGTGTCCAGTTGCCACCAAAATACTAGGGTGAGTTGACAGGTGGCATTTCAGCTACCATATGCACCACTTGCATGCATGTGGACTCACCAGCAAACCAAAGGTATGCTGTAGCAGGCTTGCACCGCACGCGCTTTACAGTCATGAAAATAGCAAGCCTTGCAATCCGCAAGTCTCAAATAGCAATATGTGACCAGTGGCCCTTCAAGCAGGAGCCCAGACATCTTCTCAGCTTTGAAGTTCAGGAGGAAAGCATGGGTGCCTGTGAAGCTACGCATCACAGCATTTGCCATTGAGCGCCTAGACCCTTCATCAGGTGAGGTCTTGGCAATCATTTGCATCTCCAAGCCACACAATCCATGCGACAAAACTGTGCAGATCCTGGCCTCTACCATGCTTCTGCCGTAAGCAAAAGTGCCGTAACGCCTGAAGTCATTGCAGGCTTTGTGAAGTGGCGTCTGGAGTTTCGCCATGTGGCTTCTCCAGTGGCTCGGCTGCTGTTACCAGAGGCAGATGGCACATCTGGGATCTTTGCTGTTTTTGGCAAGGTTGGTCACTCACCTCGGGTGTATGCAAGCAGAGACAGAGACGCCCTCTTGAGGCAGCTGCAGACAGCAGCGTACAAGAAGATGGGCTTGACCCTTGCAGGTGTGTCAGATGATGTGGGGCACCGTTGCATACCTGCATGCATGTGCACAATGACTGGCATGCGCACAAGCTCAGCTTTTGCTCACATGTGATGTTTATATCAGCCAGCATAGAAGTGCGTGGAATGCCCGACTGTAGACTGGCAGCAGTAGCATGCGCTGCAGCGGCTGATGTAACAGCTTGCGTGCTTGCTGATCTTGCCAGGCTGACAATGCTCTGCACAAGAAAATTATGCTGTCAGGTCATTGTCATGGCAGATTATCGTCCAGTCGCGGCATTCTTTTTGAAGGCAGTGTGTGTTCCCATCTTACTAACAAATCTTGACTTGACTATTGCTCCAATGTAATGAGCATCAAGCTCATCCTGAGGTGCCAATGCTAGTTCATGGCACAGCATACTTGAATCTCCAAACGCCTTGCGCACCTGTCAGGCATGGATGTGTGTTGCAAGTGCTGGTAATGCTACTGGTAAATGCACACAGCATGACCAAAACAAACCTCTGCAGTTGACACCAAGGCACAGCTACATGCTGGGCAGCTGCTGGAAGCTGTGGATAATGCTGAGAGGGAGAGGGCTGCTGCCCCTGATGAGGTACCCTTAGGTGAATGGACAGCCTTCAGGGTCAAGCCCAACCTCACCTCACATTCACTCACAACTCAGCTGCAACTCACCAACTCGGTGTCGACATCAGAACAGGTCAGTTGAGTGTCCCTGCCTTACCTACCTCCAATATGCCATAATTTGCGTAATTTTGCATCCACAGCAGTCCCTTTTTGATGGAAGACACTGCAATCAACAGGTTGAATATTGCATTCACAATGTCATTGCTGGTTACCCCTAGCAGGAGGCTGCAATGTGCATCTGTGTGCGAATGTGCATGTCAAGTTGGGACTGTGAGATGATAGGCGGCCGGCATCAGGAGCTGTTTTGCTTATATGCACTGCGCTGCTTGTTGTAAACAGCTCAATACATTTCACGGCACACACTACAGCAGAAAATAGTATAATACTGCAGGACATCATCAGCTTGGTTGACCTGACATGTGCAGCACCTCCTGAGCATAGTGCACCTCCTGAGTATGTGTACATTCATACATGCATTCGTTACAACAGGATTTCAGCACATCAGATCATGCATTCATTGCAACGGCATCTAAACACATCAAAACATGAAGCTGCTGCCAAGGAGGAGGGCAAGCCCGGCACATCAGGAGGCTAATCCCCCCAGATTCACACTGCTGCTTGAACACTCCTGTGACTGTGATGATGGGAAAGCTTCACTGTAAGAGGCTGATGCTCTGTCATGCAAGGGCAGGGAACAGGGCAGGGCAGATGCACTGCCCCAGACGACAACACCCTGTGTCTGCTACCCACGTTCACACTGCTGCTGAAACATCCCCACCAGCATCATGTACAAACAGCCCTCTTTAACACTGCTGCCCTGTTGCACAGGGAGAAGGCACAGGCAGTGCACCAGAGGGCTGCACTCGGCGTTTGGTCCTCACCTCTGCAGCGCTGCTTGAGCGGCGCAGCGACAGCTATGAAGTAGCAGAGAGGCGACAGCTGGCCCAGCTTGCTGCACTGGTGCGGTTCATAGACCAGCCGCAGTGGTTGGCTCTGGAGTGGACTGACGGAGCCCCTCCAACCATGTATATCACTCCTGCTAGAGAGGCTTTTCTGACTGCGCTTCTAGATGCTGCTCAGGTCAGTGCTGACGCCACTTCTGTGGTCTTTGCTTGCTGCACAGATAGCGTGATCGGATGATGATAGAGCTCGTTCAACAGTCAGGGCATTTGCCATCAAGCGCTCCTCCAATCTTCATGTAAGACGTATGTATATAGGTCTGTATGGCATGTTATATGGATAAGAAAATGTCATGCCATCAGCCCTGACGTGGCACCCATCTGATTCGGTGCCTGACAGGCTGTCTCTTCTAGCTCTACTGTTTCACTACTTTTGACATGCTTGCCATGATGTGATCCATGCACAGAGCTCAGCTGAGTGATGCATGTCTGCATGAATGCAGATTTCATCAGGCAGGGCAATTCCTGTGCTGCCTCACCACACCTACCCAGGAAATGTCATCTTGTCCAGCAAGGCGTCCTCGGGACTGTCCCCACCAGTGCACTGGGATCCAGAAATAGAGAAGTTGAGTCTGGCTCATCTTGGAGCAGCTTGCAGAGAGGCTCTAGCAGCAGTGGTGGGGCCTGGCGGAGGGCAGGGCAGTGCCCAGCATGCCCTTGAAGAGGAGTCACACATCAGCCCTGAAGGGTCACATGGCAGCTTTGACAGCAATGCAGACACTGCCATTGGTGGGGCGTCACATTGCATAGCCATCACTTTCATCTCTTCTGCTCCATGGAACATCTCTGATATTGCTGCCTTTCTGCGCTAGTTGATGCCGCCAGTTTTCCCTGCTGTCCCCTTCATACTGCTGAGCTACCCTTCCAGCACCTGAACGCATGCCATGACACTTTCTCAGTTCAGCACAAAAGAGCAGTGATGCCACTACAGGCTAGAAACACAGTCTGTTTTAAGGACACAGGTTTGCAGCAGATGCATAGATGAACACACAGGTCAACAGGACTGCAGTCAGTGACGGCACCAGCACACTTAGGGTGAAGACCAACAGAACAGGGTGACCATTGTTGCGGGACTGCAGGGTCTCCCAGTGCAGCAGGCGGGGCCCTGAGGGGGCGCAGCAAGGGGGGGTCAGGCTCATCAGTTCTGGATCAGGCCAGAGGGCCAGTCCTGCAGCGGCCCCTCCAAGTGGAGGACAGCATCCATTTCTTGCACCAGCGCATCCAGGAGTGCAATGCCTGCCTCCCCTACACAGGTCAGCACCACATTCCTCATGCAACGCAGTCGTGCCGGTCTGTCTTGTGCATATGATCCACCCTCGCTGCTTGCTGTGTCAGCATCACATGAGGTGCTGGCAGCAGCAGCCTGAATGTCATTAGTAGCTTGCAGGTGATTTAGCAGTGGTCTCAAAGCGTGGGTCATCAAGAGCATACGCCTATCATTTGGTGCATTTGCACCAGTGCATTTGCATGCGTTCTCCCTGCTGCTCACACTTGCTTTGGTTTTGTCTTACTTGGGCCCCTTGCCGCAGAACTTACTGTAAAACATATGCTTAGCTTGCTTGTTGCACCACTGCACGGCTTGTCTTGTTTGTTTCACATGCCAGGTGCATTATGGGTTTGCAAGAGCGCATATGTGCGGCATATGATTCATGCTGCACCAAAACAATGGTGCAAAAACACGCTGTATGATTGCGGCTTCCAATTATGCTTTGACACTGCAGAATGCAGCTTGCACACACCATATAGATTCCACACTGACTCTGTCTCAGAATGTGAGAGCCATCTCGTTGCTTGCAGGAGTGTCAGTAGGGATCAGACCAGAGGAAGCTGGAGCCTGGATGACCAGCCTACTGGGGCTACTGCCCTCACCAGTGGGGCCGTCTGCAAAAGCCCCACCGCCAGATTCCCCAGAGGCTCTACAATACATTGCAGTGCTGCAGTGCCTACAGCGTTTGGTGTCAGCCCCAGCACTTGCCTCTGCCATGCTGAACACCATAGGTCATACATCACCCACATCTGCAGCTGTACTACATGAATCCCCTTGCACATCTGTACAACCTAGTTGGTTGGCTCGAGATATACATCTTCCCTCTCCTCCTCCCTTGCTGACAACAATTGCATGGACAGGAGTATGGGTGCTTGCACCTTGAAGTGAGGGGAGTGCTGGCCTCAGCTGGGCAGTCATGAGCTGAGATAACTTTGCGTAGCAGTGCATGCTTGATGAACATGTGTACGGCATACCTCAGCTCTGACTCAAAACAAGTGCTTGAATAACAGCAAAGTGATCAGCAGTACTTATCTCAAGCTGCATGTCTTGCAGAAACTACTTGTGAATGCATGTCTGGCACTGAGGCACTCTCTTGAAATGCAAAATGCTATAAGGCTTTGTTTGTCACCTTACTGATCAGTTGTCAGCCTTACACATGGGTATGTTTTCCAAGTCAAGCCAGGCGTCATAAATGCATTTGCAAGTCAGGTCATTGAATGTTTTGTTGCTCTTCAGGGAGCCCTGCAAGGATTTTCGCTTGCCTAGCATGTGGCCATGAGCATGTGGCTGCGGAAGCTGGCAGGCTGCTCACACGGGTGTGGGCTCCGCGGGCCGCCCGTAGGGGGGGGCCCACCTGGACCCTCACCAAGGCTGATCGCCCTCAAGAAGAAGATGGGGGCCAGCTCAGCAGTGTTGAAGACCCTGTGACTGCCAAACAGGCAAAAAGCATATGCCTGGGTCCCACTGGCAGGTATAGAGAAGACTTTATTAGTGTGTTTGCAGGTCTGCCAGTGCAGGTCTTGCGCTTTGAGCTAGCTAAACAGGTGTGTTACATGACTAGCAATGTATGTATGTCAGGATTGTTACACAAAGGAGCACTGTGCAAGGTTGCGCCATCGACGTCTCTGCATGTCTCAGAGGGGCGGGTCTGTACACCCTTGGATTGGCTCAAAAAACACTTTTTGGGGCAGCATTATTGGTGCCATGTAGCACTACTACGCGAGTGGCTGGTACACAAAAATTTCCTCACAATCTTCTGGGCCCTTTGCAGCGGCTGTTGCAGCTGAGGCAGTAAGCAACGTTACCTTTTGCATATCTCGCCCTAAGCTTGCTCAGAGACAGGCACAAGTTTCCATCAACAGAGCGTCGACCAATAAAAGCCAATTGTCAGGAAGTCAAAACGGTTGCAACAAAGCAACCAGTGCTCTGACCAGAATCTTCAATCCAAGCAGTTGTTGATGACAGCTGTGTGTTGCAGGCCTGTGCTGCTGATGGCTGCCTTGCGAGGAGAGAGGGCTGCAGGGCCTGTGGCCTCGATGGCCCTTGTAGAGGCCATTGCTGCTGTTGTATGTGAGCCTGGTGTCCACACCACAGACCCCATCATTTTGTCAGCTATGCTTCAGGTCGGCCCACTATGGTCTGATCATGCAGTGTTGCTCAGCAGGCAGACCTGTCTGCTTTGCGACAACCAGGCCAACTCTGTTGCTGTCAAGGCTGACTGCCTTTCAGCTGCTGTGTATGCCTTACGTTTGCCAACAGCTGCATGACCCACCAGTGCCTGTAGCTCAGACAAGACTTTTGCCAAAGCTGCTGCAAGATCCTGCAAGAGCTGAAATGCTTCTGGCATGCAGCAATCCACTGACGGACCCTTTGAATGTTGTAGTGTGCCTGATGTCAGTAGACTGGTTGTAAGGTGGGCAGTTTGACAGGTCCCTTGGAAGTATTACTGTTGTGCCACAACAGTTTGCAAAGCAGGACGCAACAATATTGCACTTGATCACGCCATGATCTAACACCCTTCCATGCAGTCATATCCCAGTCCATGAGTCAGCCACGCTAAGCTTGTCACACCTGAGTCGTCTACGCAGAGTCACCAGCAGACTGGCTTGCATGACTAGAGTTGATGATGATGTATGAGCCAAAACTGCAGCTTGTCGAGTTTCACCGCTGCAGCTACTATGACACATGAGCATCGTGGTTATGTAGGAGGTGGCCGGCCTGGGGGCACCCCTCTTTGCCCTGTTTGAGCACCCCGCCCCCCGCTTGCTGGATGGGGTAGCCCTCATGATGCGAGCAGTAGCCGAGGGAGGCGTGTTGGCAGCAGCCCCCATGCGTGAAGCAGCCCTAGCTGAAGGAGCCCTGCTGTCCCACCTCCTCTTGGCCGCAACTCAACCGGTCACTTTCTCCTATGTTGGTCTGCCAATGTGTATCTCCACATAAGTACCTGCAAAGCAGCTCAACGACCATGTTCACAGCACACTCACCAGCAGCTTTGCTTGGGCAATCCTGTTGTAACAACAAGCAGCATTCACCGCCTTCCTTGTGCTTCCCCTTCTCCGCCTGACACCTCACTTCAGAGCACTGCTTGCAGAAGCATACAACTGTTTGCAGAGACACACAACTGCGGCTGATGTTGGGCACTTGGGGCCAGGAAGTAGCTAACATGTGTCTGAGTTTGCATCTGTATGGTCCTACCATCGAGCGCACTTGTCATGCATGCTGTAGGCTTAGGCTGTTGTCAGCCAGTCTGTCTTGCTGTCTTGACAAGGTTGATGGGTGCAGGGGGCTAGGGGCCGTTTGAGCCAGGATCTAGTGGCCCTGTGGGTGGACGAGTATGGCCCTGCCCTGGCCCTCATGCGGCGTATCTTCCCTCCCGGCCTCATGCGCTACCTCAATGTCAAGAAGCCTGCACCTGTCACACCTCATCTTGTCAACCCAAGCCAACCATTGCAGGTGGGATATGCCACAACATTGTTGCACTGCGGACAAAAGGAGTGTAGGCGCAGGCAAGTCTGTTGATACTTGATTCATCACCATGGTCAATGGCTTCCAAGGGTGGCTTGGCTTGGCTTCATGCCAGCATGAGCAGAATGTCCAACTCATCAGATCAGGATTGCTGGTCCAGAGGAATGTGTAGTGCATCAAAGGTACACCAAATTGTCTGGGTCAATTTTGACCACCACTTTGCCAAGCTGAAGCTGAACCTTGAAAGAAGGTCAATGTGTAAGCTGCAGCACACCACACCCAACACGGCAATTGGTGCCTGTAGAGGTTCTGTAACTGCTCGGTCTAGTCAGGTACATCAGTTCCATGGCGCGCAGCAGCTTGCAAATATCCTCACATCTCTAACACAGAAGTAACCTGCAAGCAGGGACCTCCTCCATTGGCGCCTGCAAAGGCTCCCCCCTCTCAGGCAGACCCAACCCCATTGTCACCCACCCAGCGCTCCTCAGCCTTCACAGCCAAGTCCAACAACCCCTTGTCTCCAAAGGGGGCCCAGGACCCGGGTGCCCTTAGACCAGACCCCCTGTCACAGCCTGGCAGCAGTGAGCAGCAGGCTACTTTGTCAAGACAAGCAGCGTCTTCTGCACAGTCACGCAGCCCAGGTGTGCAAAGATTCTGGTCCTGAGACATGCTGTCAGCTGTAGACTTGCGTTGGTGACTGGTGGGCAGCTGCCTTCCATGTATCTACAGACTACTTTAACAACTATTGCTATGTGGCTGTCTCTGCGGACAGCCTTAGGCATATGACAACACAGCGCAATGCACAGTACTTGACATCTTGTGGACGCCATAGCATACACTCATGGCGAAACTACTTTTTCTGGTGTCAAGCATCCAAGTGTGTCCTGTTTCCGCATGCCAATTTTGCCGAAGAGCAAGTGCGGTATGCAAACATGCAATCTGATGCACAGAGGCTGAAATGTGATGCAGGAGGTGGCGCAGTGCAGCAGGCGCCAGAAGCCAGCATTGGGACCTTACAAGGCAGCATGCAAAGGGGAGCCTCCCTGAATGTTCCCCCACCTGTTGCCAGGACTGCAGGAGGGCTGAAAGGCAACTGGGGCCTGTTCTGGGGTGCTGTGCAGAGGGACCACTGCCATGCTGGCCTGATCTGGAATGAGGGCACTAGGGCAGAGCTGCGAGAAGCCCTTCAGGTGCAACTGAATCCTGATACCCCCTGAAAAAGCTTTGGCTGATCCCCAACAAGGCTGCCTGGACGCATGGGGTATATTATGCAAAGATCAAAGGAGTCCTGCCAAGTTTGCTGTTGACGACAGGCGCTTGCAGCAGTCTCATGAGCATCTTCATCAAGCATGCATACTGCTGCATAATGTCGCAGATGCTATGTCGCTCCATGTACTTACAACACGTAACTTCAGTTGGGGTTGATGTATGTCAAAGTTGGTTGCCTAACAGCAGCAGCCTGAAGGGGCAGTGTCAAGGCAGGAGCTCAAACAAGGAAAGGCAAGGCAAGAGCTCGAAAGGCAGGAGTTTTCAGCACTTGTCTGACTGGCCAAATCTCAATTTTGCTGATGTGTTGCCTTTCAGACTGAAGAAGCGTTACTAAGGCAGGGCCGCATGAGGGTGGCTGAAGGAGCAGGCCAGAAGCTGTGCTGGAATGCGGGAGAGTTCAGGGTGGGGTACCCCAGCCTAGCCTCCCAGCTGTGCATTGGGGGGGTCTATGTCAGGCTTCTGCTGGATGGTGTCGACCAGGTGATGCATTGACTGACATGCTGAGTAGCTGAGGTCATGTGATGCTGGGTCAGATGATGGTCACACAAGTGCCCTTATCAAGCTGTCCAGGACAGTTTTGGATCAAGAGTTTGCATCATGGAAGAAAGCACAAAGCCACAAAGTAAAGCAAAGCCAAAGGCCCTGCTGCTCGGGCCGACCGGGGGGGTGGGGGGGGGCATTATGCTCAGCAACATGAGGGGAATTTACAGGTGAAGTTTGGCTACAGTCACCCTGGGGTGCCTCTCCTGTTGCCCCACCTGACCTTTACTTTACCATCCATTCTCCCTGTATTCCCCTAGCAGGCACAGCTGGGGGGGGCAACTCATGATAGGCTTTACCCAGCAAATGCTAGCCGTCTTCATGTTTCACTGTAGACTAGACTGCGCTCATCACCTCTGCAAAATACCTGGGGTTTTTATGGGGAGTTGAAGATAAAGTGACAATGTATGGGGAGACGAACATACATTGATAATGTATGGGGAGACGAACATACATTGACAATGTATGGGGAGACGAACATATATTGACAATGTATGGGGAGACGAACATACATTGACAATGTATGGGGAGACCAACATACATTGACAATGTATGGGGAGACCAACATACATTGACAATGTATGGGGAGACGAACATATATTGACAATGTATGGGGAGACCAATATATATTGACACATGTGGCATCTGTCCCCAGGGAGCGGTGGAGAAGGTGGCTGGTCCCAAGGATCTGTTCCAATCCCTGTACCACCACTTCCTGTGCCTGGCAGACAGAGGCCTGCAGCTCAGCGCTGCAGCCAAGCCCACCCTGGCCGGGGGGTCCCCCACCCCCAGCCCTTCTGTGGCAGCAGGGGTGCAGGGGGATGGGGATGGGGAGAGGGTGTTGTGCATCAGGGCCATGGCAGCTGTTTACCTTAAGCATGCTGGGGTAATAGGTGTGCTACCAGTTGTAGCTGCAGATATTGTACATGGACGTCTTGTTTACTCATGCTGGTACTTAGCACGTATTATATGTGCCATGCTGAACCACTTTTACTTATTGCAAAATACTGCGGCTAAACAGCAGGAACAGCATCATCTTGCTGCACTAGGCACAGCTTATGTGACGCAAACACTGTACAGCTCAGTTACTCCTGCTGGCTGCATAGCAAACAGTTGGCGAGACTGACAATACATGCTTTACAGGGACATTTGATGGTGTGGGACATGTAACAGCCCTGCTGGACTGTAGCATGGACAGGGCTGTTCGGTGCTGCCTGCTTAGGCTGTTGGAGTCCCTTTTGGCTCCAGAGGCTAGTAGGCAAGATGAGAAGGCAGGCAGAGTTGCTGCTGCCAATGGACGAGCCTTTGTTGAGGCTGGGGGCGTTCAGCTTGCTGTGGACTTGGTCGCAGGTCAGATTCTGACAAACTTCATCATCCTTGCTGTAGCTCATTGTTGCTTTCACTTTTGCAGCCATTGTTCTGCCTGCTACTTGTGTGTTTGCATGATCTTGAGATGCCTAACTCTGTGGCAGACAGGGCTGTGATTCTGTGCACTTTATGTTGCTTCAAAATGCACAGGTGCGCTTCTGTTGAAGACAGATTTTATCACCATTGCCAGCCAAAAGGATGGTCAAGATGGTCAGATCAGCTGCATAACACTGGTGCTTGCACAGAGCTTTGTCCACAATGCAAGTCCCAAGAAACAGCAACTGCAATGTGGGCAAGCCTGCGTCAGGCGTTCTATTGAGGCTGTGTGGGAAAGGGGCTTTGTGTGTGGTGTGTAGGTGCGCATGAGGCACAGGAGAGGACGCAAGCCCCCCTTCAGACCAACCTCATTGCCTACTCCAGCCATGCAGAAGCCCCCAAGGAGTGGTTCTATTACCCCAATGATGCCCAACCCCCACCCACCCCCATGGAAGGTACTGAGCCATCATTGCTCTCTCTCTCTCTCGTTGCTCTGAATTCCCATGCCCATGTGGCTGATTTAGTATCATGTGAGCAGCAGTCAGCTTGGATTGTGATATACATGTTGTGGCAGCTAATTCTCACAGATAAGCACCGTCTTTGGCAGGCTGCTGCACAAACTGCCAGGTGCCACGTGCAGGCAGCCACAACAGTGCAATCACTAGCATCATGTTCAGCCGTGTCTGGCTTGTAAGGGATACTGCCTGAGTATCAGCTGAGCAGAGAAGCGCAGCTACAAGACTGTGTTTGAGCCAACTGATGCATTTATTGACTTCCCTGTGTGGTGTCGTGAAGAAGGGCAGGAAGGGCCCATCACCAAAGCAGAGTTGAAGCAGGCCTTTGCTCGGGGCCAGGTGGGGTTAAGCACCCCCTTCTGGGCCGCAGGCATGCCTGAGCCCAAACCATTGGCATCCATCAGAGAGCTTCGCTGGCTAGTCTCTCACCGCCTTGGTAGTTCTTCAACTTGGAGCTATTGTGTGCTCTTGTTGCATGCTGCATGCATGCTGTGTAATGATCGAGTGCTGACGCGTGATCGTCTCATGGCTGACTGGTCCTGGTGTGTGGTTTGTGAGACAGCATTTCAGCAGGAAGCCCCTGTCACATGCATCAAGAGGTGAGCTACACATCAACATCAGCGACAGCAATCCATGCTGTTGTTTCAGGCATTCCATTCTTGCATGATGGCTGAACATCTTTCAGAGCCAGTTCCTGCTGCAACGCTGTTGTGCTGTTGCTTACCAACAGGTGCACAATCACGAGCTGATGCTGCGCACACTCACAAGCTGCTTCTGTACACTTACTTCAGCTGTTTCTGCACACTCTCACTTCCTGCACTTGCAGGGGAGCTTGGTCCATTTGCCATGGCAGAGATTGGTCTGAGACTGCTGCATAGTCTTGTAAGGCTGCAGCCAGCGCAAGGGGAAGGGGGCCGCACTCTGTACCCCCTACCCTTGGTCCACCGCCAGATTGCTGGCCCTACCTGTCTTCCCCACCTTGCTCAGGTGGGGCCTGCTCCCTCCTGCCCTGCGTCCTGTGTCTGCATGCAACATGCTGGACACTGTTCCCAAGCTTCAGCAGTGATCTAGCTGTGAGTTTCCAGTCTGGTGTGGCGCTCTTCACCACCATGTAGCATTTGCTGATGGTCCTCAGGCCCTCTGGGGATGATGTGGGTGCTGCTCATGGCACTGTTCAACCTGATGCAACCACATCTTTGATGTGTCAGTATGCACCTGGCAGATAATTGTGGTCAAAGCGCTTTGGGGCTTCAGGTTTTGTCACTGTCAAGGAATAGACAGGGACGGGCTGATGAAGTCGCTTGGGTGTCCAACTTCTGCTAATTAGTTTTGAAAGTTTGAAAATTCAACCCAATTATGCAGGTGTTGTTAACCGGTGAGCCAGCCCTGGTTGCGTCAGCATGCAGCCTGCTGCAAAAGGCCCTGCACCAAAATGCTGAGGCCCTGCCCCGTCTGTACCAGACCGGCCTCTACTTCTTCGCCTTGGCCTACTGTGGCTCCAACCTGCTGGAGGTGGCCACCCTTTTCCAGGTATGCCTTTGCTCTGCTTCTTTGCGCTCACCTGCTTTGATGAATGACCCAAGAGATCAGGACGGACTCTTCCCCACACCATGCACCCTCAAGGTTTGATTGTAGCAAATCGGATGTTTCTTATACAAACATTCTTAGCAAAAGCAGCGCATGCGTTGCATGCAATCCTGCTCGTTGGCTTTTCTGCGCAAAGCTTTGTGCAGGCTGTGGTACACATCTTGCCGCTGTTTGTCAGCCTTTCATGCCCTTCAAACATACTCCCTCCTGTCCTAGGGGATGCTTCTGTCAGCACCTCAGACAACTTGCAGCAGTTGTGTGGGCCATAGCAAACGTTTGATGTCGACACTGCGTCGCAAATTTTGAATGGTGACGCCCAAGCCTGTGCTGCAGGTCTCCCATCTGGTGCAGCACTTTGGGGGCGGGGTGTCAAGTGGGGTGGGCACCCTAGCAGCTCGCAGCTTCCTAGGTGGTCTCCTGCCAGAATCCCTTCTGTACGTTCTCACCACCTCTGGTCCCCAAGCTTTTGCTGCAGCCATGGTTGGGGACTCTGACAGTCCCGAACTGGTCTGGACCCATCGCATGAGGGCGCAGCGCTTAACACCCCAAATGCACCAGCATGTTGGCGAATTAGCGCAGCGGCTGGGGCAATTTTGCCATAAGGTTTGGGAATATGTGGCTTGCCCTCCCATGGCATATCCAGAGCTGGCAGAGGAGATGTGGTGCCATAGATACTACCTGAGGAACTTGTGTGACGAGGACCGATTTCCCAACTGGCCAATTGTGGATCATGTTCAATTCCTACAGGTTGAGTATCTAAAGCCAACCTTTCCTTTTGAAAGCACTCTGTATGATGTTCACCACAGGAACAAAGCTAAGGCTGAGGTGTGTTTCTGTGTTTCAAAAGTTATGGGTTTGTCCGTGCATACTGTCAAGACGAGTAGATACTGGTGCACAATGCAAAAATTGACCTGTCATGTATGACATAAGACATGACGTCTAATGGGTACTGCTGTGTTGCAGGCCTTGCTTGAAGAGTGGCGCAATGAGCTGGCAAGGAAGCCGTTAGTCATGAGCGAGAGGGAAGCCTGTGCTGTGCTGGGGGTGCAGCAGGAAGATGGGGGTCAGACCCAGGAAGGGCCCTTGTCAGAAGATGCCCTCAAAGCCGCTTACAGGTCTGTCATGACCACTATCCCTCTGTATCGCGAACTCCTCTCACTGCTTTCCCTGTCTGAGTTCAGTGCTTGGATCCATTTACGTTGCATCTACTGGTGCTGCTTGTGTGCAGTGGGACATATCAGGTTAGGAGCAGTATGGTTGGAATGAAGGTGTAAGCCATTGGCAGGGTCTTTGTCTCAGCAGTCTTTGCCAAAAGACGCCATGTCCTGATGGCATGGACCACAGCCAAGAGTTCCTGCTCACCTATACACCACGATTATGCTCAGCAGCATGAAGTGACAACACAGAAAGGCGATTGGGCTCCCTTCTTGCAGCAAGGCAGCGCCAATCCCAAAACCACGTGCATCTGCAATCAGCTTACCGCGCTCATCATAGTCAGGCATGACCAGCACAGGGGCACAGCCAGCTTTACACCATCAAAGGCAGCTTGACAAAATGCAGACCACACAAAGGATGTATCCTTTCCCAGGCAAAGCATATCAAAGCTTTCAAAGCACCACAAATTTTCAGTGTAGCCAAGTGACGTTGCAGATTTGATGTAATGCAGGAAGCTGGCAAGGAAGTATCACCCTGACAAGAACCCCCAGGGCCGGGACAAGTTCATGGCAGTGCAAAAGGCATATGAGAGGCTGCAAATGGGGGCCCAGGGGGGTCAGGGACCCCAACCCTGGAGGCTCCTGCTCTTGCTGAAAGTCCGCCTCACTGCCTTTCCCAATGGCTGTGACTTGCAACTTGGCACAGCTGACTTTACTGAGCGCATGTTTGCAAACGGTCAAGCTGTCATGCATACCGACCAATCAACCTGCATACAGAGACATTGTCTATGTTTGACTTTCATACTGCTGCTTGTCAAGCATGCATGCTGAGTAACCTACCTGATGGGCAATGTTGACAATACAAACCAAAGCTTGCCATAGTTGCATGCTAAGTAACCCATCTGACTGGCGCTGCTGGAATGCATCAAACAAGGCTCAGGATACCGGAACTGTCATTTGATACGCAGCGTCTGAATTGCAGGCCCAGTGTATCCTGTTCAGGCGGTACCCAGAGGTGCTGGAGCCTTTCAAGTACGCAGGCTACCCCATGCTGCTGCAAGCTGTTGCCCTGCCCCAGCAGGAGCACGCCGACGATCCAGCTGCCCACTTCCTGGCTCCTCAGCAAGCCCCTCGCTTGCAGGTCACTTCATGTTCATGCTGCACAAAGCTCCCTGCTGCTACAACTACAGGACTTTGTGCTTTCCACCAGAATGTGCAAATGCGTTGTGTGTCACGTAATGTATCCCTTCGCTTGTTGTTGCGTCCTTGCCCTTTTCGCTGACCCTTCTCAACATTGCTGCTGCTTGCCTGAGTGGTATCTGATGGGGAGGCTGGCCTGACATTCCTCACTTGGCAAACAATCCATCAATCCATTCATGCATCAATCAATCAGTCCATCAATCAGTCAGTCGGTCGGTTGGTCGATCGGTCAGTCAGTCAGTCAGTCAGTCAGTCAGTCAGTCAGTCAGTCAGTCAACCAATCATTGCAACCAGTCAAACCATGCATCAATCAATCAATCAGTCAATCATCAATCAATCAACCAATCAATCAATCCTGTCTCTGGGATCCCATCAGGGGGTTCAACATACAATGACTGGGAAATTAACATATACTATGCACCAGATCCCTCCAGCTCATGACAGTCATAGACACACATGCTTGCAGTCACCCCAACGCAGTACATGACAACTATGTGTTGACAGAACATGCGTGTGGACATGCAGGCGGCTGTTGAGCTGTGCTGGTTGACGTGCGTCTCGTCAGAGCTGAATGGGGAGGAGCTGACCCGGTCTGGTGGGATTCACATTCTGGGATCCCTGTTGGCACGCTGCTGCACCATCATGCCAAAAGATGTGCCTGCCAACCAGCCTGTTGCTGTCATGACCACTCATGCCCTGCGCACATGTGCTGGCATGGCCATCTTTGCCAATGCTCAGAAGGAACTCGCCAGCAGGTAATTCCACGGAGTGCTATAGTCACTGCAGTGCCTGTGACTATACACCATGGCATACTGGTGTTTCTTATGAGTCTTGACACTGCAAACTAGCATTGCTCTTTCATGGAGCACGTACGCCATGTACTCTCTGTCAGCTCAGTTTGTCTCAGGACAACTGACACAATTTAACTTTTCGGCGCAAAGACAAAACCAGCAGCTCCACCTCAATCAGCTGTCCATGCGCATGTTTTTGCACATGACCAAGAAGATTGTCCTGACTAAGTTCACCTGGTTAGATTATGCAAAGCTCCTGCTGTCTACCAGTGGTTCACACACCACAAGCGTTCCGTGTGTGTCTCCCAAGTGGTGGACAAGTAATGGATGGCAACATACATGATTTGCTTTCAGCCTGCACACGCCCAACACGTAGCCCCTGAGCCCTGCTGCTAACATATGTTGATGTGACAGGCCAGACTGTGTACGTGATGTTGTCGGGTGCTGTTCCCTGGAAAGGGCGCCAGCAGCTGTGGATGCCGCCCTGCAGTGCATCATCCAAATGGCAGCTGCACCTGCCCTTCAGGTGCTGCCTTTCGAGCTGCCTTTTGCTTGCAATGGCCCTCCTGCTTTTTCCTGTCACTCCATTGTCCTGCCCTGTTCTATCTGCTATGCTGCGGATTGTTGTTGCCTTGTTTCTGGGGCAATGAAATGGTTGCCCTCACATTTGACAATGCTGCAGCTACGCCTTGGCAGCATGCACAGTGTGTTTGCATGCGCGCAAGATCAGTGGCATGTGCATCATCTGGACGAGACTGTTTGCTCACCACTGGGTGCAATCAACAGCATGTGTCTTTCATTGTGTTACGCTTGACTCATCACTGCTGGCTTGCACGCCACAGTTGTGTGAATCCAATTCGCGGCATGGCCGGTCTGCCAATGTCTGTGTAGCAATACATCACCAAACAGGAGAGGACATGAAAAGGCTTGTTGCATGCGCAGCAGAGTGGCACATGACGCCAGTGTGTGACCTGAACTGCAGGAGCTGCTTCTGAGGGTTGGAGTCCTGGGCCATGTGGTGCCCCTGCTGTTTGGCTATGATGCAACACACGATGCTGGGTCACAGCCAGACCACTTTGACTATACCGGCAGTCACAAGGCGCAAGGGCCGGCCTTCCTGGGCCTGGGCATCCAGCGAAGCAACATGCAGGTGCACTTGTTCTGGACCAGATGTCTCTGATTGACATCACAGATGCACATTGGGCACATCACTCAAGTAGGACACTTGGGCCACACTTGTCAAGTAGTCTGTGATAAGCCTGCCTTACACACCCCGCAGGTTGTATGACCCTTTGCAGGGCTGCTTGCCAGCTCTGCTTTGACATTCCGTGGCCTCATGAGCTGCACCAGCAGCATTCCACATTGCAGCACTCAAGATAGCGGCAGCAACATAGCAGTGGCAGCTACACAGATCAGTCATGCAGACAGTGGCTAAGCTCCACTACAGCTGTTGACTGGACAGGTGTCTGATGTTGTTGCAGGCAGCTCGCAATCACCATGCCATGCTGGCAGCAAGAGCCCTGGGGCGGATGGCAGGGGTGCTGACGGGCCGCCTAGGCACCCCCCCCTGCACTGCAGCTCGGCAAGCCCTAGCAGCCCTGCTGACCCCGAGCTTAGCGGCCCGCCTGGTAGAGCCGGACCCCCAGGACCTGCTTCAACAGCTGAATGGCAGCGTTTGCACGCCCCAGGTGCGCGCTTCAGCTCTCCAGCTGATTAGCTTTAATGACACCCTGGTGAAGCAATGCTGCTGCAATTGTGCTTGGTGTCAGTGCCACAGCTACAGCAGTCAGACATGCCGGCACCTGTTGGAGTATGGCTTATCATGTTACAGCATGCCATAGTACTGGGACTCATTTCTGTCTTTCGTTCACCCCTGGCGTCTTTACAAAGCCCAGCATGCTTTCCATGTTGTTTGTTGTCTCAGGCTGAGACTCTCAGCAACAACAGCAGTGGGAAATGAGCAGTTCAGCATGCAGTTCACGGCAAGATGTCACCTGCAGGTGATATGGAACAGCAAGATGAGAGAGGAGGTTTTGAGTCAAATGGAGACCGAGCGCACCACAGCCAGCACAGCTGACACCGTCTCTGGCCACCCTTCTCTTACAGAGCCGGGCAGTGCAGCCACTGCTGGCAGTGCAGGCACCACCACCGCCAATGGGTTCAAGTTTGCTGCCCTGGGTAAGGAGCTGGTAGTGGCTGGGGTGTTTGTGCGTGTGTACAATGAGCAACCCAACTTCCCGGTGGCTGACCCTGCTGCCTTCTGCAAGGGCTTAGTCACCTTCATCCACAGTCACATGAAGCCTGAGGTCAGTCCCCAGTATTTCTGCTATTCAGCTGTAATCCCTGTACTTGTGCATGTCACAACCACAGCACCCTTGTCATTCCCCCCCCCCCGCCCATTGCCTCCGGTGGGTGTATGTTTGTGCGCACATATGTGCGTGTGTGGGGACGTGTGTTGTGTCGACCAAGGTCTGAGGACTTGGAAAACACTTCGTCTGGTGACAAGGTGAGTCTGCTGATCAGCTTCTGTGATAAGCTGCTCAGCATGGCTTGAACGAGTGGACCCTTCAACGAACTTGCCAGTGTTGACTTTGTGTCAGTATAACAGCAATAATTGCTCAAAAGCTGCAGTCTGGTCAAAAAATGGTTTGCAGTTGAACGTGACACACGCGTGAACCTTTGCTAGGTGTACTATCCCAGCCTTGAAAGGTCAGGCACAACCAGGCCAGACAGTGGCGACGAGGCAGATGTTGCGCCAGCAAAGGACCAGGTTGATAAGGACAAGGCAGACGTGGTCCAGTCCCTTCAAGCCCTGATGAACATCCTTCAGGCTGTTCCCAGAGTGACTGCTCTCATGGCGTCACGTCCTGCACTAGCACCGCTGCTCAACTGTATTGAGCCCATTTGCAGGTCTGCTGCACTTCAGCCCCATCATGACGCCCTGCCTGCTGCACCTCTCTCAAGCTTGCCTTCTACGTATGCTAGCACTGTCTTGCTGGCTGCTGGTGCACAATGTTGGGTGTGATGTGATGGTTGCATGCCTGCTGTGATTTTACATGGCATATGTCATGTATCTGCTGCTGCCTTTTGCTTGCGCTTGCTTGCTGATGTACTTACGGGGTTTTTGGGCTGCTTGCTTGCTTGCATGCAATCCTTTGACTGCTTGCTTGCTTGCTTGCTTGCTTGCTTGCTTGCTTGCTTGCTTGCTTGCTTGCTTGCTTGCTTGCTTGCTTGCTTGCTTGCTTGCTTGCTTGCTTGCTTGCTTGCTTGCATAAAAAGAATCACCAAGAGGGCCTTAAACCGTTGCTTGATTGCTTGCTTGCTTGCTTGCTCGCTTGCTTGCATGGCCCTAAGAACTCCCACAATTCGTCTTTGAAAGACAAGGATGACGCATGCAGGAAACTGCAAGAGACAGCGGGGAAGGTTGACAATTCTGACATAGTTGGCGACAGTCAGCCATGTGAACAGCAGAAACATGAAGCTGAGATTGGTTCCATGGCGCTGGCAGTGCTGCTCCGCCTTACAGCCAATGCAGGTGGGCCACAATCTGTTGTGTAAGACTGGCTGCTTATCTGTTATGCCTGACTGACAGTCACTCACTGTTTCTTAAGTTGACATACTTGCAGGCAAATTGGATGTGCTTATGTCTTCATTGCACCAGCATCCCTGGCAGGGACATCCTCGTTTTGCTGCTTTTTCACTGCCTTTTGTACCCCTCCCCCCACACAAGTATACCCCCCCCCTCCTTCTGTTGCACACCCAGCAGGCACACCTGTTT
>JAABUP010002665.1_pt1 | contig 33691 bp, 29 predicted proteins | sample 5559201 | NCBI WGS metagenome assembly JAABUP01 (sample SAMN10711887, study PRJNA513373) | rock metagenome | isolation source: Antarctica rocks | place: Antarctica
CTGACAGGCCGAGCCCGTCGTGGGAGCGGAGGTAGAGGTCCCAGTTGGCGTCGTGCCGGCCGACGAAGGCGAGGCGGTCGTCGGTGGGCGAGAAGCGGGGCCAGATCCCCCTGGCGACGACCTCGGACTCGCCGGCGGCCGGCCCGGAGACGGTGACGGCCTCGATCCGCTCGTCGTTCCGACCGGGGCTGGCCCAGTCGGTCGCGTAATCGGCCCGGCCGCTGGCGACGTAGGCGATCCGCGCCCCGTCGCGCGACCAGGTCGGGTTACTCCCCGAGGCGACGGCCGTGGTCGGCCCCCCGCCTTCCGGGGCGATCCGGATCATCGGGTCGCGACCAGCCGCATCGAACGCCGCGAAGGCGACCCACCGGCCGTCGGGCGACCAGGTCGGGTGCGCGGCTTCGGCGAAGCCGTCGGGCAGGGCCACCGGCCGCGCCCCGGTCCCGTCGGATCTCGCCACGAAGACGCCGGAGAGCCTCGCCTTCGACCCGTCCCGGCCGTCGGACTCGAACCGGAAGGTCGCCGCCGGGATGTCCGGACGGGCTCCGGGGGCGTCGGTGACGGACCGCTCATCCGCCGGGGCCGGGGCCAGGACGACCTGCCGGACCCGGTCGCCGACGGCCCGGTCTTTCGACCGCTCGCGGACCACGGCCACCAGTCGGCCCGAAGTTTCGGGGCGGATCTGGATCATCGCGGTCGAGGCCCCCGAAGGCCAGGAGGCCGAGAACCACCGGGCCCGGGCCGGCCCGGAGGCTTTCCGGTCGAGCTTGGCCGTCCCCCAGACCCGGCGGGCTCCCTCGGGACGCTCGAAGGCCACCAGCTCCGCCTCGCCGGGCCTCGAGGCCGGCCGGATCTCCAGCGACTCCAGCCGGCACGGCCAGGAAAGCCCGGTCGACTCGACCGCCCATCGCCCGGCCGGGAGCGTGGGCTCCTGGGCCCATGAGGCGGCCGGGATCCCGAGCCAGCCGACCGCGACCCACCAGGCGGAGGCTGTCAGGCCCCTCGCCGCAACCGACCGGCCGAGCATCCTCGCCATCGGAGTCCGACATCCTGCCCGTCCGAGCGGGCTCCTGGACGACCGCGTGACTCCCCGCAGGGGATTCGTCGCGGCCTGGGGAATCTTCCGGCCGCCGGGCCACGAGGGCCGGGATCCCGGGTACGATGGGCTTCGCCGCCCCGATCGATGCTAGCCGATCATGCCGACCAAGGGGTCGAGGACCATGCGATTCCCGATCTGGAAGCTGATGGGCCTCGTGGTCACCGCCGCGATCCTCTGCGCTGCCTGGAAGCTGATGCCGCCGGCGCGGACCATCCTGATCGGCTCGGTCGCCGCGCTCCTCGCCCTGGAGGGGATCGCGTGGCTGGGCCGCCGGAACCGCAACCCCTATCTCGGGGTAGCGATGGTACTCCTCCTGGTGTTCTCCCTCTGGTTCCTGGCGGCCGTGGGGCTCAATCTCGCCCTGACGCGGCGCCTGGGGGCCTGGCGGAATTGATCCCGGATCCCGGCATTCCTTGAGGTTGCGGAGCGGCCCCTGCCCAGGATCGCGGACCCGGGCGATCCGAAATCAGGCCAGAATCGGCCCGATCACCTTGCCGCCGTTGACGGTCAGACGCTCATCGCGACCGTCCCGGAAGTAGGTGAGCCGCTTGTGGTCGACGCCCATCAGGTGGAGGATGGTGGCGTGGAGGTCATGGACGTGGACCTTGTCCTCGATCGCCTTGAGGCCGAACTCGTCGGTCGAGCCGGTGGTGACGCCGGGCTTGACCCCGCCGCCGGCCAGGAACATGCTGAAACCGTAGGGGTTGTGGTCGCGGCCGTCGGTCCCCTCGCTCATCGGGGTCCGGCCGAACTCGCCGCCCCAGACGACCAGGGTGGAGTCGAGCAGCCCCCGACGCTTCAGGTCCTGGATCAGCCCGGCGACCGGCCGGTCGCTCCGGGCGCAGAGCCGGCCGTGGTTCCCCTCGATGTCGCGGTGGGCGTCCCACTGGCTCCCGGATCCGCAATAAAGCTGGACGAACCGGACCCCACGCTCGACCAGCCGGCGGGCCCGGAGGCACATGGCGCCGAAGTCCTTGCAGCGGTCGTCGTCGAGGCCGTAAAGGGCCTTGGTCTCGGCGGCCTCGCCCGCCAGGTCGACGGCCTCGGGGGCGTGGGCCTGCATCCGGTAGGCCAGCTCGTAGGAAGCGATCCGCGCGGCGAGCCGGGAGTCGTCGAGCCGGGACTCGGCGTGGATCCGGTCGAGGTCGGCGATCAGCCCGAGTTTGGCCTTCTGCTGGGCGTCGGAGACGGCGGCCGGCGGGGCGAGGTGGAGAATCGGGTGGCCGTCCTTGCGGAACGGGGTCCCCTGGAAGGTGGCCGGGAGCCAGGCGTTCCCCCAGTTCCTCGGGCCCCCGAGCGGCTCGCCCGCGTCGTTCATCACGACGAAGGCGGGGAGGTCCTGGTTCTCGGTCCCCAGCCCGTAGGTCGTCCAGGCTCCCAGGCTCGGCCGCCCGGCCAGGATGCTCCCGGTATTCATCTGGCAGACGCTGCCGACGTGATTCACGCCGTCGGCCCAGCAGGACCGGACCAGCGCGATGTCATCCACGACCTTGGCCACGTTGGGATACCAGTCCGAAACCCAGGTCCCGGACTCGCCGTGCTGGGCGAACTTCCGGCGGGAGGCGAGCAGGCTATTGCCGCCGACGCCCATCGCGGTGAACACCTTGCCGAAGCTGGGCGGGAGCGGCTGGCCGGCCCGCCGGTTCAGCTCGGGCTTGGGGTCGAACAGGTCGATGTGGCTCGGGCCGCCCTCCATGAACAGGAAGATGCAGCTCTTGGCCTTGGGGGCGTGGTGCGTCGGGCGGGGGGCGAGCGGGTGCAAGGGGTCGATCTCGGGCGAGTCGGCCCGGGCCTCGTCCGCCAGCATCGACGAGAGGGCCAGGGCCCCGAAGCCCAGGCCCGCCTTGGCCAGGAAGTCGCGTCGCGTCGTCGCCCAGGTCTTGTGAGGGACCATGATCGTCCTTAGTCGAGGGGTCGGGTCGGGCTGGGAGATCGGATCAACCGGGCCCCGGCCGGTTCCTGCCCCGACGGCCGGGGAAGTTGGGCCCGGGGGGCATCCCCGGCATGTTCGGAGGCGAGTTGAATCCGGGGCCGGGCGGCATCCCGGGCCTGTTCGGCGGGGCCGGGGGATCGAAGTTCGGCATCGGCGGCGGGATCGGCGGCGGCGTGAAGTTGGGCCGGGGGATCGGCGGCGGGATCAGGCTGGCCTGGGCGTTGGGGCCGGCGATCTCTCGCTCCAGAGCCAGCGCCTCTTCAATCGTGCCGTCGACCGCCATCGCCTCATGGGCCCCGGGGATCATTCCAATCCGGAACCATTCCCCGGCAAGGGCCTGGGTTAACTGGGCTTTTTCCGATCTGTACTTCTGGATGAGTTCGTCGATGTCCTTCTTGCTCCCCTTGCGGTCCTTGTTCGCCTTCATGTGCTGCGCGATCTTGCGGATCGCGGCGTTGGCCCCGGGGGAGGCGGCGGCGGCTGAAGGGACGTCGGTGACGGTCCCGAGGATGCCGGCCAGCTCTCGTGAGAGGTCGAGCTGACGCTTCGCCAGGGCGTCGAACTCCGAGCGGCTGGTATATCCCGGGGTGAACATCGTCCGGAGGTTGGGCAGCCCCAGCGCGGTCGCGACGATCCCGCCGCCCCCGAAGAGAATCCCGATCACGATCCGGAGCACGATCGGGAACGCTGAATGACCGCCCGACGATTGTGCCTTGGGCGAGGAACCGAACAGGCTGCCCGATTTCTTCTTCGCCTTCGGGCGGGTCGCGACCGAGGAGCCGACTCCCTCCCCCTCGACGCCGGCGGGGGACGACCGGGACGGGAGCGGGTCGTCGTCGAAGCCATAAACGTCCTCCCGGGGCGGCGGCGGCGTCAGGGCTCGCCGCGAAGGGGCGGACTCGCGCCCGACGGGCCGCGCGACCGGCTCGGCCGAGGGGATCTGCATCACCGCCCCGCACTGCTTGCACTTGCCCTTCTTGCCGGCGAACTTGTCGTCGAGCGTGAAGGACTTCCCGCACTGGTCGCAAGCGAAGGAAATGCTCATCGGGAACACTCGTCCATCGTTGGCCGATCGTCGGGGGAGGCGCGGACGCCGGGCCTCGCGACGGGGGAGGATCAGTCGACGAACACGAACTCGTTGAGGTTGAGCAGGCCGTGGCAGAAGTCGACCATCGCCGCCGCCTGGACGGGCGTGGGGCCCTCGGGCGTCGGGACGGGGAGGAGCGGGGCTAGGTCGCGTCCGCTGAGGTGGTCGGGCTGGGTCCGGAGGAAGTCGAGGCCCCGGGCGAGTTCGTCGGCGTGGGGGCTCCGCCCGAAGGCTTCACGGTAGGCGCGGTCAATGAGGTCGGCGGGTTCAAACCGGCCGGCGGCCTCGGCGTAGAGCCGGCCGGCGAGGGCCCGGGCGTGGTCGATGACCAGGCCGGAATTCAGGAGCATCAGGGCCTGCGGGGCGTTGACCGAGATGTTCCGTTCGGGGCAGGTCAGGTTCGTGTCGGGGACGTCGAAGGCGTCGAAGAGGGGGTACTTCAGGTTCCGCCGGGCGAAGACGTAGAGGCTCCGACGGTTCCGGTCGGCCTCGGAGTCGGAGACGGGCCAGTCGCCCTTGTAGTGGGGGGTGACGCCGGGGGGCAGCTCGGGGAAGACGCTCGGGCCGCCGACCCGGCCGTCGAGCTTGCCGGAGACGGCCAGGAGGGCGTCGCGGACGGCCTCGCCCTCCAGCCTCCGGCGGCCCATCCGGGCGAACAGGAGGTTGTCGGCGTCGGCTTCGAGGGTCTTCGCCGGCGGGATGCTCGACTGGCGGTAGGTGGCGCTGGTGACCATCAGCCGGTGGATCGCCTTGAGGCTCCAGCCGCGGGCGACGAGTTCGGTGGCCAGCCAGTCGAGCAGCTCGGGGTGGGTGGGCGACGCCCCCTGGGTTCCGAAGTCGCCGAGGGTGGCGACGATCCCCCGGCCGAAGTGGTTGTGCCAGAGCCGGTTGACCATGACCCGCGCGGTCAGCGGGTGGTCGGGGCGGGTCGCCCATTCGGCCAGGGCCTTCCGGCGGCCAGCGGTCCCCTTGGACTCGGGCATCGCGGTCGAGCCCAGGACCGAGAGGAAGCCGGGGGGGACCACGTCGCCGGGGTTGGCGGGGTTCCCCTTGCGGAGGAGTCGGACGGGGGGCTCGGCTGGCCCGGCGTCGGTCATCCCGGTGGCGGCCGGGAGCGGCGGCGGGGCGAGCGTGGTGAGGACGTCCATGTCCTTCCGGCGAGCCTGCCAGGTGGCTCGGACCTCGTCGGGCAGCGCCGCCATCATCTGCTTGGGCTCGATGACCATCTTCTTACCGTACTTCTTGACGAGGGCCACCTGCTCGGCGTTCCGGGCCATCGGGTCGGCCTCGAAGGCCCGGCGGGCGTCCTCGGGGAGCTGCGCGAGCTTGTCCTTGAGGAGTCCGGCGGTGTACGGCTGCTCGATGGCCTCGATCTCGCGGCGGAGGCGGTCGACCCGGGCGTCGTGCTCGGCTTTGACCGAGGCGTGGATGGTTTGGACCTCGGGCGGGGCGATGGCGTAATCGTCCCGGGCCCGGGTATTGGAGAACAGGGCCTGGATCCGGTAATAATCCTTCTGGCTGATCGGGTCGTATTTGTGGTCGTGGCACCGGGCGCAGGCGACGGTCAGGCCGAGGACGACCGAGGTGGTGGTGTCGGTGATGTCGTCCATCATCCAGTGGCGGCTCAGGCCGGGGACCATGTTGTTGTCTTCGAACGGCCAGGCCCGGTTGAACCCGGTGGCGATGAAGGCGTCGGGGTCGTCGGGCGCGATCTCGTCGCCGGCGAGCTGGAGGGCGATGAACCGGTCATAGGGCATGTCGTCGTTGAGGGCCTTGACGACCCAGTCGCGATAGCGCCAGGCGTTGGGGCGAGCCTTGTCGCTCTTGAACCCGTCGGACTCGGCGAACCGGGCGAGGTCCAGCCAGTGGCGGGCCCAGCGCTCGCCGTACTGGGGGGAGTCCAGGAGCCGCCCGACCAGCCGCTCGTAGGCATCGGCCGCGGGGTCGGCGACGAAGGCGGCGACCTCCTCGACCGACGGCGGGAGCCCGGTCAAGTCGAACCGGAGGCGGCGAATCAGGGTCGCCCGGTCGGCCTCGGGGGCCGGGGTGAGCCCGGCCTCCTCGATCGGCTTGAGGATGAAGGCGTCGATCGGGTTCCGGACCCAGGGCCCGGCGACGACGGCGGGCGGATCGGGCCGGCTCGGCGGGACGAACGACCAGTGCTGGCGCTGCTCGGAGGACCAGGTCGGCTCGGGCGGGTCGGAGGGCACCTGGCCTCTCGATGAGTTCGAGGCGGCCGTGACGGCCAGGCCGACGAGGAGCCCGAGGCAATCCCTGCGCATGCGATTCATCCCCCAGGACGCAAACCGGACGGCGAAGCCACGATCGAGGCGAGGCGGGACCGACGCGAGGTCGGTGCGGGGAGGCGAGTGTCGCTCCAGGATACATCGGACGATCGTTGCTTCCCAATGAAATCCGCGCGGATTGATCACGGGCTCGACCGACCTTGCAACGGCCCGCGCCGTGTGCCATCATCCTTGGTTCCCCGGGGCGGGTCGGGGGTTGGTGGGTCGTGGTCGAAGGACAAGCGATGAGCTGGCAGGTCGGGATCTACGTGGCCGCGGTGTCGATCCCGCTCGTTGCGTTCGTCGTCGAGGTCGCGGCCGGTCGGTGGCTGGGCCGGCGGAATGCCTACGTGGCCACCGGGGCGATTGGCCTGTCGTTCCTGCTCAGCGTGGTCGGGGCCGTCGCCTATTTCGCCCAGGCCCGGGGGACCCTGACCGACCCGGCCGCGACGGTGGCCCGGCCCGCCCAGCCCGACCCGGACAAGGGCCGCGAGCCCCTGGCCTGGCGCGCCGGCTTCGACTGGGCCGTGCTGGGCGAGGTGATCCCCGCGCGACCGGGTCGGCCTTCGGGCCGGGCGTTGGCGATCCCGATCGGGGTGGACGTCGACAACCTGACGGTCCTGATGTTCCTGATGGTGACCTTCGTCGCCACGCTGGTCCATCTGTATTCGATGGCCTACATGCGGGGCGACCCGCGTTATCCCTGGTTCTTCGCCTTCCTCTCGCTGTTCTGCTTCGCGATGCTCGGGCTGATCGCGGCGTCGAGCTACTTCCTGGTCTTCGCGTTCTGGGAGCTGGTCGGCTTCTGCTCGTACCTCCTGATCGGCTACTGGCGCGAGGACGGGGCGAACGCCGACGCGGCGAACAAGGCGTTCCTGGTCAACCGGGTGGGCGACGTCGGGATCCTCCTGGCGCTGGGCCTGATCTGGGCCAACCTGGGGACGCTCGACATCCGCGAGGTCAACCGGACGATCCGCGACGCCAAGGGGGAGCTGAACCTTCGCGAGGTGGATGGGCGATCGGTGGTCGAGCTGGCCGACCCGGCGACGGGGAAGGCCCTGACGGGAGAGGCGTCGGGGCTCCCCCGACGGATCGGGTACGGGTTGCTGGTGGCGGCGGGGCTCGGGCTGTTCGCGGGCTCCGTGGGCAAGAGCGCCCAGTTCCCGCTCCACGTCTGGCTCCCCGACGCGATGGCGGGGCCGACGCCGGTCTCGGCCCTGATCCACGCGGCGACGATGGTGGCGGCGGGGGTCTACCTGGTCGGCCGGGCGTTCCCGGTCTTCACGCCCGAGGTCCTGCTGACGATCGCCTATACGGGCGCGATCACCCTGCTCGTCGGGGCGTCGATCGCGATGGTCCAGGCCGATTTCAAGAAGGTTCTGGCCTATTCGACGGTCAGCCAGCTCGGCTTCATGATGGTCGGCCTGGGCGTCGGCGGGCGGTCGGCCGGCTTGTTCCACCTCCTCACGCACGCCTCGTTCAAGGCCCTGCTGTTCCTGGGTGCCGGGAGCGTCTACCAGGCGGTCCAGAGCTACGAGATAGCCCCACTGGGCGGCCTCTACCGGCGGATGAAGATCACGGCGCTGACGATGCTGGCGGCGACGCTGGCGATCTCGGGCGTCCCGCCGTTCAGCGGGTTCGCCTCGAAGGACGCGATCCTGACCTCGACCCTCCACTTCGCGATCGGCCAGCCCGAGCACATCCTGCTGTTCCTCCTCCCAACGGCCGGGGCGGCGCTCACGGCATTTTACATGTTCCGACTCTGGTTCCTGCTCTTCGCCGGGGAGCCGAGGGGCCCCGCCGCTTCGAGGGCCTCCGAGGGGGAGCCGCTGCTGACCTGGCCGTTGATCGCGCTGGCGGTCCCGACGGTTGCGGCCGGCTGGTCGATCACGATCCTGCCGCTGGCCGGTTTCGAGCCGATCCTGGAGCGGATGCTGGAGTACGGCGAGCCGATCGAGTCGGTCGACGTCGGCGGGGCGAAGTGGTGGGCGATGGGGGCGTCGATCCTGGTGGCCTCGGCCGGGTTCGGGATCGGGGCCCTGTATTACGGGCCCTGGGACGCCTGGCGGCGGTTCGACCCCCGGAAGACAGCCCGGGCGTTGGCGCCGATCCACGAGTTCCTGGTCCGGAAGTGGTATTTCGACGAGCTGTACCGCGTGGCCGTGGTCGGGCCGATCCTGGCGCTGGCCCGGGCGGTGGGCTGGTTCGACCGCCGGGGGATCGACGGCACGGTGGACGGGCTGGCCTGGCTGACCGAGCGGCTGAGCCGGTTCGAAGGGGCGTTCGACCGGGTGGCGGTCGACCGGCTGGTGGGGCTGGTGGCCTCGGGCGTCTACGCGGCGGGCGACCGGGGTCGGAGGCTCCAGTCGGGCCACGTCCGGGGCTACCTGATGGTCCTGGCCGTGGCGGTCGTCGGCCTCTCCGCGGCCCTGTTCGCCTGGATCCTGGCCTGATTGGACGAGCATCGAGGTCGATTCGAGGGAGGCTTGGGGACCACCGTGTTGAGCGACGACCTGCTGCTGAGCCTGCTCTGGATGGTCCCGCTGGGCGGGGCGTTCGCGGTCCTCCTGATCCCGAGCCGGGCGACCTCGGCGATCAAGGGGTTCGCGCTGGGGACGACGGCCCTGACCCTGGCGCTGACCCTGGTCGCGTTCGGGTCGTATGTCGGGTCGGATCCGGCGCGGGCCCCGCTGGCGGCCCGGGCCTCGGCCAACCCGATTGACTCGGCGGGGGGCGTGGGGGACCTGGTCGTCCGCCACGCCTGGATCCCGGACTTCGGAATCGAGTACTACCTGGGCGTCGACGGGATCAGCCTGAGCCTGCTTTTGCTGACCGCCCTGGTGAGCGTCCTGGCCTGCGCGGCTTCGTGGGGGGTGGAGGCGAAGGTCCGGGGGTACTTCTCGCTGTTCCTCCTGCTGAGCTCCAGCATGATGGGGGTCTTCCTGGCGCTGGACCTGGTCCTGTTCTACGTCTTCTTCGAGGTGATGCTGCTGCCGATGTACTTCCTGATCGCCCTCTGGGGGGGCGATCGGCGGGAGTACGCGGCGATCAAGTTCCTGCTCTACACGCTGTTCGGCTCGGTCTTCATCCTGGTCGCGATTCTGGCCTTGTACTTCTGGTCGGGCGACGGAGGGCCGGCGGAGCTGGGCGGCAAGGCGTTCCGGGCCCATACCTTCGACATGGTCCTGCTGGCCCGGGCGGCCTCGGAGACAAGGTATTACGGCCGGGGGATCCAGCAGTGGGTCTTCGGGCTCTTCTTCCTCGGCTTCTGCGTCAAGCTCCCCTCCTTCCCGTTCCACACCTGGCTGCCCGACGCCCATGTCCAGGCGCCGACGCCGATCAGCATGATCCTGGCCGGGGTCCTGCTCAAGATCGGCGGCTACGGCCTGATCCGCCTGGCCTGGCCGCTGGCCCCCGCCGGGGCGCACGTCTGGGCCTATCCGGTGGCCGCCCTGGGGGTCTTCAGCATCCTCTATGGTGCCCTGGCGGCGATGGCGCAGACTGACTTCAAGAAACTGGTCGCATACAGCTCGATGAGCCACATGGGGTACGTGACGCTGGGGATGGCCTCGATGAACCTGGCGGGCGACCACCGGTTCTACGCCTATGGCCTCAACGGCGCGATGTTCATGATGCTGGCCCACGGGATCACCTCGACCGGGATGTTCTTCCTGGTCGGCGTGATCTACGACCGGACCCAGACCCGCGACCTCAAGCTCCTGGGCGGGCTGGCCGACGCGATGCCGCTGACCTTCTTCGCTGCGACCGTGATCTTCTTCGGCTCGATGGGCCTGCCCGGCCTCTGCGGCTTCGTCGCCGAGGTCTTCGTGGTCCTGGCCGCCTTCAACTACAACGTCGGGCTCGGGGCCCTGGCGGCGTTCGCCGTCGTCCTGACCGCCGGCTACATCCTCTGGACGATCCGCCGGGTCTTCCAGGGCCGGAACGACGCTTTCCCGGGAATGACCGACATGACCCCTCGCGAGGTCGCCATCATCGCCCCGCTGGTCGTCCTGACCGTGCTTCTGGGCGTCTACCCCCGCGCGGTCCTCGACTGGATGGGCCCGTCGGTGGACGCGGTCTCGCGGTCGGTCATCGAGGCCCGGGGGCAGCGGTCGGCCGTGGCGGGGTCGGCGCCGTCAACCGCTCCAATCCTCGACCTTCAGGCCGGGGACCTTGCGGAAGTCGCCGAGGTTCCGGGAAAGTAAGGTCGCGTTCCGCGAAAGGACGATGGACGCGAGCTTGAGGTCCATCGAAGCGACCCGGATTCGAGATTTCTTGAGGTCGAAGAATCTCAGGGCCGCGGCGTGGTCGATTTCGATGACTTCGATCTTCCGGGCGGTGGGACGATCTGACGGGGAGCTTGAGTCGATCTCGAATGGCCTTGCGTCGCGGGCCGGGTGCGGTTACCTTGCCGCCGCCCGAGGAATGATGCGCCGGCCCGAGCCGGCGAGGCGGCCCCAAGGAGCGGGGTCGACCCAGGAAGCCCCACCGACCCGGATCGGAAGGAGTGGGATCGCATGCAAGGCCGGTCATGGATGGCCGCTTTGACGCTCGCGGCGGCATCGGCCGCGACCTTCGGCCCGGCGAGCCTCGCCGGCCAGCCGACCCCGACCAGGCAGGTCGTCAAGCTCAGCCTTCGCGTCGATGGGATCGCCCGCCAGGACGGCGAGATCCTCATCAAGCCGGGCCACCCCGGCTGCCGCTTCAAGGAGATCACGACCCGGGTTAGCGACCTGGTCCCCGACATGTACGGGATGTACAACTTCGCCCCGTTCGAGGTCGAAACCGTCAGCGCCGATCGCGACTGCTCGTTCGCGATCACGCTCCGGGAGCCCGGCAAGCCAGACAAGACGGCCCGCCGGAACCTCCGGATCATCCCCAACGCCGAGGGTCGCCCCGCCGCTCCCCAGATCCTCCGATGCTACGTCAGTTCGGGCCCGACGGCCCCGGTCGCCGGCAAGGCCGACGACTCGACCCGGAAGAAGTGACCCGATCCCCCGCTTCCCCCCTCCCGACCGGAGGGGGGGACCACCTCGCCTCAGGGCAGCGGGACGTCCTTGAACTCGAACTCCAGCGGGATCGGGACGACCTTGGCCGGGGTCTCGTAGACGAGCATGTGGTCGGCGGGCTTGCCGGGTGCGTCGACGAAGATGTACTCGAAGGCGATCTGGCCGCCATCGGACCCGGTGTTGTTGAAGCCACCGTTCTGCTCGAATCGCGAGCCGTCGGCCTTCTGGAGCCAGAGGCGGTTGTTGAAGAGCCCCTGCTGGTAGCTCTCGAAGGCGGGGCCTTGCTTGGGATAGGCGATCGCCAGGGCGACCTTCCAGACGGCCTCGTCGACCTCGGTTGATTCCAGGGTCACCGTCACGTCCCCCTGCTGCTGGACGACGTGGGTCGCCGCCAGGCTGGGGAACCGGAAGGACCGCATTCCCGAGGGGACCGTGACTGACCCGGTCACCTTCAGCGAGGTGAGAACCTTGGCCGACCGCTCGGGCGCCGCCAGGTTCAGGTTCACCTCGGCCGCGCAGTTGCCGGCGCGGAGGCCGGTCTCGTTGGCCTCCTCGTTGACCTGGGGCGGGACCGGCTTGCCCTGGTCGTCGACGATCTTCAGGCCGTCGTTCTTGAGCGCCAGGAGCATCGGCCGGAGCCTCGGCTCCCACATCACCTCGAAGGTGGCGGTCGAGGTCCCCGCGCCGGTCACGAAGTCGCGGACCACCACCAGTTGCTTGAACTGGATCCGGAACGGCCCGGAGTAGACCACCAGGGGCCTGGCCGGCCTGGGCATGTTGGGGGCGGCCCCGGCCATCCCGCCGGTCATCAGGCCAATGGTCCCGTCGCCGGTGTATGGGGTGATCGTGACGCCCGCCTTCTCGGCCAGGGTGTCGAGCGCCTCGAAGAACGGCTTGTCCGCGATGTCGAGGTCCAGGGCCGGGTTGGTCGCCTCCTCACCGTTGGCCTCGCGGAGGTCGGCGATGATGTTGCCCGACTGCTTCTGGAGCGACTTGACCGCCTCGGTCAGGCGGATCCCCTGGCCCTGGATCGTGACCCGGGACGCCCCGTGGTTGGTCTGCTCGTCCTTCTCGCGGAGCGAGGTCCGGACCCGCTCGACCCGCTCGGCGAGGTCGGCCTTTTTGGCGTCGACGGCCGTCGGCAGGAGCGGGACGACCCGCGCCCCGAGGTCGATCAGTGCCTTCTCGGCCGAGGCCCGGGCCTCGACCTTGGGCGACTCCAGCCGCTCCAGGAGCTGCGAGACCCGGTCCTTCAGGGCCGACTCCGAGACCTGCTGCCCCCAGGCCCCGGGGGCCAGGGCCAGGGCCAGCCATCCCGCCAACCACGCCGCCCGATGTCCTCGACTCATCGCAAGCCCTCCCGCTTCAGTCCGTTCGGTCATCGAATTGGATCAGGATCGTGAATCTGGGGGAGCGGGTCAGCCGACCAGCCACCGGCCGCCTTCCATGACCACCCGCCCGTCGGCGGTGACCCGGCCGCCCCGCCGGAGGTCGAGGATCAGGTCCCAGTGGAGCGCCGAGGCGTTGGTCCCGCCGGTCTCGGGGTAGCTGCTCCCCAGGGCCAGGTGGACCGTCCCGCCGATCTTCTCGTCGTAGAGGATCGAGCCGGTGAAGCGGTCGATCCCGGGGTTCAGGCCGATCCCCAGCTCGCCGAGCCTCCGGGCGCCGGGGTCGAGTTCGAGCATCGAGAGGAGATAGTCTTCCCCCTGCTCGGCCCGGGCCGAGACGACCCGGCCCCCCTCGAATTTCAGGGCGATCCCGACCACCTCCCGGCCCGACCGGCAGACCGGGAAGCTACATCGGAGCCGGCCCTGGGCGCTGGCCTCGACCGGCCCGGTGAAGATCTCGCCGGAGGGCATGTTCCGCCGGCCGTCGGAGTTGATCCAGGTCCGGCCGGCGACCGAGATCGTCAGGTCGGTCCCGTCCCCCTCGATCCGGACCTCGGAGACGCCCGACATGAACTCCACCAGCCCCGCCTGTCGCCGCCCCAGGTCCTGCCAGGCGGCCACGGGATCCTCGCGGTCGAGGAACATGGCCGAGGCGACGTAAGCCTCGTAATCGTCCCGGGTCATCCTGGCGTCGGTCGCGTAGGCGGCCGTGGGGTACTGGGTGAGGACCCATCGCTTCTTGCTGGCCAGCTCGCGGAGCGGGGCCCGGGCCCGGTCGACGATCGCCTGGCGACCCGGGTCGACCCCACGCATCGAGCGGGTATCGGCCTCGGCCGAGATCCGGATCCGGCCGTCGCAGACCTCGGCCTCGCGGACCGAGACCGGCGAGAGGTGCGCGAGCTGGGCCTCGCTGGCGTGAGCGACGAAGAACTCGGCCAGGCCCGGCAGCTCGACCCGGACGATCGGATGGGCCCCGCGCCGGACGACCTCGCGATGGCAAGCCTCGACCAGCGGCCGGGCCTCCAGTTCGGAGGCGATCAGGATCGTCTCCCCGGCCTCGACCCGGAGGCAGTAGTCGACCAGGAGGGTCGCCCATCGGGCGATCAGGTCGTCGATCATCGCGGGCGAGTCCCGGCGGTCGTCGGAGTCCGTAGGAATTCAAGGTAACCCGGCGGATCGGCGATCGCAAGCCTTCGGCCGCCGACGTCCTCGCCGATCCTTGACTTCGCCTGTCAGCCCCTGGGATGATCTCGGGAGCAACTTCGGTGGGCGTTCGGGATCTCGTCCCCGGATCGTCACGCCCCCATCCCCGAATCGAGGCGATGCGATGGCCACCCAGCAGACGGAACGGCCCGGGCTCGCCGACTGGCGGCAGAAGGTCGAGGAGCTTTACGGGCTCATCCGCGTCTGGGCCTCGGAGATGGAGCCTGCCGCCACCTTCGGAACCGAAGAAATCACCCTCATCGAGAAGTGGAGCGGGGCGTACCAGATTTCTCAATTGATCCTCGAACAGGGGGGCGACCGGATGACGGTCCGTCCGGTCGCAAGGGCCGTCGTAGGGGCAGACGGGCGGGTCGATCTGCTCGGCCTGGACGGCCCGTTCACCCTCTTCTTGATGGAGGCGGAGGAGGACTCGATGATCGCCGAGAATGGCAAGAATGGCTTTCGTCACGAGTCGACGGCCGATTGGTACTGGCTCCAGGATCGGGCTCCGTGGGAGTCGGCCCGACTCGATGGCCCGCTCTTCCGCGACCTGGCCGAGTCCTGCCTGCGGTGACCAATCCGTTGTCTCCGATCATGGGTTGGTACGAGGTCGCCCAGGATCGCATGAGGGTAACGACGCGGGTCATTACCAAGAAAATCGAGGTCGCCGTCACGAGGAGGCATGTCTTCCATGGCGAAGACCCTGACCGATCGTTGTCGAGGATCGGCGGCCAGGTCAAGCAGATCGTCGGCTACCGAAATTGGGTCGCGCACGGCCGCTCGACGGCGGAGCCTCCGGACGGCAACGTAAGCCCGCGGATGGCCTTCGAGCAGCTCACTCGCTTCCTGATCGAGGCGGGCATCGTCGATCCGCCGTGAAGCGTGGTGGCCCGCTCGGCGCCTCGCGACCGCTTGACGGCCGCCGGTCGGTTGCCGAGAATCGACCGACCGACCGGCCCGATCGGGCCCGGGCCGTGGGGTCCGCCGCCACCCCGTCCGTCATCGAAGGATTGACCAGCATGGCACTTCGCTTTCCCGCCCGGACGACCCGGGCCGCCCTGCCCGCCGCGGCCCTGGCGTTGATCGCCGCCGCCGCCTGGGGCGACGTCACCTACGTCAGCCCGAGCATGACCCGGCTCAAGGAGGATGTCGGGTTCCTGGCGGCCGACGCGCAGGAGGGGCGGGCCCCGGGCTCGAAGGGGATCGAGGCGTCGGCGGACCACATCGCGGCGGCCTTCAAAGACGCCGGGCTCAAGCCCGCCCCGGGGGCCGAGGGGTTTTATCAACCGTTCTCGATCCGGGGCGACGCCGCGCTGGCCGCCCTCCCGGCGTTGGCCTTCAAGGGGCCGGGCGGGCAGGACATCGCGCCCGAGAAAGGGGCATTCCAACCGCTGGCCATCGGCGGGAGCGCGACCATGGACGGCCTCCCGGTCGCCTTCGCCGGCTACGGGATCTCGGCCAAGGACGACGCCAAGAAGCTCGACTACGACGACTATGCGGGGCTCGACGTCAAGGGGAAGGCCGTCCTGGTGATCCGCCGCGAGCCGCAGCTCGACGACGAGAAAAGCCCCTTCGCTGGCAAGCAGACCACCAAATACGCCGCGTTCGTCCACAAGGTGACCAACGCCTTCCAGCATGGCGCGGCGGCCCTCCTGATCGTCAACGACACGGCCGGCCTGAAGGGGAACGCCGACCAGCTCCTCCGGATCAACGGGGCGGGGTCGGAGGAGAACTCGCCGATCCCCGTCGTGATGCTCAAGCGCGAAGAAGCGGATCAGCTCCTGGCCGCCGCCGGCCAGCCCAAGCTGGAGACGATCGAGAAGGAGATCGACGGCGACTTGAAGCCCCGGTCGCGGATCCTGGAAGGCTGGTCGCTCTCAGGCTCGGTCCGGGTCGAGCGCAAGGGCCTCCAGACCCGGAACGTGATCGGCGTCCTGGAAGGCGCCGGGCCGACGGCCGAGGAGACCATCGTCGTCGGCGCCCACTACGACCACCTGGGCCACGGCGGTCTGGCCTCGGGCTCGCTGGCGATGTTCTCGCGCGACATCCACAACGGGGCCGACGACAACGCCTCGGGCACGGCCCTGGTGATCGAGCTGGCCCGCCGCCTGGCCAAGCGGGCCGACCCCCTGCCCCGCCGGGTCGTCTTCATGGCGTTCTCGGGCGAGGAGAAGGGGCTCCTCGGGTCTCGGCACTACGTCGAGCACCCGCTGATCCCGCTGGACAAGACGGTCATGATGATCAACTTCGACATGGTCGGCCGGCTCAATGAGAAGGCCGAGCTGACGGTCGTCGGCACCGGGAGCACGACCGGGATCGAGGAGATCGTCGACGCCCTGGGGGCCGCCGCCGGGTTCAAGATCAAGAAGGTCAAGGGGATGACCGACGGGTTCGGCGGGAGCGACCACGAGTCGTTCTACCTCAAGAACGTGCCGATCCTCTTCCCCTTCACCGGGCTCCACGCCGACTACCACCGCCCGACCGACGACACCGAGCGGATCAACTTCGCCGGGCTGGCCCGGATCGCCGACTTCGGCGAATTGCTCCTGCTCGACCTCGCCCGGCGCCCGACCCGGCCCGAGTTCACCAAGGCGGCCGAGCGCCCCAAGAACCCCCACGGCGAGGGGAACGCCGACCCCGGCCGGGTCGGGATGGGGGCCTACCTCGGGACCGTCCCTGACTACGGCGCCGAGGACAAGGGCGTGAAGCTCTCCGCCGTCCGCGAGGGGAGCCCCGCCGAGAAGGGCGGGATCAGGGGGGGCGACGTGATCGTCGGCTTCGCCGGCAAGCCGATCTCCAGCATCTACGACTACACCGACAACCTCGGCCGGGCCAAGCCCGGCGACCAGGTTGACGTCGTCGTCAAGCGCGACGGCAAGGACGTCACCCTCAAGGTCACCCTCGGCAGCCGGCCCGGGCAATGAATGGGCTGCTGAGTCTTCATCTGTTGATCGTGGCGATGTTTCGGACTCCGGTGGATCTTCCGATGGCCCGCCCCTCGGATGCTCCGGGGAGAGGGGGCCCGTCGCATCGCCGGCCAGCCCGGGACGAGCCGCACACCGTCCGCCGATCATATGACATAGTGAGAATAAGTCGATCGATAGCCGTGTCCCTCGCCGCGACCTTCCCGGCCCCCGGCTGCGGGCCCCCCGCCGAGCCCCCGCTGGTGGTCGCGACCCGCTGGCCGCGGCCGGCCCTCGCCGAGTTGGAATCCATGTATCACCGGACATCGGGCGACACCCGGCCGATCACCTGGGTCACCCTCGCCCCGGGGGAGCGGCTGGGCGGCGTGGTCGACCGCCGGGGTGGCGTCGACCTCCTCCTGGGCGGTTCGCCCGAGGAGTACGTCCGGCTGGCGGGTTCGGGCCGGCTGTCCCCGTCCTCCTGGCGGTCCGTCCGGCGCCCCGGGCCGGCGGCGGGACCCGAGGATCCGGCCGTCGAGCTTGCCGACCCCCGCGACGACCCGGCCGCCCTGGCCCGGTCGCGGGCGGCCCTGGATGACGAGGGCTGGGCCCGGGGATATGACCGGCTCGTCCGGCGGGCGGCCCGGGCCCGGCTGGTCTCCGGCCGACGGTCGGACGCGCCGGTCGGCGCGGGAGAGCCGGCGGCCCTGGCCGGGGGTCCGAGGAACGCGGGCCGGGCCCGGCGGCTCCTGGCCCTCCTGGAGTCGCCGGGGGCCGTCCCTGGGGCGCCGTCGGAGGACGCGGCCGACGGCCTGCTCGCCGACCTCCTGGGGGCGGCCCTGATCGACGCCCACCAGGAGCTTCGCGACGCCGACGCCGCCCTCCGCCGGTTTGGCCATCCCGCGAGGGCCGAGGCCGCGCTCGGCGAGCGTCCCCCGTGGCCGCCGGCTTCGGTGGCGAATCTCCAGGCGAGCCCGGCCGACGCCCCACTCCTGGAAGTCCTGGCCGAGCAGGTCGCCCCCGACCCCGAGTCCCGGGCCTGGCTCCGCGAGAGCTGGGCCGGGCCGAGCCGTCCGGTCGACGGGGCCCTGCTCCGCGAGTTGGCCGGGGCGGTCGACGGCCGGCTGGCCCGCGAGCCCCGGTTCCGGGCCTGGCTCCGGGGGGAGTGGACCGCCTGGACCCGCCAGCTCTACCGCCGGGTCGCCCGGGTGGCGGGGGGATACGTTCCCTCATGATTCGGGTCGTCCTGGAGAACCTGGTCAAGCGGTTCGACGACGTGGCGGTCGTCGACGGGGCGTCGCTGGAGATCCGGCCCGGCGAGCTGACGTTCCTGCTCGGCCCCTCGGGCTCGGGCAAGACCACGCTCGCCCGGCTGGTCGCCGGGTTCCTGCCGCTGGACGACGGCGAGATCTACTTCGACGGCCGGCTCGTCCACGACCAGCCGCCGCAGGCCCGGCGGGTCGGCATGGTCTTCCAGGACGACGCCCTCTGGCCGGACTGGACCGTGGCCGAGAACGTCGGCTATCCGCTCAAGGTCCGGGGCGTCGGCCGTCGCGACCGGAAGGTCCAGGTGGCCAACGCCCTCGGCTCGGCCCGGCTCGACTCGCTGGCCCAGAAGCGGCCCGACGAGCTGTCCGGCCTCCAGCGCCAGAGGGTGGCCCTGGCCCGGGCCCTGGTCCTGGAGCCCGACCTGTTGATCCTCGACGACCCCCTGGGCCGGCTCGAAGACCGGGTCCGGGGCGAGTTCCGCGACGAGATCCGCCGCGTGGTTGCCGAGGCCGAGACCACCACCCTGATCCTCACCTCCGACGCCCGGGAGGCCCTCGCCCTGGCCGACCAGGTCGCCGTGATCGACCTGGGCAAGATTGTCCAGTCGGGCCCGCCGAGCCTGGTCTACAACCGGCCGGTCGACGCCTTCGTGGCCCGGTTCCTCGGCCCGGTCAACCTGATTCAGGGCCAGGTCGAGACGACCGATCCGCGCGGCGAACTCGTGGTCCGGACGCCTCTGGGCCGCCTGATCGGCCGGTCCGAAGCCGGCCCGCTCCCGGCCGGATCCCCGGTCACGGTCGCCCTCCGCCCCGAGGCGCTGGGGATCGTCCCCAACGCCCCTTTCGACGCCAACCGGTTCGCCGCCACGGTCGAGCGGCTGGTCTTCCTCGGCGAAGTCCGCCAGGTCCACCTCCGGGGTCCCAACGACTGGCCGGTCGTCGCCCTCGCCCTCCAGTCGCAGTCGAACGCCCTCCGCGAAGGCCAGGGCCTGACCGTCCACATTCTCCCGGACCACGTCATCGTCCTCCCCGCCCGGTTCGCCCCGGCCCCCGAGCCGGTCGCGGAGTAGAATCGAGTGGTGGGGACGTTTTGCATCGGTCGGTCCGTCGGAGCGATCGGGCCGGCGCGGTTCGGCCTCGTGCGGGTCCGTCGGATCCGCTATCCTGGATGCATCCTCATCCAGGAAATTGATCCGGGTGTGTCCCGGGATGGATTTTCGCGATCCATTCCCGTCGGGCCCGATACGAAAGACGGATCGCCGGGTTTCATCGGTTGAGGTGTCCAACCACTCGATCACGACGGGAGGTAGCGATGAAGAGGGGGATCGTTCTTCTGGCGACGCTGGCGGGTATCGCCCTGGCCCCGTCCGACGCCCAGGCCCAGCGTTACGGCCGCTACGGTAACAACGTCAACACGCCGTTTGGCCAGTTCAACATGAACGACATGGCGGCGTCCGGCGGGAACCCTTACGCCGCCGAGGAGATGCGCGAAGAGAAGATGATGATGCAGCAGCAGTACGTGCAGCAGATGGCCAGGCAGAAGAAAGCTCAGGACGACTACGCGAAGAAGCACCCAGAAATCGGCAAGATCGTCGCCACTACCCCGCCGGCCCGATCGCTGACCAAGGCGGCCACCAAGAAGAAGAAGGGGACCGCCGGGGCCTCCGCCGCGACCAAGGATGCCAAGGAACCCGAGGAGACGGCCACCGCCTCGCCCGTCCCCGGCTCTCCCTCGGCCAAAACAGCGACCGCCAAGAAGGCCAGGTGACCGCCCGCCAGCTTGGCTTCGTCTTTCCCGGCCGACTCAAGTGAGGCTGATGAACCCGTCGCGGTCGACCCGGCCCCGACGGTCGAGGTCGACCCAGTCGGGGCGGCCGACGAGTAGGGCCTGGAGCCGGCCCTCGCCGTCGACGGCCAGGGGATTCCCGGCGTCGTCGACGGCCCGGATCGCGACCCCGGGGAGCGGGAGGCCGACCGTCCCCGGCTTCTGGCCGACCTGCTTCGTGTCCCCAATCACGACATCCACCGTCGAGCCAGTCAACGGCCCGAGGTCCGGGTGGTCGAAGTGGGGGAGCGTCGGGTCGATCATCTCCAGGGGTCTCGCGGCCCCGCCCAGGCCGGCCCGCGCGGCGACTCCGCTTGCCAGGACCGCCTGCCGGACGGCGAAGGCGGTCGCCGGGGGCTCCACCCGGGGCCCGAAGGCCACCATGACCGTCCGGCGCCAGCCCTGGGGCTTCTTCCAGACGAACCGGCCGCCGGAATAGCTCATCACGCTCCCCCAGACGTTGTCGAGAAAGACGGGAATCACCGGGACGTCCGCCTTCTTCGAGAGGATCAGCTCCAGCCCCCGGTGGAACGGCCCGGTCAGGCCGTTCCGGGTGAGCTGGCCCTCGGGGAAGATCCCCAGGAGGTTCCCCTCGTCGAGGGCCTTCCGGCAGACCTCGATCGCCGCCCGCTGCGCCTTCGGCCCGGAGTAGGGCACCGAGATCAGCCCACATCGGCGGGCCAGCAACCCCACGACCGGCCAGCCGAACACCCCGGCGTTGACCAGCGCGGTCCCCCGACGAGGGAGGGCCGCCGCCAGGAAAAAGCCGTCGTACCAGCTCACGTGGTTGGACGCGAGCAGAACCGGACCGGTCCTGGGGAGGTTCTCCAGCCCGGACCGCCGGATGTCGTACCGGAGCCGGAGGACCAGCCGGAGGAACGGCTGGACGATCCAGGGGAGGGCCGCCACCCAGGCGACCATGCCCAGGGCGATGATCGCGAGCACGACCCCGATCGTCCCCGCCGGGCCGAGTCCGATCGAGGCAACCGAAGGGATCATCCGAACGTCGAAGGGCGTCATCGTGGTTCACCGGGGGCGGGGGAGGGGATTTCCGGCTCAAGGCTCGTCCAGGCCGTCGGGCCCCGGGGCGTGGCGACTGAGTCGACCGTGGCGGTAGCACTCGCGGAACAGTTCCTTGGCGCGTTCGGGGAGGGGGGACGCCTCGATCCGGAGGATCGTCTCCTCGACCGGATAGGCGACCCGCTTCAGCTCGACCTTGTTGCCGTCGATCACCGCGTAGGCCGCGCGGGGGTCGCCATCACGCGGGTTGCCGACGCTTCCCGGGTTGATCACCACGGACGGGCCGGCCCGGAGGTTGAACTGCATGTGCGAATGGCCGACGCAGACGACGTCGGCCTCGGCGTCGTGGAGCCGCTTGGCCCAGGTCTCCGGGTCCTTCATCAGGTACTCGTCGAGCGGGTCGCGGGGCGTCCCGTGGACCAGGAGGAACCGCCGACCGTCCAGGGTGAACCGCGAGGTTAGCGGCAACTGGAGGAGATACCGCCGCTCCTCGGCCCCCAGCGCCTCCCAGACCAGGCGGCGGGTGACGCGGGTCAAGTAGCGATAGCCGACTTCGCCGACGACCGAGATCCCTTGCGCGACGCCGTGGTCGTGGTTTCCCCGGATCGCGTATCGGGCGTGCTCCATCGCCCAACGGACGCAGGCCAGGGGGTCGGGCCCGTAGTCGACGAGGTCGCCCAGGCAGACGCAGAAGTCGTGCGGCTCGTCGATCGCAGCCAGCGCCGGCCAGTTGGCGTGGATGTCCGAGACGACCAGGATCCGCATCCAGCCCCCCATCGACCGGCTCAGCCGAGCCAGCGGTCGTGCCAGAGCTGGAACATCAGGAGCGTCCACAACGGCTTGCGGTGGTCGCGGACCCCCGCCTTGTGCTCAGCGATCCGGCGCGCGACCTCCTCGGGACGGAAGAGCCCCTGCCGGGCCAGGCGGTTGGGCCCGAGCATCGCATCCATCAGCGGGGCGAGCGGGCCCCGGAGCCAGCGGGCGACCGGAATCCCGAACCCCTTCTTGGGCCGATTCAGGATCGAGGCCGGGAGCCGGCCCGCCGCCGCCCGCTTGAGGAGCCGCTTGGTCTCGCCCCGGCCATATTTATAGGAAGCCGGGAGCCGCTGGGTCGCGTCGACCAGCTCGGCGTCGAGGAACGGCGCCCGGACCTCCAGCCCGCAGGCCATGCTTGCCCGGTCGACCTTGGTCAGGATGTCGTCCGGGAGGTACGTATCCTGGTAGAGCCGGAGCGACCGGGTCAGCGGGTCGGCCCCCGGGGCCAGGGCCGAGGCCCGCCCGAGGTGCTCCGCCTCGACGTCCAGGCCGCCGGGTCTGACCAGGACCCGGGCTATCTCCGGGCCCGAGAACGACCCGAGCCAGCGCTGATGGGCCAGGGCCGAGGGCTCGCTGGCCCCCCGGAGGAACTGCTTGAGCCGGAAGTCGAGGCTGATGTTGCCGTGGTCCACCGGGAGCCGGCCGACCGCCGCGCCCGCCAGGGACTGCGCGGCCCTTGGGAGCCTCCGGAAGATTCCCGAGGCCCGCTCCGCCGCGAAGGTCGGGTAGCCGGCGAGCAGCTCGTCGGCCCCGTCGCCGCCGAGGGCGACGGTCACCTCCTCGCGGGCGAACCGGCTGAGGATGTGCGTGGGGAGGATCGAGGCGTCGCCAAACGGCTCGTCGAGCCAGCCGGCGACCTCGGGGAGCAGCTCCATCACGTCCGTGGCCGAGAAGGTCCGCTCGCGGTGATCGGTCCCGAGGTGCCGGGCCACGGCCCGGGCGTGCCCGCTCTCGTCGAAGCTCGGGTCCTCGAAGCCGATCGAGAAGGTCCGGATCCCGCCGGCCGGCTCCAGTTCGGCCAGCGCCGCGGCCACGCTCGACGAGTCGAGCCCGCCCGAGAGGAACACGCCGAGCGGCACGTCCGACCGCCGGTGCCGGCCGACGGCCGCCCGGAAGTCGTCCCAGAATCGGACCGCGGCGACCTCGAACGGCGGGGCCCCGGCGGCGGGCTCGGGCGAGTCCCAGTAGAGGGCGACGGTCGAGAGGCCCGACTCCCGGACCAGCGTGTGGGCCGGCGGGAGCTTCTTCATCCCGTCCCAGATCGAGTGCGGGCCGGGGACGTACTCATAGAAGAGGTAGCGGGCCAGTCCGCCGGGGTCGAGCCGCCGGGAGACCTCGGGATGGGCGAGCAGGGACTTGGGCTCGGAGCCGAAGACGAGCGAGCCCCCGGGCGTCTCGGCATAGTAGAGCGGCTTCTGGCCCATCCGGTCGCGGGCCAGGACCAGGCGGCGACGGGGGGCGTCCCAGATCGCCAGGGCGAACATCCCGTTGAGGAGGCGGGCGAAGCCGGGTCCGTGCTCCTCGTAGAGGTGGACCAGGCTCTCGGTGTCGGAGTCCGTCCGAAAGGCGTGGCCCCGCGCCAGGAGCCCGGCCCGGAGGTCCGGTTCGTTGTAGATCTCGCCGTTGAAGCTGACCCAGACCGTGCCGTCCTCGTTGGACATCGGCTGGGACCCGCCGTCGACGTCGATGATCGAGAGCCGGCGGTGGCCCAGGCCGGCCGGCCCCTCGACGTGGAGCCCGTCGCCGTCGGGCCCCCGATGGGCGAGCGTCGCCGTCATCCGGGCCAGCACGCCGGGATCGGCCGCGTCGCCGTCCCGGTTCACGAATCCGGCGATGCCACACATAAAGGGGAGGCGACGCTCCGGGAAGGGCCCTGGTTGGCGGTCCGGTCCGATCGGTTCCAGCCTATCCGATCAGGGTCCGACAAGGAAGGGGCGATCGACCCGAGGACCCGGCCCCCCGGCCCCGGCGTCAGTCCAGCGACTTGATCCGGATCTTCCGGAACTGGACCAGGCTCGGGTTCCCAACGTACTTGCCGTCCCGGAAGCTCCCGTGATGCTGGAACGCGAGCGGTCCTCGGGCGGGGATCCCCGGCAGCTCGGCGTCCTCGATCACCGTGACCCCGTTCAGGACCACCGTGAGCCGGTCCTTCTTCAGGGTGATCTCGAACGAGTTCCACTCCCCCACCGGCTTGTCGGCCTGATGCTTGGGGGTGACCCCGGCGCGGACCGAGGGGGGCATCTTCTCGTCCATCCGGTAGCCGTAGACCTCGCCCGAGCCGATCGGCCAGCACCAGATGTTGACCTGGCTCTTACCCTTCATGTCGCGGAGGTAGATCCCCGAGTCGCTGTCGGGCAGCTCCAGCTTCAACTCCTTGCCGTCGACATCTCTGGCATGGGTCCCGTCGGGCAAGACGTAGGGGATGTTCGGGTTGATCCAGGGGGTCGCCTTGATCCGCCAGTCGAACTTGACGACGAAATCGCCGTATTCCTTCTCGGAGACGAGGTTCTTGTCCCCCTTCGCCTCGCTCCGGGCGTCGTAATCGATCACGCCCTCGGACACCTTCCAGTGGCCGTTGTCCCCCTCGGGGACCTTCCACCCTGCCAGGTCGGTCCCGTTGAAGAGCGAGGCGAATCCCTCCTCGGCCCGGGGCGCTGCCCCGACCAGGACGGCGGCAAGCCCGGCGACGAGAGTGATCCCCTTCCAGCGTCGATTCATCGGTTGATCCCTTCGAGTGGTGATGGCACGGCCCCGACGAGCCACGCTAGCGAGGTCCGACCGCCCCGTCAATCGTCGCCTCCGGCAGACTCGGCGCGAACGGATGTCGATCTTGACGGGTGTATCGGTCGCACGGGCGAACACCCGGGACAAACGTACGCCGGTCTGTCGACACGAGTTCAGTCGTCCGGTATGATGGTGGAGATCGCGACCCGGCCGGGCCCGAGCGTCTGCCGGGCGGAGCCGACGCCGAGGGGATGTTGCCATGCCGATGGGACCTGCCGAGATCGTGGCGAGCTTGAAGGAGCTCTGTGAGGCCAAGGGGCCCCGGATCCACACCGGCCAGATCGTGGCCTGGATCGACTCGCACCAGGGTTACGAATCCGACGCCGAGTTGATCGCCTTCGCCAAGAAGATGAAGGCGCGGCAGTACGCCCGGATGCTCATGTACGAGGACGAGGAGACCGGCCGGAAGGTCAAGCGGCTCTGGAGCATCCCAGAGCGCGAGACCGGCCGCCGGGTCTATTCCGACATCTGCGACCTGTCCCCCGAGAAGCGCCGCGAGCTGATCCAGCGCTACGTCCAGTTCGTCGACCAATTGCACTCGGTCCGCCGGGCGATGACCGATTATTTCGCCGGCCAGCAGTTCTTCGACTTTTACGCCGGGGAGCTCGAACCGCAGTCGGCGTCGATCGACGGCCAGAACTGAATCGGCGTCGACGGTCCCGGAAACCGCTCGCCGGTCTTGACCGGGGCCGACCCGGGCCGAGACAATGTGTCCCGGTCCGCCCGACGAGGCTCGGGCAACCTGGGACGTCCGCCCACCGACTCCGAGGATCGCCGCCGCCATGCCTGCCACGACCGATCCGGGCCGCGCCACCGCCGGTCTGCCCGACGCCCTGGGCCGCTTCGGGGCCTTCGGGGGCCGGTTCGTCCCCGAGACGCTGATGGACGCGCTCCATCAGCTCGCCTCCGAGTACGAGAAGGCACGGCGCGACCCCGAGTTCCAGTCGAGGCTGGATTACCTCCTGGCCGACTACGTGGGCCGCCCCTCCCGCCTCTTCCTGGCCGAGCGGCTCACCGAGATGGCCGGCGGGGCCGCGATCTACCTCAAGCGGGAAGACCTGAACCACACCGGCGCCCACAAGATCAACAATGCGCTGGGGCAGGTGATGATCGCCCGGCGGATGGGCAAGACCCGGGTGATCGCCGAGACCGGGGCCGGACAGCATGGGGTGGCCACGGCCACGGCCTGCGCCCTGTTCGACCTCCGATGCACGGTCTACATGGGCGAGGAGGACATCCGCCGCCAGAAGCTCAACGTCTTCAACATGAGGACGATGGGGGCCGACGTCGTCCCGGTCACCTCGGGCTCGAAGACCCTCCGCGACGCCACCAACGAGGCGATGCGCGACTGGATGGGCTCGTCCGCGACGACCCATTACACGATCGGGAGCGTGGTGGGCCCGCACCCCTTCCCGATGATCGTCCGCGATTTCCAGTCGGTGATCGGCCGGGAGACCCGGGCCCAGTGCCTCGACCGGCTCGGCCGGCTCCCCGACCTGGTCGTGGCCTGCGTCGGCGGCGGTTCGAACGCCGCCGGGATGTTCCACCCGCTCATCGCGGACGAGTCGGTCGAGCTGGTCGGCGCCGAGGCCGGCGGCCGGGGGCCGACCTCCGGCGAGCACGCCTCCAGCCTGACCCAGGGCCGCCCCGGCGTCCTCCACGGGAGCTTCAGCTACGTCCTCCAGGACGAAGACGGCCAGACCGACGACGTCCACTCGATCTCCGCCGGTCTGGACTACCCGGGCGTCGGCCCCGAGCACAGCTACTGGAAGGACTCCGGGCGGGTCCGCTACGAGGTCGTCACCGACGCCGAGGCGCTGGACGCCTACCACGCGACGGCCCGGAAGGAAGGGATCCTCCCCGCCCTGGAATCGAGCCACGCCCTGGCGCAGGCGTTCAAGGAGGCCGCCAAGCTCGGCCCGGAGAAGGTCGTGGTCGTCTGCCTCTCCGGCCGGGGCGACAAGGACGCCTTCGAGGTCGCCCGGCTCCGGGGCGAGCCGATGGGATGAGCCCGGGCCGGAATTTTCCGGTCGAGATTCGAGCGACGGCCCCCACCTCACGCCCCGATCCGAGCACCGCATGAACCGCATCGACACCCTCTTCGCCCGCCTGAAGCGGGAAGGTCGCCCCGCCCTGATGCCGTTCCTGACGGCCGGCGACCCCGACCTGGCCACCACCGCCGCGCTGGTCTCCGAGATGATCCGGCGCGGGGCCGACATGGTCGAGATCGGGATCCCCTACTCCGACCCGATCGCCGACGGGCCGGTGATCGCGGCCAGCTACACCCGGGCCCTCCGGGGCGGGGTCAAGGTATCGCACATCTTCGAGACGTTCCGGACCCTCCGGGCCGAGGACACCGAGAGGCCCTCGGGCGTCGCCCCGATCGTGGCGATGATCTCTTATTCGATCATCCATCGCCAGGGGGCCGACCGCTTCCTCCGCGAGTCCGCCACCGCCGGGTTCGACGGCCTGATCGTGCCCGACCTGCCGGTCGAGGAGTCCGACTCGCTCTGTCGGCTGGCCACCGCGCTGGACCTCCGGCTGATTCAGCTCGTGACCCCGACCACTCCCCGCGACCGGGCCCTGACGATCGCCCGGTCGACCACCGGCTTCCTCTACTACGTCTCGATCGCAGGGATCACCGGCGAGCGTCGGAGCCTCCCGCCCGAGCTGGCCGAGAACGTCGCCTGGCTCCGGTCGCAGACCGATCTGCCGATCTGCATCGGCTTCGGGATCGGCACGCCCGAGCAGATCCGCGAGCTCGCCCCGGTCGCCGACGGCCTGATCGTCGGTAGCGCCCTGGTCCGTCGCCTGACCGAGGCCGCGACCCGCGACCGGGGCGAAGTCGTCCGCGACATTGGCAAGTTCGTGGCCGAACTGGCGACGGGGCTCGGCCCGGCCTGACCGCCCGGCCTCAATCGTCGTCCAGCTCGATTCCCGGGGCCTCGACCTCGTCGCGGATGGCGTGGATCGGGTGGCCGCGCCCGCAGAGGGTCCGCCGGCCCCGGAGGGTCGTGCCGTCCTCCTCGAATTCCCAGGGCTCGCGGGTCACCTCGCCCGGCGCGTAGGAGGCCGGGCAGGCCGGGCAATCGACCCGGGCGAATTCGCCCTCGCCGATCATCCGGTCGGCGACTCGGTCGATCGCCGGCTCGTGCTTCAGATCAGGGACGACCGGATCGTCACCCCCGGGGGGGAGCGAATCGAGCCAGTCGGAGCAGGCCCGGAGCCTCCGGTCCTCCTCCACCAACTTCATGACCGCGAGGTCCCAGTCGCGGTGCCGGTCGAGGACCTCACCGATCCTCAAGCGGATCCGGTCGGGGCGGAGGTAGAAGGTCCCGTGCTCGACGCGGAACCGGGAGCGGTCGAAGGCCGCGAAGGCGGGGTCGTCGGGGCTCTGATACCTCACCAGGGGCATGGGCGGATCAGACCTCGTAGGATTCGAGCCGCTCGGGGATGATGACGGGGGTCTCGACCTGGGGTTGCAAGACCGGCCGGAGGGCCTCCAGGCTGGCGGGCTCGCCGTGGACGAGGAAGGCGTTGCCGATCTTGCCGCCGGTCTGGCCGAACCACCAGGCCAGGTCGTTCCGGTCGGCATGGCCGGAGAAGCCATCGAGGACGTAGACCGCGGCGTTGAGTTCGAGCCACTGGTCCATCATCTGGATCCGCTCGACCCCGTCGGCGATCTTCCGCCCGAGCGTCTTCTCGGCCTGGTAGCTGACGATGACGATCGCGTTGTCGGGGTCGGCGACGGTGTGCTTGAGGTGGTGGCGGATCCGGCCGGCCTCGCACATCCCCGAGGAGGCGATGATGACCATCGGGCCCGGCTGGTAATTCAGCCGCCGCGAGTCGTCCCAGGTCTCGCAGAATTCGACGTACTTCGATCCGAAGTACCTCGGGTCCTTGTCCATCAATCGCCGAGCTTCGGGGGTGTAGGCGTCGGGGTATTCGCGGTGGATATCGGTCAGGCGGAGCGCCAGGGGGCTGTCGACGTAGACCGGGATCGGCCGGACCTTGTGGACGGCGAAGAGCTCCTGGAGGCAGTAGACCATCCGCTGGGTCCGCCCCAGGCTGAAGGCGGGGATCACGATCCGCGACTGGAGCCGGATCGCCCGGGCGACGATGGCGTGGAGCTGCTTCATCAGCTTGTCGGAGGGGTCGAGCTCCTTGCCGCCGTAGGTGCTCTCGGAGACCAGGATGTCGATGTTTTGGATCGGCGTCGGGTCGGGCAGGAGCCCCATGTTCCGGCGGCCGAGGTCACCGGAGAACACGAACCGGCGCTTCTTGCCGTCCTCGACGAAGTCGAGCTGGATGATCGCCGAGCCGAGAATGTGGCCGGCATCTTTGTAAGTGAGCGTGACGCCGTCGAGGATCTCGGTCGGCTCGTCGTAGGGGAGCCGCTGGAATTGCTCGACGACGAATTCCACGTCGGCCAGCTCGAAGAGGGGGTCGATCGGCGCGTGGTCGCCGGCCTTGAGCGAGCCGTTCCGGGCGTCCTCGCGCTGGATCCGGGCGCTGTCGCGGAGCATCACGCTGGTGATGTCGGCGGTCGCCTTGGTGACGTAGATTGGCCCGCGGTATCCGGCCCGGACCAGGCAGGGGAGCCGGCCGATGTGGTCGTTGTGCGCGTGCGAGACGATCACGGCGTCGAGGTCGCGGGGCTCGAAGGTGAACGAGCGGTTGGGGCTCTGCGGGTCCATCCGGTCGGAGTCGAAGAGCCCGCAATCGAGGAGGATCCGGTGCCGGCCGATCTCCAGGAGATGGGCGCTGCCGGTGACCTGCCGAGCCGCGCCGTGGAACGTGATTCGCAACCGTCCATCCTCCCGTCCCGCGGCCATCCGCCGACCGCATCGCCCCGGCTCCCGGCGGGCCGGGCGGGGCGTCTGGCTCGGGGGACCGACTCCCCCGATCCTGACATCCGACTTTTTTCTTGCATTCCTCATGTTGCCAGGATCCGACATTGATTACAAGGGGATGGGCGGGCCGCGCCGGGTCATCCTGGCGCGGGCCGATCGCGGATCTCGGCCCCCCTTTTGCTGAAGCTCGACTTCCCGTCATCCTGATCCATCCGATCCGTGTCCGACCGGGTGAGGAGCGCCCCGTGATGACGCGTCATTTGCCGCCGTCCCATCCCCTGCACCGCCTCTTCCGGGGCCTGACCGAGTCCACGTTCATGGCCGAACTGGGCATCGGCGACCCCGGCCTGGTCGGCTACGTGGCCGACCTCCTCGCCCGGTTCGTGCCGAGCCAGGAGGTCTGGAAACTTCGGGACGCCCGAGGGGGGCGGCTGACCGAGGTCGCCGCGATGATCGCCGAGGCCGAAGGCTCGGCCGACGACGATCGCCGCCGCGAGTGCCACCGGCACGTCGGCGACTACACGCTGTTCTGGACCGGGGTCTATCCCGAGGCCCTCGGCCGGCTCCGACCCACCGAATCGTCCGACCATCTGGTCGACTTCCAGGCCCAGGGGAAACGCTCGTACTACCTGGCCAGCACCCTCGGCGACGAGGAGGCCCCAGTCCTCCGCCGCCTCAGCGCCGAGTTCGAGCTCTGCGCCTTCGGCCTCTCCCGGGTCCGCCGCGAGTGGGAGCGGCACGACGCCGAGCCGCCCCGGGGGCCCTCCCGCGGGGTCATCAGCGCCTGAGCCGATCCGGCAAGCGGGCCGGAGACAGGGCGCGGGCCATCGGTTAGAATGGTCCCGATCGCCGACCGGGTTGGGGCCCGGCGGCTCGGAATCCGTGGGAGTGGCCCGACGTGAGCGTCAGCGCGGCGACCCGTTATCGGCTGGACGACCTGAGGCGATTCGCCGCGTCCCTCGCCTCGGGGCTGGGCGTCCCGCCGGCCCGGGCCTCGGCGCTGGCCTCGCACCTGCTCTGGTTCGATGCGGCGGGTGCCTCGATTCACGGCATCGCCTCGCTCCCAGATTGGCTCGACCGGATCGATCGCAAGCAAATCGACCCGGTCGCCGAGGGCCGGGCGCGGCTCGAACACTCCGGGACGGCCGTCTTCGAGGCCGAGAATGGGCTGGCCCCGCTGATCCTGGCCCGGGCGGCGGGGATCGCGGCGGAGAAGGCGCGGGACGTCGGCGTCGGGATCGTCCGGGTCCGCGGCCTCGGCCCCGCTGGCCCGGCGGCCCCGGCCGTAGCGGACCTCGCGGTCGGGCCGTTCGTCGGGATGATCGCCGGCCCCGGCCCGTCGCTCGCCCTGGCCGTCCCGATGGCCGAGGGCCTGCCCGCCCTGTACGACACGGCCCTCGATCTTCTGACCGAGGGCGGAACCCCCCCCGGCTGGCTCGAAGCCTGGTCGCCCTGGATCTCGGCCCTCTCGGGCCCCGACGGGTGGACGATCCTGGCTCTGGCCGTCCCGGCGCTGGAGCCCCTGACCAGCTTCCACGACCGGGTGGCCGGCTCCTTCGCCGGACAGGCCAGCGCGGGGACCCTGCTCCCCGAGCCCTGGGAGGCCCGCCGCCGCGAGGCCCGGGAGCGGGGGGTCGTCCTCGACGATGCCGCCTCGGCCGCCCTCGGGCGCTGGTCGGAGCGGCTCCAGGTCCCTCGGCCCACCCCCCTGGGCGGCTGAAATCGGGTCGGAGGCCCCATGGTCCTTCCGCTGGGCGATGTTGAGAAGACCCGGATCGTGCCCGTCGCGACCTACGCGCTGATGGCCCTGAACATCGCCATGTACTTCGTCCAACTGGATCTCGGCCCGGCCTTCGAGACGACCTACGCGGCCACGCCCTACGAGATCACCCACGACGAGGATATCGATCGCCCGTTCGAACTCCACGTCGAGCCGGATCAGGTCGAGGGGCTCCGTCCGATCCGGGGCCAGCAGAGGATCGAGCAGGGCCCGTTCCCCCTGCCGGGTCAGATGTGGCTGACGGTCTTCACGGCCATGTTCCTCCACGCCAGCCCGCTCCACCTGGCCGGGAACATGCTGTTCCTCTGGATTTTCGGGGACAACGTCGAGGAGGTCCTGGGGACGTTCCTCTATGTCATCTCCTATCTCCTCTGCGGGGTGGCCGGCTCGACGGCCCAGATCGCGGCGGCCCCCGACTCGCTGATCCCGACCCTGGGGGCCTCGGGCGCGATCGCAGGGTTGATGGGGGCGTATGTCGTCTGGTTCCCGCACAACCGGGTCCGGGTCCTGATGTTCAACTTCCTGACGGTCCTGCCGGCCTTCGTGGTGATCGGCGTCTGGATCCTGTTCCAAATCGTTCAGAGCTACGGCTCGATCGGCCGGCTCGGCGAAGTCGGGGGCGTGGCCTACCTCGCCCACCTCGGCGGGGCGGCCGGCGGGCTCGCCGTGGCCCTCCTGTTCCGCGAGCGGGCGATGGCCAGCCAGGCGGCGGCCTACCGCGATCGATGGTCCGACTTCGGGTGACGCTCAGCCGACCTCGACCCGCTGGACCATCGACCCGGTCGGAGCATGCCTCGGTCCCGAGCCCGACCGGGCCAGGGCAGCCCGACGCTCCAGGACCAGCCCCACCCCGTTCAGGGCCAGGCACCACGAGACCCCGTAGATCCCGTAGGCCCCGTCTGGATTCCGGGCGATCAGGAGTGCGGTCAGCGACATCTGGACGGCCGGGACCAGGAATCCCAGGTGGAAGATCCAGGCCATCGTCGCGAATCCGAAGGTGGCCAGGGTCGACCAGGCGGCCTTGAACCAATCCGTCTCGAACCCGACCAGCGCGTTGAGCGAGGCGGAGCTGAAGGTCAGGATCAGGAACGTGATCCAGATCCGGACCACGACCGGCAGGAGCGCGGGGGCCGGCTCTCGCGACGAGCCCCTCAGGAACCGACGGAGGATCGCGACGGCCACGATCAGGTCGAGGCCCCAGAGCGGCAGGAAGTGCGTCTCGGCCCGGTCCCCCCGCGCGTAAAGGGTCTGGCAGACCAGGAAGACCGCCAGGTGCGACCAGCCGACCCCGATCAATCCCAGGCCCCAGCGGTCGCGTAGGGCCGCCCGGTCCAATTCGGCGACGTCGGCCGCCAGGCCGGAGATCCGGGAGGGCAGTGGCTTGGAGACGCTGGGCATCAATCTCGTCTCGGGTCCGGCGAACGAATCTCTGGGTAGCCTGGCGAAATTTTAGCATGGGATTCGAGTCGAAGCCCAACTCACCCGCGCGATGGGTTTCGCCTCGATTGAGATCGGTCGAGGCGAGCGGTCCCGGAGAGGAATTTTCGATGCTCATCGAGGCTGCGGCGGATCGGGTGGAGCGGCTTGGCCGGTTTTTGGGGTTCGCGGCGGAGGCGGTCGCGGCCATGCCGGGAGCGGCCTGGCGGCGTCCCGGCGAGGTCCTCCGCCAGTTCGAGCGGGTCGCCTGGGGGGGCCTGCCGGTGGTGGCGGCGGCGGGTTCGAGCGTCGGGCTGGTGACCTGGCTCCAGGTCCGCCGGCTCCTGGCGGCCTACGGGGCCGAGGAGAACCTGCCGAGCGTCCTGGCGGCGGCGGTCCTGGTCGAGACCGGCCCGGTCCTGGCCAGCCTGCTCGTGGCCGGTCGGATGGGGGCGGGCCTGGGCGCGGAGTTGGGCTCGATGACGATGACCGAGGAAATCGACGCCCGCGAGGTCCTCGGGGCCCCGACAATCGCCTCGCTGGTCGCCCCCCGGGCGATCGCCTGCGTCCTGGCCGTCCCTCTGCTGACGGTCCTGCTCGACGCCTTCGCGCTGCTGGGCGGGCTGGGGGCCGAGCTGGCCGGCGGCTCGCTCTCGGCCGAGTCGTTCCGGAGCCGGGCTCTGGACTTCCTCCGGCTCTCCGACGTGATCCCCGCCACGCTCAAGACCGCCGCCTTCGGCCTGCTGGTGGCCCTGATCGGCTGCTGGACCGGCCTGAACGCCGACCGGTCGACCGAGGCTGTCGGCAACGCGGCGACCCGGGGCGTGGTCCGCTCGATGCTGGCCGTCTTCGCCGCCAACGTGGCGATCGTGCCGACGATCCAGGTCATCGTCGCGGCGGTCGGGTGGAAGGGGTGAGGTAAAGCGAGATTCAAGGCCGAGGCAAGGTCGATCCGTTCTAAAGTCGGAGGATTTCCGGAGATGTCGGGTGGCGTCGAGCGGAGCGAGGCCCACCTTCCGGCC
>JAABUP010002666.1_pt1 | contig 33685 bp, 44 predicted proteins | sample 5559201 | NCBI WGS metagenome assembly JAABUP01 (sample SAMN10711887, study PRJNA513373) | rock metagenome | isolation source: Antarctica rocks | place: Antarctica
AGCACAGACTCCTCAACAAGACAGTTGCCTTGCAGTAGCACCATGTCGCAAGTTGCCTTGCCTGGCAGCACCACTATCACATCCCCGGGAACCAGCCTGCGTGATGATATGGCCCTGCAAGCACGGTCAAAGAACTCTTTCTGCTTGATCTTTGACAGCTGCAGGTACAGTCTTAGGCACAGCAGAAGACCATGTCCGGCACTGTGCAATAGCCAACAATTCTTGCGTACGAAATGGCGATTAGTAAGATGTCCTTCAGTATGCATTGAACATTGACCAACATGTGTCAAATCATGTCATGAAGGCTATGACAAAGCCAGGGTAGTATGAGAGACATGCAGGGGTTGCTGTGTGCTTGCAAAGATGATTCCTGCAGCAGATCTGTGCTATGCTGCACGTGTATTGTATCAGGAGACATGTGGACACCATGACAGGAGTCACCTGACACGTGAAGAGTGGACAATTGGGACCAAACGCTTCTGACCCAAAGACTGAAACAGGTGGGTACGTTTCTGGTAAAGGCGGTAAGTTGATAGAAAGCCTGAATTGATGATGATGTAGATTAGGCATGAGGCGAGGCAATAGAACCGCTCATAGAACTTGTAGGCCAGCTCGTAATACTGCACCACGCAGAAAACGTCATTTCAGTTCACACAGGGCATATATCAGCTCACACCGCACTCATGAAACAGCTGCATCAGCTGAGGTACACAAGCTGGCTGCTTTATGTGTTGTGTTGGCATAGCATGTCATGCTGAGGCAAAGCGTGCATAAGGTCAACACAATGCATAATGATGAATTAATCTTGAGACGTACAATTACTGATCATGCAAGCCTATTACTGTTGCGCAAGGTGGGAACACAACCTGATGCTAATTTAGCATCATCACATAAGATTACCATGCAGCTACACACGTAGACTGCATGAAAGAATCAGGCGGGGCGACAAAGGTGGCGTAGAGCAAATTGTACAGTCTTGGTCACCAGGATTAGTACACACAAAAAACCTCACGGATTACCTGGACGGTTTTGTTCATGTGCCTTATTGGCTTGCAAGCCAATTGGTCACAGAAATGTTTTTATGCCTGCTGCAAAGCCGGGCACTGTAATGACATTGTGAACAAAGCTGGATCTTCAAATGGGATCAAAATAGGCTTTACTCAATGACGACTTGAACTGATGACATGTTTGATGGTGTAAGGCACATTTGCTGCAGATGTCCACAGCTGGTGACCCCTTGGACGCAAGCAAGCCCCAAACTTGCAATCTGCTCTTGTATGTTCCATCATTCACATGCCCCAATGCATATGCTCTAGCCTAATAAAATGCTTCAGATGGCATCCAGAAGTGCCGGCTGCAAACCTTTGCCTTAACAGGCCTAATGTTTAAACCATTGCTGAAAGGGGGACCCGGTATCGGGACTTTGACCTATACAACAAAGACAGGGCAGGCCAGGAGGGGAGAGGCAGAGGGATGGGGGTGGGTTGGGCGACATAGACAGGGTACGCAGGGGAAGACGATGGGGTGAGACTTACCTCCATGACACGGACAGGATGTAAGAGAATGCATGAGCGTACTATGAGAGGAACACAGGGATGAGGCTGACCTGGACAACATAGAGAGGGTAGATGAGAAAGGCGCCAACCATCTTGAGGAAGCTGGGCCGCCCAGTCTGCATGTCATTGTTGCCATACAGCTGAACTACTTCCCTGCGCTGCCAACTGTCTGGAGGGTTGAAGATGGACCAATCAGCGCCTGCAGCACATAGCAGCTTTCTGATGGGCTTGAGACCCAGTAACAGGCTTGTGGCCCCAGTTGCTGATAGCTGCATAGCCAGCTTGCTCAAAATCAGTGGTTTGGGTATTGACTGCCACACATGCAACAGCAGCTGTTGAAATGCACATCATGGTAGCAATCTGCCCAGCCACCAGCTTCGTTTGCTGCAAAACTATTGCCAGAGGGGATAGTTGAAGAGTGTAGATAGCTGCAACTAGCAATCTGTGGGAACAGCAACTCTATTGTGCAAGGGCAGTCATTCGCAGGAAAGTGTTGTGTGTAGATGGTGGTACGTCAGCGCCACATGCTGGAGCAAGCTAGCTGCAGATGCTTCATGCTGCTGGGCGCATGAACTCATGGAATTCGAAGCCATGCTGACACACACAGCAGGCATCAGGCAGCACACATGCCTTGCTCTATCAGACGAAGCGCCTTGCAAGCGTTGTAGATCTGCACAGGCAGGTTGGCTGGCATGTCCGGCAACTTCTTGAATGCGTCCAGGTGCGAATCTTAGACATACACAACCAGCAGCAGATGCACCACCCGAACAGTGGGTGCTCCAACGTCGCCGCTTCCACTCTGCAGCATGCCAGGCAGCATTGCCAATACATAGCACAATGATAAACACGTCTTTTCATTCTGTGTTGCGTATGTATGATGGTCACTATAGGCAAGGGACTGAATCTTGCCAATGCTACCACACTTGCATGTGTGGGATGCTTGAAGTCAAGCATGAGCAGCTGTAAGCAGATGCTGATGTACCTGCTGGCGAGGTGTGTGAGCAATACCTGTTGTAAGTATGAATGTGATCTGCTAAGCGAAGGCATTTCTTGCACTTTGAGCAGCTCTTGACGCCTATTGATCAACTGCATGCACACACACATACCAGTTTAGATTAGCAGGCAGACGAGCTGAATGTGAGTAAAACGGACACCATGCAAACACAAGAGGGACATCACCTTGACATAAACGTATGTTGCCTTGCTCAAAGAGCACTTTTGCATTGTCCACAGGCATGTTCGTGGCCTGTACTGAGTGATTACCCACACCAGTCCTCCAGTCAAGACAACAAGAAGTCTGTAGATGGCTATCGCCCATCCCTTGGTGGTGTACCCACACCACTCATGCACAACCTGCAATTTGCTCAACACGCTGTCACGTTTGCTGGGCGTAGGCAAGACAGGAAACACAGGCAAGCATACTGTGGCGTCAGCAATACCATGTTGCTTTTGTGAGCTGTCCTGAAGCTCCGGTTTCTCCATGAGCTTTCCTCACAATGTAAGCAACTCCCACAGGTTCAAGAGATGGTGTGGTGTGGTGTGTTGCAGATGCCATAGGAGTCCATCTTCACGCTGGCTTTCCTCAACCGGCGCCGCGGGTGCAGTTGAACCTCTGATGCATATGGCAATGACTAACTAACTAACTAATACAAACGAAACACCTGAGAGTATAAGGACTGGAGCAAAATCTGAGGTCCTTGTCCCTGCTGAAAGGTGCTGACCCGCGCTCAACTGAGCAATAAGGGGTGACTTAGCTGCAGGGGCTACGCGAGCACGATAAGTGGCATCACTGCAAATATACGCGGGATATTTGGGGCTTGCTTGCAGCGGTCGTACAGACCTGCAAGGATCTATGCAGCTGCCGCGTATTCAACCAACAAGCGGCAATTCCATTTACCCTGCATCCAGGCCGGCAGCCTTCTTGCAAGTCCACATCAGTTCCTTCGCTGTCAGCAAGGCGTCGTACGCCTTCAGTGACACCCGAATAGACCTATGCGCTTGGTTTGGTTTCGGAGCGCATTGGCTCCGACAGCGTCCTTTTCTGAACACCTGCGCCTCAAATCGTCAACCTGCGCTGCCGCAAGTCAGCCTGGCCAACATAGCCACATATTCTGTTGCAGTGCTTCATGAATTGTAGGAGCCTGACTCCCAGAAGTCACGTGTTGATATCTTAGGTCGCTGATGAGGCAAAGCAGTCATACTGCTGACTTGGGGTGTCCTACAACGAGTCGTTGTCAACGACCGATGTTACATAGACGCAACGCACAGCCAATTACCAGGTGCAATGCTTGTGGTATTACAAAGCGGATCATGACACAAACCTGTATCAAAAGACGTGTCCGCAACCCTTAGAAGGCAAGGTGATAGCCCTGTGTGCTGCTCCGTCTGCAATTGACTGCTTAGGCAACCACCAGGACTGAAACATGGATGCTTACTACCCACCTGGGGCAAATATATCAAGACTAGCAGTAGTCAGATGCTGGTATATCAGCCTACACCGCCTGCACAGACTTTCTTTGCTGGATGAGCACTAGGACTGTTGCCAACATGTGTGATGCAGGAGCTGACGCCTGCTCTCATAAGCGCCTGCTGAATGCAGAACAGACATGGACATATGATGTGCTATGTTATGTTGTACAGTCCTCCCGGCAGTTCTGCAGCATAACACAGTAGCTTCTGCACTGATAGCTTTTGGAAGTATTCATGGTGGCCAAGAGTGTCTGTGCACTTTTGCCACAAGGGCTGGCTGGAGCTGCTTTCATGAACACCTTTTGTTAAAGGGACTGCTGCTGCGTTATAGTGTCATGTTGAGTGTCTTGCACATCTAATCAAGGATCCGGTACCTGCTGTGTCAGCATCATCTTGTTGTCAATTGCTGGTCCACCAATGACGCAGAAGCAGTTTTAGTCATGCCTGCATGCTGCACAGCGTGAAAAGCTGGATTTCACACCACTCGATTGACAGCACACTTGCACCAAGTCAAGCCGCTTTTGCCGCTTGCTTTTGCCTTAAAGCAGCTTTGGCAGCAATGTACATGTTTGCCACTTTCTTGCATGCTTGCAGGTACACCTGTTTAGCAGTGCCAGGCATGCCAGTAGAACATCAACTTGACTAGCAACTAAAGAAACCGCTACCTATGCTCCTCGTGCTCTTACCATGTGGCCTGCTCTCCTGCAGGTGTGCAGTTGTCACTGGGCATGTTGTCTTCAGCAGGTTGTGGCTTAAATTTGGTCAAGGGTGCAGCTCAAGCAAAGAAGAAGCAGAGAAAAGAAAAGAAAAGACTGCGCCTTTCGGCGTCAAGTTAATGAGAAGCCAAGTATTATACCGGGCTGCCCAAAGAAGAAGCAGAAGTCTGTTGACCAGCTGTGTGTCAGCAATCCATGCATGTGTGTCTCAAATCATGATGATCTGTGACAGTGCTGCTGTTTCGCAAGAGCCAGCACTGAAACTCTACAAAAAAAGGGCTCGCCTGGTCGTGGTTCCGATACCAGATGCAGTTCATTTTTTGCTTGTCAATTGCGACACATCACTAGAGAACTCATTGCCAAAGTCACTTTTGCAAACCCTGCATGCTACTACATTTTTGATAGTCTGATTATGTCCATGTCTCTAGGGCAAAGGTTGGGATGAAGGGGGTGTCATTGTTGGCCCTGAATACCCACCCCCCTTGCTAATGCCTTCAGACCCCCAGCATCGGTTCCAGCCATTGCCAGCAAAGGTGTACAGCCTGCCACAGCTGCAGCACCACCCTCCACAGCTGCAGACGCCAATTCAGACCTTCAGCGGAGTATGGCAATGCCCAGGTTTGTCAGTCCTGGTGAGAGTGTGTCAGTAACGCTGGAGGTTGTGAGAAAGCCAGGCAGGAGGAAGTCCTGTGGAGTTCGCCTGGAACCCCATCCCAGCTTCTGTCTCAGCTGCAGGTGAGAAATCAAAGACATGGACCAGGTTTGAGTCTGAGCATGTTACATGCCAGCTCATGATCATGTGTGAGTCATACATCTGCAGCCTTTCTGCCTGCTAGCATACTTTCTAACATGCCGTTCACATGCAAAGTCACAGGGCTGCACAAGAAAGTCACAAATGACTGATTTGAGCTTACCATGCTACGTAGAATGGTTGCATGTTCATGTGATCTGTGCATCTTGTCATTTGTTATGCTACATTGGAAGTTCAATACTGTCAAGGGCCATGCATTGCAGGCTTCAAGGTGGATAGACTAAGCTTGCTGTCCCTGCTGGAGAGCGAAAGCCTTTGACCATAACTGTCTTTGCGCCGCAACAGCCAAAGCCAGGCAGCCCAGCAGCCCTTGGGCTCAGTGAGGAAGTCATTGGCACCTTGTGGGGGACCTTGAAGGGTGGAGTCCCTCCTCCTAAGACTGCAGCCAGCAGACAGATACTGCTGAGTCTCACATGTCAGCTGTGTAAACAGTGATGTGCGGTATCAAAGCACCAAATCTGAGTGTTCGTTATGCAATGCCAAGCTGTCACTACAGCAACAGTTGGGATGGGGTAGCTCATGGCTGCAGCTTTGCATGGACTGTGGCTGTCTGTAGTGAACTACAACGAGCAGCGGCTGCCCTGCATTGAATATAGCACAGGAGGGTGCTTGACTATCTGGACTGCACTGCAGTGTTGGGTTTGAGCATGTTTGCAGGGCACACAAAGTCGCAATGAATCATTCTGTTGCCTGCTGCTTGATGCTCGTGGCCGGCAGACCTATCAGCCAGCGAATTTTTCCAGCTTTCAGCTACAGCTCAGCCAGACGCGACCTGTGAAAATTTGCACTGAAACTGACTCACAATGCATTGCATACTCAGGCGTGGTCCCCGAGCCCCTGCTCACACACGATCGCGCTTCAGAGTTTATTTTAAACTCTATGAATCATTGCAGAACAGCTGGCAGGACCTGCTAAGCAGGTGTGTCACAGTCATATATCACATGTTTTTAGTAATCCAGGACCAGTTTTTAGTGATCACCCCACCCCAGTGATCGTCTGTTTGGGTGTCACTGATCGCGCACGAAGCCTTGCTGACCACGATGGAACTGACGCAGACTTGCAAAAAGGCTGCCGGTCTGGATGCAGGGTAACTGGAACTGACGCTTGTCGGTCGAGTCCTCGGCAGTTGCCGAGATGCTTGCAGGCTTGCACGACCGCTGCATCAAGCCCCAAGATATCCCGCGTATATCTGCAGTGATGCCACTTAACGTGCTCGCTTAGCTACTGCAGCCAAGTCACGCCTCATTGGGCTATTGAGCGGGTCAGCACGGACAAAGACCACAGTTCTTGCTCCAGCCCTTATATATACTCTCGGTCGTTTCGTTTGTAGTAGTCCCACAATTAACATCTGTATCAGACGTTCAACTGCACCCGCGGCGCCACTTGAGGCAAGCCAGCATGAAGATCGACCCCTGTGGCATTCATAGCACACCACACCATCTCTTGAACCTCTGGGAGTTGCTTACATCGTGAGGAAAGCTCATGGAGAAAACGGAGCTTCGCGACAGCCCACAAAAGCAACATGGTTTTGCTGACGCCACGGTGTGTTTGCATGCGTTTCCTGTCTTGCCTGCATCCAGCAAACGTGACAGCATATTGAGCAATTGCAGGTTGTGCATGAGTGTCTTGGGTACACAACCAAAGGATGGGCTGTAGCCATCTACAGACTTCTTGTTGTCTTGACTGGAGGGCTGGTATGGGTGGTCACTCAGTACAGGCGACAAACATGCCTGTGGACGATGCAAAAGTGTTCTTTGAGCAAGGCAACATACGTTTATGTCAAGGTGATTTCCCTCTTGTGTTTGCATGGTATCCCTCTTACTCATACTAAGCTTGTCTGCCTGCTAGTCTCAGCTGGTATGTGTGTGCATGCAGTTGATCAACGGGCGTCAAGAGCTGCTCAAAGTGCAGGAAATGCCTTCACTTTGCAGATCACATTCATGTGCACAACAGGTATTGCTCACACACGTTGTCAGCAGATACATCGGCATCTGCTCACAGCTGCTTACGCTTGACTTCACGCCTCCCACACATGCAAGTGTGCTAGCATTGGCAAGATTCAGCCCCTTTCCTATAGTCTTCACCATACCAGCAACATGACATGCAACACAGAATGAAACGACAGGGTGTCTATCTTTGTGCGATGTATCGGCAATGTTGTCTGGCTGCCTGTTGCAGAGTGGAAGCGGCGACTTCAGAACACCCACTGTCCGGGTCGTGCATCTGCTGCTGGTTGTGTATGTCTATGACTCGCACCTGGACACATTCAAGAAGTTGCCGGACATGCCAGCCAACCTGCCTGTGCAGATCTACAATGCTTGCAAGGCGCTGCGTCTGATAGAGCAAGGCATGTGCGCTGCCTGATGCCTGCTGTATGTGTCAGCATGGCTTCAAATTGCATTCTACAGTCTCATACGCACCACAGCATGAAGAGCCTGCAACTAGCATGCTCCAGCATTTTGCGCCGGTGCACCTCCATCTTCATGTGTGACAAACAACACATTTCATGCAAATGACTGCCGTTGCGCAACAAGCTGCTGTTTCCAGAGAATGCTGACTTTAGCTGTCTGTACGCTTCAACCATCTCCGCCGGCTAAACATTTGCAGCAGATGAAGCTTGTAGCTGGGCAGATTGTTACAGTGATGTGCATGCTGACACTTGCTGCTGCATGCGTGGCAATGAACAAACAAACCAGTGATTTTGAGCTAGCTAGATGCAGCTGTCACTGACTGGGGCCACAAGCCTGTTACTGGGTCTGAAAAAGCTGCTTTGTGCAGCAGGCGCAGAATGGTCCATCTTCAACCCTCCGGCCAGTTGGCAGCGCAGGGAAGTCGCTCAGCTGTATGGCAACAATGATATGCAGACTGGGCGGCCCAATTTCCCCAAGATGGTTGGCGCCCTGCTCATCTACCCCCTCTATATTGTCCAGGTCAGCCTCATCCATGTGTCCCTCTCATAGTATGCTCATGCATCCTCATACATTATGTCTGTGTTATGGTGGTAAGTCTCACTTCGCCGCCTTCCCCTACGTACCCTATCCATGTTGCCTAAACTAACCCCAACCCCCTGCATCCCCCCTTGCCAGCCCCTCCTGGCCTGCCCTGTCTGTTGTATAGGTCAAAGTCCCGATACCAGGTTCCCCTTTAGCAATGGTTCAAACATTAGGCATGTTGAGGCAAAGGTTTGCAACCGGCACTTATGGATGCCATCTGAAGCATTTTATTAGGCTAGAGCATATGCATTGGGGCATGTAAATGATGGTATATACAAGACCAGATTGCAAGTTTGGGGCTTACTTGCGTCTGAGGGGTCATCAGCTGTGGACATCTGCAGCAAATGTGCCTTACACCATCAAACATGTCATCAGTTCAAGTTGTCATTGAGTAAAGCCTATTTTGATCCCATTTGAAGATCCAGCTTTGATCACAACATCATTACAGTGCCTGGCTTTGCAGCAGGCAAAAAATTATTTCTGTGACCACTTGGCTTGCAAGCCAATAAGGCACATGAACAAACCCGTCCAGGTATTCCGTGAGGTTTTCTGTGTGTACTAATCCTGGTGACCAAGACTGTACAATCTGCTCTAAGCCACCTTTGTCGCCCCGCCTAATTCTTTCATGCAGTCTACGTGTGTAGCTGCATAGAAATCTTGTGTGAAGATGCTAATCAGGTTGTGTACCCACCTTGGCAACAGCAACAGTAGTAAGCTTGCATGAGCAGTAACTGTATGTCTCAAGATTATATTATCATTCTGCATTGCCATGACCTTATGCATGCTTTGCCTCAGCATGACATGCTATGCCAACACAACACGTAACGCAGCCAGCTTGTGTACCTCAGCTGATGCAGCTGTTTCATGAGTGCGGTGTGAGCTGATATATGCGCTGTGTGACCTGAAATGACATTTTCTGCGTGGTGCAGTATTTTGAGCTGGCCTACAAGTTCTATGAGCGGTTTTATCAACTCGCCTCATGCCTAATCTACATCATCATCCAGTCAGGCTTTCTATCAACTTACGCCCTTTACCAGAAACGTATGCACCTGTTTCAATCTTTGGGTCAGAAGCGTTTGGTCCCAATTGTCCACTTCACTCGTATCAGGTGACTTCTGTTGTGTTGTCCACATATCTCCTGATACAATACACGTGCAGCATAGCACAGATCCGCTGCAGGATACACCTTTCTGCACAACAACCCTGCACAACAACCCCTGCATGTCTAAAATACTACCCTGGCTTTGTCATAGCCTTGATGACATGATTTGACACATGTTGGTTGTTGATCAATGCGTACGGAAGGACATCTTGCTAAATGCCATTTTGTATGCAGGAATTGTTGTCTGTTGCACAGTGCCGGACATGGTTTTCTGCTGTGCCTAAGACTGTACCTGCAGCTGTCAAAGATCAAGCAGAAAGACTTCTTTGACCGTGCTTGCAGGGCCATATCGTCACGCAGGCTGGTTCCCGGGGATGTGATAGTGGTGCTGCCAGGCAAGGCAACTTGCGACATGGTGCTACTGCAAGGCAACTGTCTTGTTGAGGAGTCTGTGCTTTCTGGAGAGGTATTGACTCATTTGAAGCCTGGGCACACAGTGGTGTTAAGCTCTGTAGCAATGGCATGCATTGGCTGTGCTGCGTGTCCATTCGATCAACAGCCCAATTGGAAGCATCGGCCCTTCTGCCTCAAGGATTCAGCCTTTTGCAAGCTTGCATGGCAACAACTGTCAATTCTACCACCACGCACCTTTCTGTATATCAAGTCTCAGCCATGTGTTTGCAGATGCACAACAGTTCTGTGCATCCTGCAAAAAGCTCGAGCTTATGTTCAGGTAGTGTGTCAGGTTGCAGGCAGCACAAGTTCGCAAGTCCAGCTTTGTGACCCATGAGGAAGAAAGAAGTGGAGCCTATCACCCTGAAACACATCATTCCTGTACAGTCCATGCTGGCACTGTTGTACAACAGGCAAGCTGATAGGCATTGCAGGCCTAATCATGACGCAGCCATAGCCACCCTGCTGTTTGCATTGTGCTACTTTGAGTTTCCTATGAGGCACATGCGCTATGCTAGTTTTTCAACTTTATGCATGGTCGCATGACTGACTGTTGCATGCATTGTGCTATTTGCCCATGTATGGCACATGCTTCTGTGTTTGGCGGTCAGATAAACACACACCTGCAGCTCCATCACGACATTAAAACCTTTGTATTCTCTGGGGCTCTGTTGTGACACACCTGTGCGTTTTCAGTCTTCAGCATGTCTCTGATTTCCTGCACAGTGACTCTTGACTCCCTTGGAAGACAAGAGAATGTGTATTGACTGCATATACAAGCAGCATCAACAAGTAAAAAGCCACGACTTTCATGCTAGCATTCAACCTAATTCGGTTTGCTAAAGCTGTAAGCCATCCTCCTTTTCCTAATCTGAGCTGGGTGGATGAGGAGACTTGCTGTACCAGGTGTGGACAGGAGACAACACAGATGATGAAGTACTCGCCATGGTGGTCAGAACAGGTACCTCAGCTTCTGCCTTGCACCTCTTTCTTTGTCTTGCGTCTGCCCTGTGATGCCACTGACTGCCCAACACTCAAGTCTGCATGCATTAGAGCCACATCACGGTTGAACAAAGTCCTGGTCCTTGTTGAGCAGTGATGTTCAGGTCGCTGCAGCGAGGCACTCGCCTCATCAAAGCTTGCAGCTCTGCCACACAGTTCAACTTCTTCCTCTACCGGATTCCCACTCCTTTGTTGCTGCAATGCACATGCCTCATGCATCATTGCGAAGCAAAGCAAGGCTTCTGAGACATGCCACGTTTGAGCAGGGCTGAGGTCGACCATGGGGAACATGCTGCAACAGATCGTGGCGCCATTGCATGACCTGGGCATGAGTCATGATCCCTTTATACCGGTGCGTCTTTGAACCACCCTCTTGCCTATTGTATAAATCGGAGGCTCAAGTCAACTGCATGCCGTGTTATGAAAATATCATGGCAACACTCCAATGAGTCATGATCTCTCCATGCCGGCGCATCTTTGGACCCCCCCTCATGCCTGCTGTGCATGTCAAAGACCTACATCTCTGACACAGGAAACTTTGCTATGACATGAGCATGACAACATTCCTATGAGTCATAGTTTCCGGTAGCTCAGGAACATGTGTCACATCAATCCCAGCATGGTCTCAGGCGCAAAGGCTGAGACTTGATGTGAGCAGTCTGGATTCGCTGTACAGCATGGTGCTGTGGAGATACTGCTTCATGCTGCATGCATTCCAGAGAGAAACAGCTGCCTGATACAATTTAGGTTCATGCCAATCAAGAATAACCTGCCTTGTCAGAGGAAATCAATCAATGTTAGGCTCCTTCTGCCTTGTTTGTCTGCACCCCACAACTCTTGCTTGTTTGAATGTGCATGCAGGATATGTGCCGCTTCTTTGGCTTCAGTTTACTGGTGCAAGTGCTACTCTTTGTGGTTGGGCTATCAGAGGGTTGGCGCCATGCACAATCCACAACAGAACTCGTGCAGCGAGCACTGGACACCGTCATTGCAGCAATACCTGTTGGTAAGGTTACCTGCATGTCTTGCTGTCTGAAGCTTCTAGTTCTGTGCCTGTGGGACTGCAACTACCATGCGCTCCATGACAGCAGCTCTTGCAACACAATCCTGGCTGCATCCTGCATGTTCCACACAGCACAAGCATGTGTTTCATGCAGTCTGACCACTGACATGTTGAGGCCTCATGCATACACATGTCTCAGGATGCTTGGACAGCAGCGTGTATGACAAGAGCCAAAGCATGCGTGCCATTTGGATGCAGGCACATCAACAGTCATCATTTGTGCACTGGGGGTGTGCATGTCGAAGCTCAGGCTGAAAGGAATTGACGTGTTGAATGCCAACAAGCTCAAAGCTGCCGCTGATGTCAGTGTTGTGTGCTTTGACAAGACGGGAACTCTGACAGGCAGTGTGGTAAGGCCTAACTCTGTGCATCACTTTTGCCGTAAGCAGTCTGAAAGGCAATCTGATAGGCACCACGTGGCTGCTGGAGCTTGATGTGCTGTGTATGCACCAGCTGAATGTCTGTGGGGATCTGTGCCGCCTGAAATGCTGGCTTGCTGCTCCTTGCAGCAGGGCTCACTTCACAGCAAGAAAGCGCAGGCGTCAAGTAAACAATAGGGGGTGTGCAGGCCGCCTTGAATAGCGTCCCATGTCTGTGCATGTGTGTGCGGGCTGAGCTGCCTTGGGTGCTCCCAGTGCAGCAGAGGCAGTTCACGGCAAGCTAGTGCATTCAGCTAGTTCATGCCGATTGTGCTGATGGTGCAGTGTGTTGGACGTCTAAGGTGTGCGTGTGTATGCAGCCTGAGCTGCATGGGATGCTGCCAGTGGAGGAGGGGCAGTTTTTGGGGATGCAGTGCATGGCCATGCGCTGGCCCAACAGGCTCAAGCAAGCTGCTGCTGTCTGTAACTCCCTCACCCTCATCAACAAGAGCCAGGTGGTCGGAGATGTTGCTGACAAACAAGCCTTCAAAGCTGTGGAAGCCCGCTTTGTGGTGAGTCACACTGGTTTCTGGCTTGCAGCAGTGAGACAGCCGCATGTGACTCCAGCATCCAAGCCTGGCGGGCGCTACTGGCCTTGCCAGAGTGAGGCCATTGGGAGCATGACACACACGGCAAAGTTGCATTGGGTGGTGCATCTGGTATTTGCATAAATTCTCCCAACTTTACACTGCAGCGTAATCAATGGCAATTACTGTAAGTGCAGGAGCGTAACTTGGTGTCGCTGCCACTGAGGCTGAGGTGGGGCAGACCTGCGTCACTCACCAAGCTTCAAGTGCTGAAGCGGTTTGAGTTTGAGTCGCGGCTGATGAGGTCTGGTGTGGTGGCTGTTGACAACGAGGAGGACCCCAACACAGCCCTGCTGTTTGTCAGGGGGGCGCCCGCCAAGGTTGAGCAGCTGATAAGGGGGGGTGTGCTACCTGCTGATTACCACCAGGTGTGTTTGCATGGCATGGTCAGGAATATGTATGTGAATGACAGAGGGGCGACAGAAATCTGGGCCATGAGCGTTGCAACTCAAGTCATATCACAGAAGCATATGATCTTGTCTGGAAAGGAGGAACTGGAAGGGGGAAGGGGAGGCAGTATGTGGGAGACAATTTCAGCGCACATGTTTGGGACAGCTGGTGAGAGCACAAACCATGTTTTGGGCCATGCACTATTGTTGCATTCCAGAACCATAAAAGCTGTCTCAGCATGCTCGCAAGTCTTTCCGGCCACAAGACCGGAGCCAGAAATATTCAGAAGCCCCACCCAAAGTGCATCCTCTCAGAGGGACCAGCAAGTGTTGCACACACTGCAGGTTCTGGTAGAATATGCTGCTCAGAGCTTCAGGCTGTTGGCATTGGCAGTCGGAGAGCTGCGACATGTGACATCAGAGGAGCTGGCACACATGACTCAGCAAGACGCTGAGGCAATGGCAGAACGCATGGATATGCTGGGTTTGCTAGTCCTGTCCAATCACCTACACCCCTCTTCCAAAGATACCATCACAAGTCTGCAGGACAAGTAAGCCTGTCCCTTGCTGCTGCCACATGATGGCAGCTGCTTAGCTGAAGTAACTGAAGCATTGCAGATAGTGCATGCTTGCGTTGAAAGACTCTCTCCTGCTGCCTGCTCGTGCACATCCAGCCTTAGCTTGTGTACTTGCAAGTCTCCACGGCATGCTGGATCCAACATGGATGACCCTGCATGTCTTCATGGCATGGTTGGTGTGCTTGCCACAGCTCCGCAACTGGCACCTTGACGTCCCTTAAATGCTGCCAAACCACGCTCGCCGCACAATCTGCACTCTGTGCTCACTCAATCGTCAGAACACAGGATGGCAAGTCTTTAAATTGCAGAGGCTTTGCAACAGTTCTGAAGTGATTGTAGAATAGGTCACTGGACAAGGGTAGGCCCAATTGCTGCATTGGTCCCTTGCTACAGTCTGTGAGCGTGCAATGTACTGCAGAGGCGGTATCAGAACCATGATGGTAACAGGAGATTACCATCACACTGCCATAGCAGTTGCTAGGGGGGTGGGCATGCTGCCCCAGGGGGGTCAGCTGGTTATCATTCAAGCCAAGTCAGAGAAACAAGTCTTGCCCAGGATGCCCAGCCGTATCCCGCCAGCCCTTGGCACATCCAGACCCCCCGCCAAACCCTACCAGCCTGGCTCTACCTCATTGTCTGGCTCTCCTCAAAGGGAAGCCTCCCCTTCGCTGATCTCGTTTTCTGAACAGGCAACGCCGTCGCCTGAAGGGCAACACGGGCCCTCCTATGAGTTGCCACAAAGCTCTTCCATTGAAGGCAACAGAGCCTGTCATCTGAAGGGCAGCAAATGCTTTCTTTTGAAGGGCAAGAGATAGAGAGGCGTCAAAGGGTGTGTGATGGGCTGACATTCATGGTAGACAGTGGGAACGACTTTGAAGACTGGGATCCTCACCATGCCCTGACCAACATTGCTCAGGTGCGTTACTGTATGCATGCGTCTGCTTTGCTTTCATTGCAGTCACCACACAAACAAAAGGCTCAGCTGTGTGTGAGGTGTGCCATTGCTATGCTATGACACACAATAGGGCTGGGCGTTTTATGTTGCATGCATATTGCAACTTGTCTTGTGGTGCATGGCTGTTATAGATGGGATTCCTAAGTGTGAAGTATGTGCAAGATCACTTGTTCCTCAGACATGCAAGCTTCTGAAACATGCTCTGTTCTAGACACCAAGCAAACTGTTTGACGCACCAAGCGTATGAGGCTCATATGGTAGGTAAGCCAGTAGCAGCAGCAAAGTTTTGAAATTTGTTCAACGTATGACTTCCAGATGGGCAGTACAGCGTTTTTCTCAGTGTTATTGATAGCATTTCATGCATTGAGCAACATTGGTATGAGCACCTGTCTGATATGCTTCCAGGGGACAGCGCAATGTTGCGTGACAGGGCCTGCTTTTGAGCACATGCTACAGCAGGCCGATGCATCAGTGGTGGAGACAGTCATGACCAATGTGGCAGTCTTCTCACGCATGCGGAGCCAGCAGAAGGGGCAGGTCATGGATCTGCTGAGCAGCAGAGGGCTGTTCCAGAACCTGGGAGGGCAGGAGCGTCACATACCGGTAAGCACAGGCTTACTGTACATCACACGCACGCAGCCATAGAAAGCATATGCACATCATGTGAGGGCACAGCTGGTTTTACCACGTATGCTTCACGTCAGCATCATTGCAGAGGCTGAGAAAACAAGCGTGCAAGGTGTTGACACAATCAGAATCAGGTAGCAGAGAAATGCTCGATCCACATTTTGCTGGGCATACCTTCAGCAGCTGCGCAAGACATGCAGATTTTCTGCAGACAGGCTGCGGGTACATGTCAGTATTGAACATGTAGTTCAAACTCAGCACAATCTGAGGGGCTTGAGCTAGAAATGCAACCGGCCTGGTCACGGCTGGCTCTCAAGCCCCATATCCTTGTTGACATGTGTTTCAGGGCCTGGGCAAGACATGCTTCAATGCTGCCTTGACTGAACAGCCCTGTCCAATCCCAAACCCCATAGCCTTGTTGACATGTGTTTCAGGGCCTGGGCAAGACATGCATGTACTGTGGAGATGGCATCAATGACCTGGTGGCTTTGGCATCAGCAGATGTGGGTATGGCTGTCGGCTCCAGCCATGCATCAGCAGCTGCCTCTGTCTCAGATAGGCACTCCTCCGTGGCAGGCAAGCCTCATACTCATGCATTGCATGCATCGTGCCACAGTAAGCACTCCTGCATGTCGGACATGCAGGCATTGTATCAAAGCAAGGTGAGCATCTGGATGAAGATGAAGAGGATGTACTTGACAACACATCGAGAACACTGGACACGCGTTGCGCTTGCGCATCTTGGACCTTGATGCATCTGCATTTAGGAGAGCTGCATCAACGGGAAAGGCTTGCAGGCTCTCATGCAGCTGTTGATATCAACTATGCAATGCTGTAACTTTGTTTTATTTCTCCTAAATTGTATATCCAGCAACATTCCCACTTGTGCTAGGTGATACCAGTCCTAGGAGATTTGACCATGTAGTCGTCAATTCATCAATGATTTGTTGCATCTTCAAACACATTCTCCTTTGCTTGTACTTGCTACCAAAAAGGCACTGTAACCTGACATACCTTCTAGGATCCCTGCAACATCAGTGCTCTTCTCGCTGTAATTGTTGTCACAATGCTGATGTTATTGCTGCAGGGGTAGTCACAGTGTTACGAGAGGCCAGGTCCTCTCATGTCATCAAGCTGGCTGAATTCAAGGTGGGCCATGGTACACAGCATCTTTACTCACCAATGCAGCTGCATGAGCATCCCATGCGCAACCTTATTGCATGCAACCAATGTGTTCTTGATCAGCATGACTAACGGTCAGCATCATCATGTCATAATCTATGCTGACATGATGATCAGCATGGATGTCTTTGTCATCACCATGCATGGCTATGGCAAACACATCCATGCTGACAAATCAAGTGGCGGATCATGCTGAACGTGACTCACATTCAGCATGGATACCTACTGTGATGCAGCTAGGTGACAGCCAAGATGAATGGGCAGCCCGGTATAATACTGGGCTTCTCAATACATTGACGCCGAAAGGCGTAGTCTTTTCTCTTTTTTTTCTTTTTTTTTCTGACAGCCAAGATGGCATTGGCACATGTAAGTGGCAACCCAAGGTAACCCAAGAGGCCCATGCTGGAAGAGCTCACACTGCATGTTCTGGGTCAAACATATTTTAGAAGCACATACACACGGCACATTACATGCTTTTGATGACTGTTTGTATGTGGTGCTGCAGTACATGGTGGTGTATGAGCTGCTGCTAGCAGTGGCAGTCAACACTCTCTTCTTCATTGATGGCTCTAGGTTCTCTGTAGTTCAGGTGGGTCCCCCCTGCACCAGCCCCCCCTGTGCCCCTCTGCCTCTGTTGCCCTCCTGCTGCATGGGGACATTAGTCAGCAGGTCGCTCCCTTGCACCTGCCCCTATGCAGCTTGTGTTGTAGGCCAACCCATTGGCATGATGTCTGTGGCTTTGACCAGGTCGTGGCAAATGTTGGACGTATAGATCAGCATACTTTTGGGTCTTTCAAATGCATGTCTCAGATGGGTTTGGATGTTGTTGCTGTACCTGTTGGCTGCAGTTGCTCCACTCTGCTGGCTGATCGTCATTGATTGAAGGCAGAAATGCACCGTGCAGCGCACAAGCAGCTTTACATACAAGCAGCTTTACATACAAGCAGCACATGAGATGACTTCCATGTGTACGAGTCATCACAATCTTCTCAAAGCTGCAGTCACCAAAAACGGCAATTGAGTGGTCCGTTGACTGGCGTTCGCAAGTGTCAGCTGCAGATGGTTCTGAAGTAGTTACTGGGCAGCCCGTTATAATGCTGGGCTTCTCAATAAATTGACGCCAAAAGGCGTAGTCTTTTCTTTTCTTTTCTTCTGAAGTAGTCAGTGTGTACATCTTTGCTGCAAGGGGTCAAAGCATCAGAGCATTCATCAGATAGGTTGGCACCCGTCACAAACGGCAGACATTTGTACAAGAGGCAGAACAACATATGCAAGCTGAGAGTAAGCCTACAGACAGTGTGGTGCTGGCATGCTGACCTGGCTGCTTGCCCTGCAGAGGAGTACCTTGGACTTTGTGGCTATCAGCTTGGGCGTAGTGGCTAGTTTCAGGCCGGCTGCAGCAGAGCTGATCCCAGCACGACCACCACAGCAGATCAGCAGCTGCAAGAATTTTGTGCTGCTGTTGGAGAGTGTGGCCATCTCTATCGCATTTCACTGCGGCAGCTTGGCTGTCTTATATCATGAGCCCTGGTTCAGAGGGAGCACAAGCGGAAATGAGCAGGCAAGTGTTTCAGCTTGCCGCTGAGCGTTACCTGCAGGTCCCGTGCGTACTCTGCTGCTGTAAAGTGTAGCCTGTACCAGCTCGCAAATTTTGTGCTCTCCGGCAACAAGCTCTGCAACTTTGAAATTGGAAGCTTGTGAAATGTCAGGGTCCAGCAACACCAGACCTCACTTGCTTAACCATAACATGCATTGTAGCATGTTATGGTTAAGCACTGCAAGCAGCGTGCTTTGCATTCTCTTTGCACACCAGGTACATGAAATGCATGCTTTGCATACCAGGTACTTGAACTGCATGTTTCAAGCTTGTCTTGAAGCGTTTGTCCTAAGCTGTATGATGTGACCTCCAGATCTTAAGCTGCACAGATTGTCCTGCTTGCAGACGCCTGTTCAGAATTGGCTGTTGCAGCTTCAGATCCTGTTGCCAGTTTAGCTTATGGGCTTGGGTTGTAACTCACAGCATGCGTGTCGCTGCTTGCAGAATCCTGTGCTTTCCGCAGCGTGGACAGTATCACTGGTACAAATTCTGACCCCGGCATACAGCTTTTCTGTCGATGTAGGAGCTTTCTAGGTGCTGCAATCATTGCTGTTACAGCTACACATCTTGCTGATGGGACTGTTGATGTACGCAATTTTGACTTATACTGTGGCTGTGTTTTTTGTGCTCCAACTTGAAGGCAGATGCTGTGCCATAGCTGAAAGTATGCACTGGCTGGATATAGAACTCGATTGAAGGTCTCAATATTTCATTGTATGTACCTGTCACAGTGTGCAGATGAAGCATGTAAGGATCCTCAGCATTTCAAATATGCATAAAATTTGCAAACTAGGCCAGCATGGCATGTACAGGATTTGATTTCGCAGAACATCCTTTCTACTCCTCGATTGCAATGGAAGGTAGATTACTCATAAGGCTTTATTAATTGTACATGTTGTTTTGTAGCATACTGTTAGTAACTGTACACATTCTGAGGTGGATGCTGTTTGTGTGCAGTCATATTGGAGGCACTGTATGGTATTGTAGCTATCATGATTTTGCTCAGACTCCAAATCGGTTCAAATTGCGTTGCCATCCTCAGCAAGATGCGCAGTCAGTTCGTGCATGACATTTGATGCTGAGTCCATGTGGTAAGCAACAGGCACTGCCAGGTTGACTGTCAAATTTCAATGTCCAACATGTCGGATATCATCTCTGACAGCTTATCAGTTGTCCTGCTGTCAGCAAAGAAACAGGCCGTTTGTAACTGCTGACACTTGGAATACCCACCCGTCGTTGTAGGCTTCCTGTTGGCTCCTTGTTCCTATAAGCATTCGTTATACTTTCATTGTCCAGGCATTGCATTGGAGCAATCGCTTTCAAATTCCGGGAGATTGTTGACTTGTGCTGCAGGATTTGTATCTTTTCGTGCCTTGCAAACATGCTCTGGACCACAAAGAGGAAAAACCATGCTAAAACCACTGAGGAAAAACATGCTCAAACCCAAAGCTGCACCCTCGTGCCATACTCAAAAAAGGGCTGCTCGCTGTAGTTCACTAAGTCAGCCACAGTCCATGCAAAGCTGCAGTCATGAGCAATATATCCCATCCCAACTGTTGCTGTGGTATGACAATGGGTGACAGCTTGACATGGCATAACGAACACTCAGAGTTTGTGCCTTGAAAGCGAACATCACTTTTTACACAGCTGACATGTGAGACTCAACAGTATCCGTCTGCCTGCTGCAACCTTGGGAGGAGGGACTCCGCCCTTCAAAACTCCCATCAAGGTGCCAATGACTTCCTCAGTGAGCCCAAGGGCTGCTGGGCTGCCTGGCTTTGGCTGTTGCGGCGCAGAGAAAGTGATGGTCAAAGGCTTTCGCTCTCCAGCAGGGACAGCAAGCTTAAGACTATCCACCTTGAAGCCTGCAATACATGGCCCTTCAAGGTGACAGTGTTGAACTTTGGTTATAGCAAGCTTCATGAGGAATGACAAGATGCACAGGCCACATGAACATGCAACCATTCTGTGCAGCATGATAAGCTTTGATCAGTCGTTTGTGCCTTTCATGTGCAGCCCCGTCAGTTTGCACCTGAACGGCGTGTCACATGTGCAATTAAGATCAAAAGCTGGCGTGCAACATGCTCAGACTCAAACCTGGTCTGTGTCTTTCATTGCTCACCTGAAGCTAAGACAGAAGCTGGGATGGGGTCCAAGGTGAACTCCACAGGTCTTCCTCCTGCCTTGCTTTTCAGGCTCACTACCTCCAGCGTTACAGACACACTCTCACCAGGACTGACAGACCTGGGCATCGCCACACTCAGCTGAAGGTCTGGATTGGCATCTGCAGCTGTGGAGGGCGGTGCTGCAGCTGTGACAGACGGTGCACTTTTGGTGGCAATGGCTGGAACTGATGCTAGGGGTCTGAAGGGGTCAGCAAGGGGGGTGGGGTATTCAGGGCCAACTATGACGCCTCCTTCATCCCAACCTCTGCCCTGCACACATGGGCACAACCAGCTTGTCAAGAATCCAGTAGCATGCAGGGTCTGCAAAAGTGACTTCAGCAATGCATTTTTGGAGATGCATCGTATCACTGTGTCCTGCTGGCGAGACATGCAGTTGCACAAGAAGCACTGAGTGACAAGCAAAAGCCAACTGTATCTAACGTCTGTACCAGGACCAGGCACGCCCTCTTAGTCATGGAGTGTCAGCGCTGGCTGTTGCAGGACAGCAGCACTGTTACAGAGTGTCATGAATCAAGACACACATGCATGGACTGCTGACACAAAGCTGGTCAACAGCACACACCTGCATCGTCCAACAGACCTCCTGCATTCCTGGCACCATCAACCCGACCTTGGCTGCGTAGTAAGGGAAGGCTACCTCTGGCAGGAAGCTGACAGCAATCTGCATCCACACATCTCAGATGCCTCAAGGCAATGGCCAAAAGGGATGTACTCAAGCGTCAACAAAAGAATCAACAAGACCAAATGCAGCGCAGGAAGCTGACAGCAATCTGCATTCAATCATCTCACATGTCTCAAAACAATGGCCAAAAGGGATATACTCGAGCATCATCAAACAAGTCAACAACAGCAAATGCAGTGCAGTGTGGAAATGGAACTCAGGCATCCTCAGGCACGACACCAGCTGCTTGAGAGAGGGTCACAGGCGAACCATCAGCAAAGTAACTGCATGTGCTTGATGTCCATTACCATATGCATACAGGCATGATAGTGTACTGTTTGGAAGGCATGTGTACCTTCTGTGAGGCACCAGGGGCTAATATGCCTTCCTGGGGTGAACATGTGAAGGGAGCCTGCTTGGTGAAGGGCGCTGGATGGGCAGAACTGTCTACTGGAACCAGCACTACCTTATAGCTGCTGGTGAAGGTGCCTGCACAGGATCAGGCCAAAGACTGAGGCATACGGTGGAATGCCATGTGCTTGTGACTGGTGATCAACACAATGCATGAGAGGATCCGTCAGTGGTGGCCCTAAACCCTCTGAAATGCTGTGCATGGCAGCATTTGTCATGCAGCTGGATACATATTGCATGGAAAAGCATGCAGTCCAGTCAGCAGGTCACAGAAACCACTGGCCTTTTCCTTGGCCTTTGCACGGTCTATGAGGATCTGCCGAGGTTCTAAGCAGATGCTGTGTGAGAGTCAAAGCCAACCTCAGCACTGCAATTGAGGCAAGACAAACAACAGTCATACACCGTAACAAAATGCTGCATTGTGGGGGGCTCGAGACTGTCTGCAGCTTGCCAAGAGAGCAGACAAAGCATATAACAGCCGAGGAAAGAGTTGTGTGTGAAGACTGACCTGTGTTAGTGATGGTGATCACCTTCTCTGCAGCTTCCCCCTTGAGTACATCTCCCATGTCCATGCCCTTGGCTGTCACATCCTCAGGGGTCACCTGCAACCGTACAGATTCACAACATAGCTCTCAAACTGATTCAAGCATGCATGGTGGGTCACAAGCTTGATCAACAGTACCCTGCAAGGACAGCCCTGATTTACATCACACAAGACGGCAAAGCTTCAGAATTTCAACTTGTGCACTCAGTCTATGCTGTGGTCTCTGCTGCTGGCCCTCAAGCTTGTGTGGCTGCTTGATGCTTGTGGTGACCACGAGCACATTAGCTGAAGCTGTGACACCCAAGATTGACATGTCACTGCTTGATGCCTGTGTTCACCATGAGCGCAGTGTTTGTAGCTGTGACAAATAGGATCAAGCTGTCACCTTGATAGCAGGAGAGATGCCCTTGCCCTTGAGCTTGATGCGCAGTCTGGACTTGGGACACCGCACAGTCAACACCTCCTCAAATGCTTGGCACTCCTGCACTGACAGGACACAATCTGTGCTGCACATCCCAACAGCTAGCTCATGTGCACAGGACTGTAGGCAAATGCTGCCTGAGATGCCAGCTGCAGTGCTGTGTAAGCATGTACTGCACTTGATCAGGACTCAGAGAACAGATTCCAAAACAGTCGAATGGTTTGATGAGTTTCTGCTGACACTGCTGAGGTTGCTAACAGGGCACATGCAGAGACAGGAACAGTTGTGCTAGAGGAGCAGCCTCCAGCAACAAGATGGACTGCAGTACGCCTCACACACCTTGCATCAGCACAAGCACCTTGACCCTGCAAATATCTGCTTAGCTTATCTGGTGCAACAAAGGCAGAGGGCCATAGGCCTACCTGAGGAGTGAAGTCCAACAGGAAAGTGGATTGCCCTTGCAAACATCTGCTTTGGTTGGTCTGGTGCAACAAAGGCAGAGGGCCATAAGCTTACCTGAGGAGTGAAGTCCAACAGGAGAGTGGATTGGCCCAGAGGGACCAAGGGCCTGACAGCGTTTACTACAGTGAAGGTGCCCTGTGGGCTGAGCAGGTCTGCAGAGAGAGGCAGGGAGCTTGAGCTGCTGCTTGTCACCCTCAATTGCTTCACCACCCTCTGTCCCACAGCACTGCTCCCTGTGCACACCACATGTGTAGTCCTTCAAGCAGGATCAGCACAGCAAACTTACGATGCAACACATGACACCCAGCAAGTACAGTTGCAACAGGGTCATGAGGGAGGTGTCCATGCATGGCTGATACTTATTGTTCACTGGACCCTGGGCAGCCCGGTACAACACTTAGCTTCTCATTAAATTGATGCCAAAGGTGTAATCTCTTCTTTTCGTTATTGTTCACTATAGAAAACGGAAAGGTTGAGACGAGGATTTGGAGCTTACCAAAGTCAACCTCCCACAAGCCTCTGTCTGGCTGCCAGCTGGAGCCCTCTCCCTCTAGAGCCAAATCAGGCAACACAGCGCATGTGGAAACATCCAGGTGGATGACCTGAGGCACTGCCACCTGGTTCCCTGCTGTGTCAGCAGGAAGAAGCTGCTGCGGCTGCTGCGGCTGAGACTGGCGGCTAGTGCTGGTGTTTTGGCGGGAAGGGCTCTGAGGCTGGCGGGAAACGCCTTGAGCTGGAGTGACTAGGGAGGGTGGCTGGGGTGGGGCGAGGTGGGGTTTCAGGTAGCAAGGGATGTGCCAGTGACAACATCGGGACCAGGCTTCCTGTTGAGCCTCGGCCTGTACAATGCAGCACAGAGTTTGCTGGCAAAACAGACCCCATTTGGCTGCCATATCTGTGATGAGCCTGGACCTGAATGTGCAAGATCACACCCAATGGTATCACGCTCATGATGTTTTGATCTGGTATGTTTTTGCTGACTGTCATGGGCTCTGAGCTGTTGTTGGTGATCTGCAATTGCTGCAGCTAGAACGCACATTCCAGACGCACATTACATATACACAGCAAGGGGACATGTGAGCAACAGACACACAACGCCTCATGCGCACCTCATCAGTGTCAGCAGCGCTTGCTGCAACAGCACCATTGCTGCCAGCAGTGCCTTCAGGTGTAGCACCAGATGGCTCAGCAGGCTGCAGTTCAGACTCAGCAGGGACAGCTGGGGCTGTGCTAGATTGAGGGCAGTAGCGCAGCATGACCCGAAGGCTACCCCCTCCTTTGATGGTGTCCACATGTGGGCTCAGGGTCATGTCTGACCCCTGGGGGATGCTGAACTCAAAAGTCTGGGGGTCAGAGGTGGTGTTTCGGAGAATGACTGACGCTGTGGCAATGTCGTGAATTGCTGTCGCTGGCAGCTGCAAGCAGGGACCAAATGCTTTGTGGAATGCAGCAATATGCAGAGAAAGGGAGGAGCTTGTTGGATGCTGCACATGGCATTGCTCATGGGGTACTGAAAGTACACTTGACAAGTCACAAAGCAACACTAAGGCAACATGTGTGGCCTCAGCATAGAGTTTGCATAAGGTGTGGATCAGTAAATTGCATGACATGAGAGTCAGATGGCTGTGCAACATGTTGACAGGTGAATTCTGTGTACATAGTTTTGTGCCTGGCTGTAAGTAACAACAGATATACTCTGCTCAAACTTCTCAAGACTCCTGCTTGCTGCTGTACAGTCCGGCCAGGCAGACTGTTTTGCATACCTGTATATGGTTGTGGGAGAGTGTGATAGCAGGCAGGCGTGCCATGGCAGTACAGGGCAAGCTGAATTTGGTGTTAAGGGGGGTTTGGCACTCCAGCTGGAAGTTGTAGGGACCAGTAAGGGAGGGCATGAATGAGAAGGTGAGGGAGATTGTTTCCAAAGGCAACAGCATGCCATAGCCGTCTCCTGGAGAGATGCTCACCCCTTTTGGCAGTCGTCCAAAGCCTGCAGAACTCATGATGTTGGCACCCAGATGGAAGGGAAACTTTGGTGGGCACGTGTCTGTGCAAAGACTCTGCCTTCGGACCGAAAGATGCAATGCACAATCTACAGAGGCACAGACAGACGGGGACCAAGCAAACTTGGAATTGTGGACAATCTCTTCTATGAAGGTGCTATATCAAATGGCGTCCAACAGAGCAAGCTACTCAGGTCTCCGAATTGCGCTCTAAGCAGAACTCAGGCACTGTTGCAGGCATCCAGACTTTGCAGTCTGATCACGCCATGTCAGCCTCAACACTGGCTTTTGCTGGCAAATATAACACCTATGCAGTCCTGCAGAGACAAGGTGCATTGATGCCAAACGGCATACTGCCAGAGAAAGGCAGTCATGCACTCACCATACTTCTGAGGCAGTGTGCTATGGTTGGTGACCTGCACTGTGACACCTGTCTTCTCCCCAAGGTTGCACTCCCCAAAGTCCAGGTGGCTAGGCTGGAAGCTGATGCGCGTGCTGGTCAACTGCACCCTGATGCTTGCCAGAACAGGCAACACTTGTCCTGCCACTGTCACCTGCAGAAGGAATCCACAGTGTCATGGTTTCACAGAGTCGCTGCATGTCCGAGTGCTTGCAGACACAGCAAGGACAGTGTGGGTGGTGTTGATGACACGGGCAGTGCTCATGCTGAAGCTGTGCCTGTTGTTCCCCACAAACAACACGCTTCTCATTGGAATGCAGATTTCTCAAGGCCAAGGTCTGCTCCTGTCAAAATCACATGTACAAGCAAAGCCATCACGCAAGGGCAGTAGATACTGTGTTACCTACAGTGTGGTGTTGGGCAACAGGTCAGGACTGATGGAATCGTCTGAAAAGCCTGGCAAGTTCAAGAGTGACTGCATCGGAATGCATGGAGGCGTCATGGAAGGAAAAGAAAGACCACACCTTTTGGCATCAATTTAGGAAGCGTCATGCAAATATTGGCAGCAACATGCGCACCTTGACAGGGAACTGCAGGATGCCAGCCTCCTTGTCCACCAAAAACTTGCTGCAGGCCTCCCAGATACTGGCATGCCCACATATTCTCAGCGCAAACTCAAAGCTGTCCCCAGTCTGCACAAACAGCCAAGGAAGTAGATCAAAGCCGTGCCCTGACATGACTGCAAAGCATTCAGGTGCATACAGTGTGGAATATCACAAGGGTCTCCCCTGCCCGGTATTTTGCATGGGGCTGGGAGAGCAACAGGAGGCTTCCTATTCCTGTTGCTCTACTAGCACAACTCTGAGCAGAGAGAGTGCACAAAGACAAACAGGAGTGGTGACAGCATGCGCCTCATGTACTGACATCATGACTTCAACCTGCATGCTCACAAATGTCGGCTTTGTGAGCGCTAGGTGACGTGTCATATGCTATGGCAGAGTGCAAGTAACACATACTCAACTGCCTGTTGATGCAGAAGGAAACTATAAACAAAAAAGAGTAAAGAATAGTAACAACTTTATAAAACAACCTTTTGACCAGAAGTCATAGTCTGGAGCTGCTGTTATGTGTGACATGTGTTTTGTGATGAACAAACCTGGCAGAAGCCGGTTGTGGGTTGGGCTTGCAGGAAGGGGTGCACAGAGGGGGGCAGGCTGAGGGTAGCCTTCATGGCGGATGAACCCCTGTTGTGGATGCGCATGGCATGTCTGTACACCTGCCCCATGAAGCAGCACTGCAGATACACAAACACACTGTTGTTTGCACAGTCTTGCTTGTTTTCGCTTGCATGCTTAGATGAAACACAGGCACCCTCTGTGCAGACTCCAGGTTCAAAGGCTTGATACCAGACAAAAGTTACAGCCTGACAACAGGACCATGCTTGTTGTGCAGTGCAGATGTTGAGTAATACAAGCGCGTGGGACAGGGCAGTTACCATATGGGAGTCAGCTGCAACAGTATGATGCAACAGCCCAGGGCGGAAGCTTTGCATGCCGTGTAGGCACAGAAGCATTTGGGTGTGTATCACTAACATGTGCTTTGTGAAGGATCAATGCTCAACAGGCTTCTGTTCTGTCCACACTGTTGTGCATGATGCCAGTTTAGTCATGAAAGCTATTACACTGCCTACCTTGAAGTCAATGAGCTCAGAGTCTGTGTAGACAGGCACTGCTCTTCCAATGCCAGTCAAGGTGACAATGGCTGGGGCCAATGCCACCTTCTTGTCTGTCAGGGCCCTGAACTCAGCACAGAAGCATTGAGTCCGGAACCCAGGCAGCACTCTCCACTGCCAATGGAGAGTACATTGGGCATAGTGATGAGTCAATGAAGGTTTTGAACGCACGTCTGCATTCAGCTAGCAGTGTGCCATGAGCCTTGGAAGGTGAAGCAAAGCTGCTGTCATAATCTGCATGGCTATACAGCCATTTGACAGCTGCTGGATAGCTACTGCCTCGATACAGTGTTGTGCCATGCCGGTCTGCATTTTGCTGCAGCAAACACACCTGAAGGCAATGCTGATCTGCTCTCTGACAGGCCCTTGGACTGCTGGGGTGAAAACCACCTTGACCTGCGTCTTGCTGTACCCCTGGACCACCCCTTGCTTGGAAACCACCACCAGGCTGCCGAGCTGGAGCTGCCCATCTTGCTCTGATGCGCTGTTATCAGCCTTCTTCTTGCTAGAGCCCGCAGGCAATGCAGGCAAGTTCTGCAGGAGAAAATCAGACTCTGTCTTCTGCCGATTAAGACTTGGGGGAATGTCAGAGGGTAAGCATAGCTCTTCCATGAGTGACTGACAGCAGGCCATGTACCAGAGACTCTGAGGCGGCTTTGCAAGTGGACATTAGAGGTCTTTTCAGAGAGCCTGCAAGCCTACTGTTGCATGATGTGTGACTGTCACAGCATGCAATGAAGGAGTTAGCATCCCTTCCGATCCTGTGCAGCCTGGTATAATACTTGGCTTCTCATTAAATTGACGCCAAAAGGCATAGTATTTTCTTTTCTTTTCTTCCCTTCCGATGTACAGGACATGCTTTCATGCTGCAATTCAGCCAAAACACCATCCTGGCAAGGACTGTCGTGCACAATTGTAGGCTATAGCTCTGCAGAAACGCCGTTGCAGGAAAACCCTCGCAGGCAACAGCTCTGCAGAAACACCGTGACAGGCTGTACCTCTGCAGGAGCAGCCTTGAAGACTACAGGTCTGCAGACACGCTATTGCAGAATACATATCTGCAGCAATACCAATTGCAGGCAAAGGCTCTGCAGAAACACCGTCACAGGCTACAGCTCTGCACGGACACCAATGGGCAGCATTGTAGCTGTGGATGCTAACCTGGCCACCAGAGCTGATCTCAAACTGCACTTGCAGGGCTCCCTCATTCAGGATTGTGAAGGCAGCCTGGCCTTGCTCCCCCAGCACTACCCCGCCTGAGGGCCCAACTGACAGCTCCTACACATTTGCACAGCTGGCTTATTCAGTAACACAACTAGACTGACAGCCCCATCTAATGTCCCATCTGCCTAGAGCTAGCCGGGGTGCTACACAGTTGCTGACAAATTCATTGGATTGTTCAGGACCTATGCTCTGGGCTGCCGCCTTAGGAGGCTTCCGTTATGATCGCTGAAAAGCGTAAGCTTGTCTTTTTGTTCAGAACCTACAGCAGCCCATGATGATGTGGCATTCACGTTGCAGATGGATGTAAGCTCGGCCAGAAAGGTGCTGTTGGTGTGACTCTGAGCCTGGGACATCGCATTGACCTAGGCAATGTGTGTGGGTGCAGCTTTAACACAGGAGGCAGCTGACCTGAGGCATGACAGTGAGCACAGCCCTCTTGATGAGGCATGACACAGGGATGCCAATGGGCCCTGTCTCACTCAGCAGTGGTATGCTGCTCTGTATGTCCTCATTGACCTGCATTGGGGAAAGAAAGTTGTCAGCCTTGAGGGAAGCTGGGCCAAGAAGGTGCAGGTCCCTGTCTGCACTGGTGCATGCGTTTCTAATATGCACTGCAGTGAAAGAGCAGACAGAGAGCTGCCTTGCAAGACAGCATGCAAGGGTCACAAGACAACTGGTGTGTGTGGCTTGAAAGTGCTTGCTCAGTTCTGAGGTCTTGGGCAGCCTGATATATTACTTGGCTTCTCATTGACTTGGCGCCAAATGGTGTGGTCTTTCCTTTTCTTTTCTTTCCTTTTCTTTTCTTTCCTTTTCTTTTCTTTCTTTTTTAGTCCTGAGGCTGCAGGCCAAGGGTGCAGGCAGGTGTCAGGCATTAAAGCATGCAGTGCAATGAGAGATGGACTAGCTGCAGATGGCACAATGGCATGCTTTGCCTTAAAAGATTCACGCAGGCCATACCTTGGGAGTGAACATGATTGTTATTTGGCAAGTCAAGCCAGCTGAAATATGTCCTGGCGGTCTGTACTGAAGCTCAACTGTATCACAGATATCAGCAGGGAGCTCAAGAACCTGCACAGAAAGCACTGGCATTAACGACAAAGCCTTCAGATCAATGCATACCAGCATCTGCGCTGACAGCAGAAAGTCTTGACAGACAATGTCAGACAATGTCTTCATGTCAACCATGCAGCTGTATTGCCTGAAGAAGGCAATATCTGCTATCAACCGAAACAATGCATCCAATGGCCATGGCCCTTGACTGATAGCTCACCTGATGAGCACCATGAAGCTGTACAGTGTGACAGACCCAAACAAGATGCTGTAACAACTTTGTGACAACTTGAGTCGCACTGAATCACAGGCGTTGATGATCACAAGTGGCGCAAGAGGCTCCTCTGCTAACACAAGAGGCTTGCAGGCTAGATCAGCCAGTCTTATGAAGGACATGATGACTGAGGTCTTGGTGGGCAGCCCAGTATAACACTTGGCTTCTCATTAAGTTGACGCCGAAAGGCGTAGTCTTTTCTTTTCCTTTTTTCTGGTGACTTGGGTGATGTGAACAAGGGCTGACCTTGAAAGCATTCCTGGCCAGGGAGGTGTTGGTGAGGGTGATGACCTGCTTGTATGTCTGCCCCACCTCAAAGTCCTTAAACAGCACCACAGCAGGGGTGGGCTTGAAGGCCTCCCCCTCAAACTCACGCCCCATCACGACCTGCAACAACACTCACCAAGAATCTAGTCGCTCACTGTGGTTGATTGATTGACTGACTTTCACCTGTGCCAGCCTTTGCTCTCGCAGCATTCAGGTAGGTATCAGGTATGTCCCAATTCAGAAGCTTACTGTGGTTGGTCATTGTTAATGTGATTGCTCACTCACCTTTGCGTGGCTGATCATTCAGGGTTACAAGTGCAGCAGATTGGCAGGGACTGGAGACTGCAGGTGTCTTGCATAGCTTTGTACGTTCTTTTCTTGCTAGACCCTGTGATCTGCTGTCATGAAGTTGGAGCCTTGCAAGCCATGCAAGCCATGCAAGTGAGCTGATGTCCCAGTTTCTGATGGACGCCTACTGTTAGCTTGACTCCTGGTGTCATTAGGCTGGACTGATGCATGCACAAATGCAAGCTGACACCTGCTGGCTATCAGCCTTACATCAACGTGTGTGGTACACATGTGCTGATGGGTCGTGCTGTTGATCAGTGCCATGCCAATTCTTGACTGTACAAACTCACTGTACTCAAGTTGTTGTCTGTTCGATCCCGGTTGCGCCCAGGACACTAACTACACTGATTGATTCTTGACTGATTGATCATGCAGACTGACCTTGTGGCAAAGCAGGGGATGAGAGCAAAACCTGCTTAGTGGTGATGTTGGCCTTGTGTCGCTCATGCGCCTGCTGCATCAGCTGCTTCTCATGCTTGGAAAGCTTAGGCTGATACGGTCCGCCTGCTTCCCGCCCCAATGCGTCTAGATCTGGTGCGTTCAGTCCTGAGGATGCTCCAGCTGGTCCCAGGGATGATGCCAAGTGTTGTTGGGATGCAAGTGGTGCCCCTGCTGGTGTGCTTGCTGTGCCTTGAGATATATGAGGCAGCACAGCAGTAGGAGCCACAGGGTCCAACTGTCTGTATAGCAATAGTCAAACTCAATTGGCAGCTTACATTACAAAATTGCACAGTTAGCTGTGGATAGGCCTTGTCGGCGGAGCAGCTGCTGTTGCTGCCTGCTCTGTGATCAATTGAGGGTATGTGAGGGTTGATGCATGCACACACTGGGGCTCACTTTAATACAGTGCATATAGGGCTGCGTGCATGAAGCCTGATTCTACGTTGTAAGACATCCGTCCTGGTTCCTCCAAACTGTAGAATCACAACACTCACTTGTGATGCTTTTATTGTAGGCTGGAGTTGCCTCTCAAGGCGCAATGCTATCTGCATGCTGCACAACACCATCCCACCAGCTTGCCTCGTGTGGCGTTGCACTCAAACACAAGCAGCACTGTACACAAACACAGGCAGCATTCGTACCTCAGTCTGCGCGGCAGCAAGATCTGATTTGGCTCTACATCAGGGTTGAGCTGCTGATACTTGGCAATCAGCTCAGCGCTGACAGTCCCTGTTCCCATGCCAAAGCTCCAGTCTTTGACCAGGGTGGCTTGAGAAGGATAGACAGGCAGGCTACCAGTTGGATCCAAGATGCTCTGATGACCAACTGTGTGAGACCTCATGAACCTAGACCAGCAGTCAGATCGTCAAGATCACTCAGTGCTGCTGAGACTTGAGGGCACTTTCCGGGAACTTACAAGGCACAGGATCTCACCTATCAATGCGTTTCTCTCTGGCTTCTGCACCCATTTCCTTGGCGAACTGAGCTTCCACCTGCTGCACTGCCTGGAGCAGACAATTGTGCATGTCAAAATGCTGCAGTACTTGACGCATGGGAAGCAAGGTTTAGCTTGCTGATATCAAAGTGACTCGGCTTATGAGACTGCTTGCCCAAGGTCAGTTGACATAGGCAGTGCATCACGTCAAGCAAAAAATTGTGTTAGACACATGTTCACCAGCCTATGCTTTTGCATAGTGCATTCCACTATTTTGACATTACAAAGATCATTCTTTCCCTAGAGCCAAAGCTTCAAACCAAACAAATGCCTGGTAAGTCAACCATGCAGGCATCTTCAACACAGATACCTTGAGCACGTGTCACCTGCCTTAACATAATGTGCAGCTGTGACACCCTTTTGTTTACGCTGTCCAATCAAAGCATACAGCGCTATGCTGTACCTTTCTAGCAGCAACAGCCCTCTGATGAGCCTGCTCTTCTGTGTGCAGCTGACTAGTGATTACCGCCTCTTTGGCCTTCACTTTGGCAGCATGTCGCTGCTGCTGCTGTGCAACCTTGACCGACTCTGCCTGCTGCCTGAAAACCTATGATGACAACATGTGCTATGTTTCGCCATTTCTGCACAGGCTCAGGAGCCAAGATGCTGGCTGCTGGTGCATGTGTCACCAGACTGGTGTATTCTCAGAGAAGCGTGCCTATGCAAGGCGGAGGCTGAGGTACGTATGCATGTCAGGATGCAGAAAGTCTTGTATGCTGGTTGTGAGCATGCTGCCAAGTGGCATGCACCCAGCATGGCGCCTGTCTGATGTGACATGGCTACTGACTGCAAGAATGTCAAACCAATGTCAAGAAAGATGTGACTGAGGGAGGTGGTGCGACTTACAGCATATGGGTTCTGTCCGGTCTCCAACAAGGCGTTGAACTCTCTAGCATGCATGTCAGCCTGCTGCTTAGCTCTGGTCTGGTGCACCTCTGCCTTGTCTGCCAGGCCAGCCTGTGCCTCATCAATGTGGTGCTTCAGGTCCACTGCAGCTCTCTGCTGCCTTTCACGCTGCTGTGCCTGTACCAAGCCCACACCCTCTGCATTGCACACAGCGTTGTTTTAGCAGCGGTACCATCATGTTGATATGTGACACGCCTTACAAGAGCCGATGCCCCCTCACGGGATAGGGCCTTAGCCTTGGCAGGACTTGTAAGCTATGCTGGCAACCATCGGGGTAAACCTTGTACATTAGGCCTATCACTCTGCATTATGGTTGTGAATTGTGGGGCATGCATACCCCCCGTGGCGAGGCACAGAAAGCACGGGCTGCTTTACAGTCCATCTATGACAGATACCTTAGGCACATCTGTGGGGTGAAGTATGCTACGCCTAGTGCTATGTTGCTTGAGGAGTTAGGGTTGGCACCACTGCAGGTTTTTTGGTGGCGACGAACACTTGAATTTTGGAACAAGATAGCTGCTTGGCCTGTTGGGTCGCTTTTCCACACAATCTTGCTTGACAATCTTGATGATGCCTTTTCTGTTGGAAATGGTGCTAAGAACTTTTCTGGCTCCATAGCTGCTTGTTTGCAATCTGTTGGGCAGCCCGTGCCTTTTGGCAGGGGCAATGTTCCTATCCTGGAGGTTAGTACAATTATTGAAGCCCTGCGTCAGCGTTTGGGCGGCACCCATGACTATGCCCTGCATTGTCCCAGAGCAGCCCCTTCTGTTGGGGTTGTTGCATGTACATACCACCATTGGTTTAGACCTTTTAGCCGGCACAGGCGGTATTGTCAGCTGCCTGTTTCTGGTAGGCGCATGCAGCG
>JAABUP010002667.1_pt1 | contig 33684 bp, 44 predicted proteins | sample 5559201 | NCBI WGS metagenome assembly JAABUP01 (sample SAMN10711887, study PRJNA513373) | rock metagenome | isolation source: Antarctica rocks | place: Antarctica
ATTAGTTATTGGCAAACGATGGCACCCAAGGCCGCACCTTGATTGCATGTCAGGCAAACTGTCATTCAACCTGGTCAGGATCTGAGCTCATATGGACCATATGTAAGCGACTTCAGTTCAATGCGAGACAATTTGTGTTGTTTGCACTTAGTTGTTTCTGAGGGTGACCATTGCCAACTGCTGATGGTTGGATAAAAGCTTTCTGGAATGCGGTGACTGTAGAGACATTGAGATTTGTGATGCAGATCATCAGAAAGGTTGTTGAGCCAGGTCAACTGCCTCCTGTTGCAGAGTATATTGCTGCAGCCAATCAGCGCGTCAAGGAAAGAGAAGCCAAACAGAGACGCACACAGCTGCCCTTTGCAATGTTGTGATTCTGCAACCAGATTTGCACAAGATGAACTGAAGTCTGTACATGGACTTTGTGATAATATCCATATTATAATAAACCATATTATGTCGTACTATTACCCTGGAGGGTGAAGTACATAACACTGTCTGCTACTTGTGAGAGTGACTTATCGCAAGTACAGCATACCACCAAAGCAAATCACACAAACAACAGCCGCAAAAAGGTCGTGAACTGAGATGCAATAGCAGCCATTGCTCAAAAACAACTTGTGTAAGATCCAAATGTGTTAAAACATTGACAATGATACTCTGTGATACACAAAGCGTACAAGAACTTACAAGACAATGTGTCGCAAAAAAGAACGCTGACTATGCATGTGTAATGCATACGTGCAGCAAGTGCAATGTATCTTTGTGTGCGCAATAAGAATATCTGGTCTCGGGAAACGACTAAAAAGTCGCCCGAGGGAATACAATCATACTCTGGTACTTTCCAATTCCAATTAGTTAGTAAACACCCGTTTCATAGCGTAAATCTAAACTATGCGTAAATCTAAACTATGCGTGACAGAAACGTTGACCAGTCTCACAACGTTGACCAAGACAAGCAGAGACTTGACTTGGTCAGCAACGATAGTGTCTGGCACTAGCCGAGAGCACTGTCAAGAAATTCCGTCATCTGCCTCCTTTGTAAGTGCGATAGCTCACGACATGCAAGGGTAGCGTATCTGATATGAGCACGTACGGTTTGTCACCCGAGCTGGTCGTGAGGCCTCAGTCGAGCTGCAGCGATGGAGAAACGGTGTGTATGACTCCAAAAAGCAGCAGATGTCTCACAACACGATCTTCAAACAGCAACGGCCCTGATTCTGCCTTCGCTGTGTCTGCAGACTCCTGAAGGAAGTCCTCCAGGCAGCTGTAGCAGGGATCTGAGAAGGTTTAGAGAAAGGCTACAGCAGGTGCTGTGGAGTGCTGTTTGTCCAACTTCTCTGTTGCACGGTGTCTGCGTGTAAGCCCTGGTCACAGAAGGCTTCCTATTGATGCAGGCTGAGTCTGAGCTGAGGGCGAATAAACAAGTCATCAGACAGCATCAGCTTGCCAAGTGCCGTGAGGCTGTGCTGCCAATGGCCAGACTCGACCCTGGCTTGGTACTGCAGAGCGTCCCCAAGGGGCATTCGGCCTCTGCCAAGGTAACACATCTGACAGCCTGGCACCAGCTAAGTGTTGGTCAGCTCTCAAGGACACAAGATCAGCACAGACTTACTGTATGTTTGGCTTGATGTAAAATTGAGTGACTTGGCTGCAGGAGATAGAATGCATCAAGGAGGATTTCAACATGATGAAGGCTGGACATGAGCAGGTGGGAATCTTGCAGTGCAGAGGTGGTTTTGTGAATGCAAATGCATGCTGAGTGATTGTCGACAGCACTGGCAAGAAAAACAATACAGCAGTTCTGGCATGTCTGCCTCGTCGTGTGACCACGTGAGTCTTGCTCAGCATCAGCAGGGGGGGTTGCTTAACCTTTTCACGTACAAAGTAGCAGAGCATATGCAGTGATCAAGTGTAAAGCTGACAGAGTTTTGGCTTACAGAGGCTTGAAGAGTTGTCAGCCAGACTCAAGTCTCAGGAGACCATCAGAAGGCAGGCTCAGAAGGACCTCTTGAAGCTGAGGGAGGAGGTTGCATCCGCCAAGAGCTTGAGCACCAGTGCTAACAAGTCAGCTGAGATGGAGACTACCAGTCTGGTGCAGGTCAGTCTTCATCACAACACATCATATACCATACATGCTGTCTCAGTGATGCAGCAGCTCCTCAGGTAAGATGCATGCTCGTCTTCAACTCCATGGCTGAGAAACACATTTGAGGTGGCTGCCAAACTCCTGCAAGTATGTGATCAGCACAAGATGGTCTTTGGCGTCATCACACATAATGTTTCTCTGACTCTTTTCCACAACAGGCGTTGCAACAATTTTAGGAACAGGTAATACCTCAGGAGCTATCATATATGAGACCGCAGAGATTCCTGTATCAGAAAAACATGTTGTAAAACTCAACAGGTGTTTTCTTGTCATTGGTGTGGTCCTTTTCATGCAGGAACAAATGGTGCAAAAAGATACAAGACAGCAAAATCATTGCAGATCTGCTTATCAATTTGTTAGTGTGTCAGTTTTGGTACCTTGTCAACAAGTTGAGAAGAAACGCAGGTATCTGTTTTCAGTAAGTGATTGAAAGGTCTGCACCCACAACTGTATATCAACAAAACGGTCCTTCAGGTAGCTCAACATTTCTGGCAGCTGACAAACCCATGTAATGATTATTTCACATGAGTCATGTATGGACCACATCACATGGCCCATGAGTCACACACTAAGTCTTGAACCACCACGTGTTGGCCAAGCTATCACATTACTTCATAGCCAGAGAACATAGTGCAGGAAACGATTCCCCTAAGGGTGCATTGTGAGGGGTTTCATCCACAGGAGTATCTTTCTTTTGCTGCCCTGTCTGTCACAGACGCTGTCCTGCTGCTCACCAACCACTCATCACCTATCCAGTGAGAAGCTGGTTGATGTGCGCACTGCCAACTGAATGTGCACTGCGGCAATGCACATCACGCCTGAGCTGCTGCTTTGATGCCTTGCAGGAGCTGTCAGACCTGCATGGCCGCCTGAACGAGGCAAGGAAGCAGTGTGCAGGCTTGCAGAATGAGCGGTCTCACTGCCTTGCCAAGTCAGAGGCAGCAGCACAAACAGCGGCAGAGGCCACAGCTGCGGCGGCCACCCTGAAGCAAGAGCTGGCTGAGGTGTCTGCAGGTGCCAGGGCCATGGAAGCAGACCTGGCCTCAGCTCAACAGGTCAGCTGTGTGGCCTGATGTACCCCCTGTGCTTCAGGTGCTGCAGAATGCTTTCAAGCCAGGTTCCACACTTTCAGCAGCTCAGAAATGAAGACGTCCCTCTGAATGTCTCCTCTGATGCAGGCTGAGTCTGAGCTCAAGGCCAACAAGGGTGTCATCCGAGACAGTCAGGTGGCCAAGTGCCGGGAGGCTCTACTGTCCATGTCCATCCTTGATCCTGGCTTGGTCCTGCAGAGTGTGCCCAGAGGACACTCAGCCTCTGCCAAGGTGACCCATCTCATAGCCAAACACTTGCTAAAGCCCTTTGCTGAGTGTCTGTCAGCTTGCAACGTGACAACTGACAAGCGCAGAAGTCCTGCATGTGTGGCTTAAAATATGACCGCATGACTTGGCTGCAGGAGGTGGAGTATATCAAGCAGGATCAGGCGAACATCAAGGCTCAGTATGAGCAGGTGAGGGTTCTTGTATCTTGTCAGAAAGCTTGTCTGCAAACAGGATTGCTGTCTTCATGATCAGAATCATGTGTGTTAGCCCTCAGGCTTCTGTGCTTGCGTCTTTCTGTGCTTGCCTTCTAATGGTCTCCTGAGACTTCAGTCTGCCTGTGAGCTCATGGATTGTCTGCAAGAGCAAGAAGGTCATTTGCAGACAATCCATGAGCTCACAGGCAGACTGAAGTCTCAGGAGACCATTAGAAGGCAAGCACAGAAGGACCTCTGCACCTCTCCTAAGCTGAGAGAGGACATTGCATCCTCAAACAGCTTGAGTGCTCACAGGTCTTCTGATCTGGGGACTGCCAGTCTGGCCAAGGTCAGTCTTCGCTATATCCCACCACCTGATATGGTACTGTTCACTGTACCATGTGTACTTTTGACCCAATAGTTGAGTCTGGCAGGAGACAGAAATCTGCACACAAGAGCTCACTTGACTTGGTTGCTGCCTTGTGTGAAAGTTTACTGTGTTGGTGTAGATGTGATCGCTTTTCTTCAGGAGACAAACTCCGACAACGCTACCCTGGAGTGGGATGTGGACTTTGCTGACAGACAGCACTCCGAGATGCACTCAGGGCTCACCAGACAGATAGAGTACTTGCAACGGGTGAATTGCAGTGACAGACAGCTTTACCCATTGCAAGTACTCTATCTGTCTGGTGAGCTCTGAGTGCATCTCGGAGTGCTGTCTGTCAGCAAAGGTGATGTAATTTTACTGCCCTGCATTCCCTAGACTGTCTCATTTGCCTGATTGCAAATCCACATGTTTGTGTTTGTCAGCACAGTCAACACATACATGTGTACTATTGCTCATCTGCCATGGTGATGTTGTCTGGGCAAGTGGACACTTGTAGCTGCCTCAAGGCAGCTACAGGTTGAGTCTTGTCACCTAGAGCCTCTCATGGCAGTATGTACCCAACTCCGTGGCAAGAATGCATGTGAAAAGAGCAGTTGACAAATGGATGAATGAGCGTTTCTTTGGTTTGCAGGATCTGGAGAAGGCATACAGGGAAGGAGATGCCGCCCGCAGGAGCCTGAGAGACGTGCAGGAGGCACAGGTCCAAGCCTTGCATGCTCAGTCGGCTGACTTTAACCGGACACTGGAGGATGTCAAGACAGTAGCAGCTCAGGTATTGCCCGCCTCACCTGCTCAGATGCCTCTCCTGTCTCGTCTTGCTGTATTTGCCAGACCCATGCCTCAGCATCAATTCTCCCTTATGCAAAGTTCCGGTGTTGCGTAGTGTCTTGTCACCACGCATAGTTCATCAGGAAAACAGCCAAATAAATGGTGTCTTGTCTCACAAAGGCGCATGTCTTGCCAAAAACGATAGAAGTTATGTTACAGTGCACTGAAGAAGTGCATTTTAGCACACCAGGTCACGGCTCTAGAGGACCAAATGTTGGCCTTGTCTGAGCTGCTGAAGGGCAGCGACTACCCTATGTGTAATCTTGGCGTCAAGAGTGCAGTCGGACATGACAGGGCTTTTCAGGCAATGAAGCTATCATTGGTGTATTGCAGAACATATTGAAGTTTGCTGCTGCACTGGACGAGAGCCAGCACAAGGAGAGTGAGGCGGTCCAGAGGCTGCAGATGTGTCAGCTAGAGCTTCACCAGCAGACGGCAGCGCTGAGGGGTGAGGTGGTGGAGAGCAGGAACAAGGAGATGCAGACCGCCCGTAGGCTGCGGGACTCTGAAGAAGAGTTTGAGCAGGTGTGCAGCTTGTGTGTATTAACTCACTGTGGTGCTCATGTTTGCTCAGTCTGGGCGTCATCACGCTCAGGGCCAGTGCCTCTATTGCATCCGCCTGGGTATAACATTTGTCCAGGACAGTTGGGTAGCAAGATTGAACACTGCTCACATGTACTCCCACAGTGCAGCACGCACGCACTCTTTGGCAGCCTGTCATGCTGCTCAAGCACACCGCATGGGGTGTTGCTTGACACAAACATGGCTCCTGGCATTTGGCAGCGCTGGCTCAAACTGGAATGTACTGATCATATATGATGGCAGTGTGAGACTGTATGCATTGTCCCACATCGACATCATTCCACACCCTGTCAGGTTTCTTTGCTTGCATGACAAGTCAATAACAAGCTGCTACAGGCCAGCCAAGCAGACACATGCTGCACAGCCTGCCCTTGAACTGTTGTCTGACAATGCATCTCCATGCAGGAGGTGAGTGAGCTCACCAGTCAGCTGGCTGCGCTGAAGGTTGAGCGAGATGATGCATGCAAGCAGCTGGAAGCAAGCGCCGAGCTTGTGCAAGCCCTTGAGAGGCCTTCCTGTGACCAGGCTCATGGACTTATGACAGCCCAAGCTCACCAGGTAATTGCTTGTCCTTACCTTTTAAAGAGATTAATTTGTGTACATTTGCTGTCATCCTAGGGTCTAATTAAGTTTTTCACATGTTAAACAAGGCAATTCAAGGAGATTCAACTCAGCTACAAGAGACATATGGCTGACATATGCATGACATGAGTTGTTCGAATTGAGCTCTCTTTCTGCTGACTGCGCCTGTCCCTAGCCAAACACGGCCGAACTTGGTCAGCTGAGTTTCAGCATCGGTGACCCACATCTGCTTGCCATCCTATACAGGGTTCAGTCATACTGTACACTGCAACTGCTTGCTTTGCTGTATTGCATCAGCTTGCGTCCTGACCACTACACTGTATACTACACTGTGTCAGGTGAGACCCAGTCTCAGCTGCTGCGTATCTTTCCTGGCAGCTTACATCAGTTTGGACTCAGGTTACATTTGTGAGCACTACCAGTTTCACAGCTCTGCCACCAACACCAGCAAACAACTTGATACTCGTTCTGCTTATCTGTGTGTTCAGCAATGTGGTGCAATGACTCCTGCTAATCCTATCATGCTTTTGAAGCAGACTTGTGCGCAAGTACATACACGGACTGATTCTGACCCAAAAGCTGATTCTGGCAGGAGGTGGCACACAAGAGCTCACTTGACTTGGTTGCTGCCTTGTGTAGAAGTTTACTCTGCTGGTATGGACCTGATTGCTTCTTTTCAGGAGGCGAACTCCAGCAATACTACACTGGAGTGGGATGTGGACTTTGCTGACAGACAGCACTCCGAGATGTTCTCAGGGCTCTCTAGACAGATAGAGTACCTGCAGCGGGTAAGTCTGTCTGTCAATGTAACTTTACTGGCCTGCATTCCTTGGAGTGTCTCACCTGTCTGAGTGCAAATCCACGTGTTTGTGGTTGTCAGCAAACTCAACAAACACATAGGTACTATCGCTCATCTGCCATGGTAATGTTGTCTGGGCGAGTGGACACTTGTAGCTGCCTTGATTGAGTTTTGTCACTATGAGCCTCTCGTGGCATTATGTACCCAACTCCTTGACAAGAATGCATGTGAAAAGAGCAATTGACAAATGGATGAATGAGTGTTTCTTTGGTTTGCAGGATCTGGAGAAGGCATACAGAGAAGGAGATGCCGCCCGCAGGAACCTGAGAGACATGAAGGAAGCACAAGCACAAGCCTTGCGTGCTCAGTCTGCTGTCTTTAACCAAACACTGGAGGATGCCAAGACAGTAGCAGCTCAGGTACTGCCCGCCTTACCTGCTCAGCTGCCTCTCCTGTCTTGTCTTGCTGTATTTGACCCCTGCCTCAGCATCAACTTTCCCTTGCGCAGAATTTCAGGTTTGCCTAGTGTCTTGAAACTAGACCAAGCTTGCCCCTGTTGCGTCTTTGGCCCCTGCCCACATTATGATTCTCTGTAAGGTCAACTGATGCAACAACTTTAGCAGTCACTGATGCAACATCATTGAAACTTGGACGAGGGCGACCTAGTGCTGATGGGTACATGCTTCTGACTTGAGTAAAGAAAGCCTTTTTAGGCGGCCTATCGGCGCGAAACACGAGTCTTTGGCTGAGACTCCCCAAAAATAGTGTTGCGTCTGTTCAGTACGTCAGCACTTGGCACCTGGTCACTTCTGGAAAAATCACAGTTGCGTCACACATACTTCATCAAGTAGTCCATCAGGAAAACGGCCAAAGGGCCAGCATGTTGTCTTACAAAAGCCCATGTCTCTCCAAAATACGACAGAACTCACATGACAGTGCTCTGAATGAAGTGCATTTTAGCAGACAAGGTCACAGCCCTAGAGGACCAAATGTTGGCCTGTCTGAAGGGCAGCAACTACCCTGTGTCCAACCTTGGCATCTAAAGTGCAGTCAGAGGTGAAAAGGCTTCCCAGGCAATGAAGCTATAATTGGTGCTGCAGAACATATTGAAGTTTGCTGCTGCACTGGATGAGAGCCAGCACAAGGAGAGCGAGGCGGTCCGGAGGCTGCAGATGTGTCAGCTGGAGCTTCACCACCAGACGGCAGCGCTGAGGGGTGAGGTGGTGGAGAGCAGGAACAGGGAGATGCAGACCGCCCGCAGGCTGCAGGATGCTGAAGAAGAGTTTGAGCAGGTGTGCAGCTTGTGTGTCTTGACTCACTAGTGCTGCTCATGTTTGCTCAGTCTGGGCTTCATCACGCACAGGGCCAATGTTTCTAGCGCATCCTGGCGGGTATAACATTTGTTTAGGACAGTTCGGTAGCAAGAATGACAGGCTCTCCATGCAGCACATTGCCAGGCTCTTGCTGCCCTATGCATTGGCAGCATCAAGCATTGAGAGTGCAATGTGGGTGTGATCAAGAGAACCAGACTGGGCTGTAATGCCGTCAATGCAACAGTACAGCTGTTTCGTAACGTGGGTGCACTGTGAGTAAATGCAATGCCTGTGTGTTCAGTGTCCAGGCAAATGCTGCCTATCGGCAGTGGTGGTGACGTATATACTGCGCAGGTGCATCAGGTCGCTGCAAAGCTGGAGCAGCAAGTTTCATTGACCAGATCATTGACAGCTGTTGGTCCCTATATCAACATCGTCGCTGCAAAATGCCTCGTTATGAACAGCTGTCATTGGGTTACGTTACTCACACTGTTATTCTTTTCAGATCTCTCCTTTCCACCCGCTTGATGCTGACAAGCTCTTCAACCAAAGTACCAAAGCATCCTACTCCCTGTCTACCTCAATATACCTCTACACAATTTTGACTGGTGCAATGGTCCTGCAGGTTGCCAAGCTTCTTGAAAGCCGGCCGGTGGAGCCCCAGGCAGAGGTCAAGGACTTCTTGAAGCAGCTGCAAGCCCATGCTGTCCAAGTTGAGGCAACCAAAGCATCGTGGGAGGAGAGCAAGGCAGCTCAGGCTGTCATGACGCAGGTAGGTCGTGTTTGCTAAGCATTGCTGGCTTTTCAGAAAGCCGACATGCTGTGAGCCCAGGCGTCTTCAGATTTTAGTCCTGCTTGCCACCATATATGATTTGGTCTCATCACTTGACAGCTGCTTGGTGTGGTGTATTGTGTCAAGCCATGTCTTGACCACCACCACCACACAGTCATTGCATCATGGCAAACAATGCATAGCACATGCAGGCATGCAGGGGCGGCCCTGCAAGCATGCCTCATGTTTGTGAGCACCTTGTAAGACCAACAGGATGAGGAATCATCGCTGTCACATCTGACTTGTCTTGTGTCGTCAATTGGCTGCTTGGTTTCTGCATTGTGGCTTTCCATCTGAGCAAGTGTGATTGTGATACAGGCCACAGAGGGTCTGAAGGTACATCTGGCAGCAGCACAAGATGAGACTGGTCGCCTGCATTCTCAGTTGGCAGAGGCACAGCAGTTGTCCCAGTCTCAGCAGCAGCAGGTGACAGCATCACATGAGGACCTTGTCAGCTCACAAAAGCAGGTAGCTCAGCTCCACCAGCAGGTGGCCCAGCTTGGGCAAGTCAATGAGTCTCTGAGCACGCATAACCTGCAGCTCAGGGAGGTGGTCCTTGAGGCATATGCACTGCCAAATCAGCTGGAGATCTCTGAAGCTCGACTCGCCGTCTCACAATGGCAGGTGACTCAGCTGAATGAGCAGGTGTCACAGCTTCAGTCACAGCTTCAGTCACAGCTTCAGTCACAGCAGCATGCTGTGGGCACTCGGCGCGTCGATGGCTGGGGCAGAGATGTGGAGTTGAAGAAGCTGAGTGAAGCTGCACAGCATGAGGCAGCAATGACGCGAGCTCTGGCTGCTTCCCTGCCTTCACTGGCACCGCCACCCAAGCCCTCACCTGCACTCACCAAGCAGCTGCCACAGTTGCAGGCACAGCTCCACCAAACCCACAGTGCTTTGGAACAGCAGAGGCAGGAGGGTGTGAGCATGAAGCTGGCCCTCCAGGAGAAGGTGTCAGCAGGCAATGATGAGACAGCAGCACTGCGTGCTCGGCTGGAAGAGATGCAGGCAGTGCCCCCTCTGAAGCGCACCCCTCTTGGGCAGCTGCAGGCAGACTTGCTCACCCCAAAGCTGCTGCACCCGGTCAGTAGCCTCAAGCTGCAGAATGTCTTGTGGTGTTCCTGTCTGTTCCTATGCAAGTTTGATTGAGGACATACAAGCCTGCAGCTGTGTCTGTAGGTGCTCATGTGCGTCTGCCTACCTGTATATGCACCCACAAGAAGTCTCTACTGCTGCTGTGGATAGCAGCTTGCACATGAAGCATGACTGTGCATGACTCAAACCCAGCAGGAGGAGGCTTCAAATGAAAGACACAATGTTCATGCAATTTCTCAACTGATGGACATGAAAACACCGGTGCATACCACCGAGCAATGCACGTGATTGAACGTCTTTGTAACAACACAAGCAAGTGTAAGGGTTGTGAAATTTTTGTTTGAAATATGGCTTACAAGCATGCCTCCCTCTCCCCTCCCCTCGGTTCCCCCACCCCATCCCACCCCTCTCATGCTTGGAAATAGCTGAACATCTTGGCATATACTTTGCAGCAGGGTTGGTATGCACATCTTTGCAGCAGCGGACGTCTCACTGTGCTTTGGCATACACTGCAGGTATCTCAGGAGAAGGAACAGCCAGGGCAAGACGGCAAGGAGAATGGTGGCAGCCCTGACACCCCTCCCGCAGTGCCGCACCCCTCCCCATTCCTCCTGCGAAGCGCCTTGGCATCCAGCCCTTCTTCCTCTGCCCGTTCTTCTGCTTCCAACAATAAGAACGCCAACAAGCACTTCAGTGCCTCTCCAGTGCCTGCTTTGCAACCTGTAGCAGAGCTGTCTTTCACATCCCTGGTAAATGCACCGGCTGTGACCCCATTCCCAGCTGCAGGACACCTTCCTTTGTTGCTACAAGCTTCAGTGTCAACACCGCCTCCAGTCAAGGTTGATGAGCAGGCAGAGAGTGCAGATGCAGCTGCTTCAGACCCGCAGCAAACATCTGGCAGTGCAGTCAAGTCTGCTGGCAGGCACAGGTCAGGCCTCCTAGCTGCAGTCTCCAACATCTCCACTGCAGTGAAGAGCAAGCTGACGCCTGGTGCCAAGTCAAGCAGCTCTGGCAAGCAATCTTCTGGCAGCAGCACAGGCAGTGCAACCCCCCAGCGCATCAGGGCCCACACCCCAGAGCCTGCCACCGCCGTCCCTGCTACTGCCAGCCATGGCAGCATGACTAGCCAGAGCTCTGCTGCTCAGACCACTGCCAGTGACTGCATCACCGGCTCTGAGACCAGCAGTGAAAAGGCTGTGCTTGGTGGCACCGACAGCGCTGCGCCACAAAGAAGCCCTGCTGCAAAGGCAATCACAGCAGTAGGACGCATGCTGAGGAGAAGGCCAGCTGCTGCTAACTCAGGCGGTGAGAAGCAGTACGGTTCACAGCAGCAGCCTCAGCATGCCTGTGCAGCAAACAGGCATTGCAGCCTCCCACGGCAGAGTGGCACCAAAGATTCTAAAGCAGGCCCTTCATACTTTGGCAGCTGCCAAGTATTCAAAAGGCAAACCTCCTAGCCTGTGCCTTCACGTGACCATTGGCTGAAACCTTGTCCTTGACTGTGGCACGGGGCTGGCGATTTTGGCTCTGTGTCTGAGCCACAGCTGCCCTAGTGGACACAGACTGCTGGCTCTTCGGCCCAGGCTTAGACTGAGTGGCAGATGCTGCCTGTTCAGCCTTGCCAGCAGTGGCATCAGCACGTTTCTGTGCTGCAGCCTTGTCTGCGTTTCTACGAGCTGTGGGTCTCAAGCCAAACAGGCGACTGCCTACCGTCCCATTCCGGCCCACCTTGTCTTGAGCATCAACATTTGCAGAGTTGCCTGCTGACCTCTTGCTGTCTACCTTGTTCTGTCCCTGGGCCCTGGCACCCTGTGCGTCACTGGTTGCAGCAGGACCAGAGCTGGTGGAGGATCTAACGGCAGCAGAGCTAGCTGCATTAGCCCTGATCTGCACTGCATTGGCCTCAGTGTTTCTCTTTGTTTTGATACTGTACAACTAGGCCATCTGATGACTTGATTCAATGACGCCCTGTGTGCTCATTTTCTGACAGATCCAATTTGCTTTTGATAAGTGTGACATGGAGCAAGTCCTAGAGATGAACATAACATTTCATCCCATGCCTTTGTGGGGCCCAAATTCATCCTGGACGATTTGCGAGAACTCTGCTTAGGCATAAGATAAATGAAAGCTTTACACAACTGAATTTGTGGACCCCACGACACCTACTGCTTGAGAGCATGCATGAACACTTGACTTTAGTTTTTGGGCAGTGAAGACTTTCCAATGCCTACCTTGAAGTAGCCATCAGTAAACACCAGACAGTGGCACGTTCAGAATAGGCCAACATCTTGATCTTTTGACTTGTTGCTTATACGTGTGTGAGCAGTTCCTGCAAAAATGCTGTATGCAAGGTCGACCTGGCCAGAAGCTGATCTCCCACAGTTGCTTAAGACCCAGTGTTGCAAAGGTCTGTGTATAGAGCATGAGATTTCAGCTCTGCCCGTGCACTGTCAGCATCTGCACATGTGTTGTCAAATGGTCCAGGTCAGACACCCACATGGTACATGTGTGACACGTTGGACAGGTGTGCCATCAGACGTTCTGTGTGGTGTTGTTTGCGCGCCAGGGACTTGAGTGCTTCCTCGACATCGCTGTTGATTGCAATTCATCGCCTGCACCAAGTATCGAATTCCGGCGCGTTTCTGTAGTTTCAGTGCGGCCTTGCTGTTTACTGATGGAGCAAGCAAGCTCGTCCCGGGCTGCTGGCCGTCAGGCAGTGTTGCTGAACCACCTTCGACCGGTAAGGGCTGGTGACATTGTAGTATTTTATGAGTGCTGACATGCTTGCTTGCTAACGGTGCTCCCTGCTGTAGGCTGTGTCTGGTCAGTCACAGGAGAACCCTATTCAGGTCAGGATTTGACTGTTTCTAAAGCTCGACTTTTATCAGCAGATGCTTCAAGTGGTTTTAGTTCGTTATGAGCTTGCAGTATTTGTAGCCACTGTGTGCTGCAACAAGTGTTGAAGACAGCTTCACTCATCAGCTGTCTCTGATGGAACAGGCACAGGCTTGCTTGGCTGGGGACTCTGCAGCTTACGAGCGTAGGGCATCTGGTCTGGATGATGTGGTTGTCATTAGTGCACTGCGTACTCCTATGTGCAAGGTGAGCAAAGTTGCTGCAAGCAGACCACAGCTTTCACAGACAGCTCGTTCAGCACTGGTATGACAGTTGCTGCTTCCAACAGGCAAAGCGTGGAGCTTTGAAGGACTGTCTAGCTGATGACATGCTGGCAGCAGTCCTACAAGCAACAGTCGATCGCACAGGAGTTGACCCAGCTGTGAGTACCTGCTGACAATTTCATTGGTGGTACATCAAGAGATCTGGCCTTGTCTGACAAGGCTTGCAATGCAATGCAAGGACACTGCCAATCACCACATTTGGTGATGTGGTGATTGGCAGTGTCCTTGGGCCCAGCTCCCAGCGTGCCAATGAGTGTCGCATTGCACTGTTCTTGGCAGGGTACCCTCAGACTGTGCCAGTACGGACTGTAAACAGGTATGCTGCTATGATGGTTGTCAGCCAGAGTGTTGGACCTCCTCTCTTGAACTACACAACTTTGATTTGCTTTCACAGCTTTGTTTCACAGCTTTTTTTTTATGACCTCTGGCATTGTACAGGCAGTGCTCATCAGGTCTTCAGGCCGTGGCTGATGTGGCAGCTGCTATCAGAGCTGGCTTCTACACTGTTGGTTTGGCTGGTGGTGTGGAGGCCATGAGCCAGACTCCCATGGCCTGGGAGGGCGGCGTCAACCCAAGAGCAGCACAGAACAAGAAGGCTATGAGCTGCCTCATCCCCATGGGTGAGCACAACACCGCATAGCCATTACTATTGTGCACTACCTTGCATGAAAGTACTTCTGCTTTGTCATCTGCAAAAGACAATGCAACCTTATGAGGTTTGGCTAGCAATAACTTGATGGTCATCAGATTGATCATGCACTACATCATCTGGGCTGGGCCTTTTTTGCTACACTGGAATGTCTGCTTTGCCCCTTTCTACCCTGTGGACTGAGGAGCAAGGCCACACATGCGCCATCATCAGCGCAATTAAATGAAATGCCACCCTGGGAGCTCCAAACACTACATAGCAGTCTCTTATCCTAGTAGACTGTGCAGCAAAAGGCTGTTGCAAGCTGGCCAGCAGGTCATGCGAATGGCACAGACAATCAAAACTCATTCTTGTATATGTGACTGATCAGCATACTTGGATGCAGGTGTGACATCTGAGAACGTTGCTGCCAAGTATGGCATTGCCAGGGAAGTACAGGACAAGATGGCTGTCTCCTCTCACCAGAGGGCAGCCAAGGCTCGTGACACTGGCAGGTTCAAGGATGAGATTGTCCCAGTCAAGACCATGTGGAAAGACCCCAAGTCAGGTTTGTGACTGCTGCCCAAACATCAATTTGCAGAGATGTGTTGCATGCATTAGGTGACCCCAAGTCAGGTGTGTGATGCAATGCCCAGTGCTTCTCCATCATGCGTCATCATGCTGGCCATGCCTTGCTGTGACTGCTACTCATCTGAGACACTGCAATCGTCTGAGGTGATAAATCTCACCTGCTCACCATTGCTTTTTGCGATGCAGGTGAGGAGAAGGAGATCGTGGTTGAGCATGATGATGGAATCCGGCCTGACATCAGCACCGCAGCTCTGTCAAAGCTGAAGGCAGTCTTCAAGAAGGACGGCACCACAACTGCTGGAAACTCATCTCAGGTGTGCCTACTATTACTGTCTGGTGCACCTTTTGACAGCACAGCATGTGGTGCTGACAGCGCTCATCCCCCAGTGTGTCTTTCTCAGCTCTTTGAGTCACAGCCTAGGACAGTTTGTGTGCTGCTCTTGCCTACCTCTCTCTGAAGCAAGTGCATTTGAAGCAAGTGCATGCATCCTGAATGCCTGGGACAGCTCCTGTGCATGCAGCATTGGCATGCAAGGGAGTTGCACCAGGCATTCAAGATGCAAGCGCAGTTGCTTCAGATGGACTTGCTTCACAAGCAATGGCACAACCAGAATAATGCGTCAAGTGCCACCTGATCTTCATGCTTTGCTTGCTTACAGGTCACTGATGGCGCTGCTGCTGTGCTGATGATGACTCGGCGCGAGGCACTGCAGAGGCAGCTGCCCATCCTGGGCATCTTCCGCAGCTTTGCTGCTGTTGGTGTGGATCCTGCTATCATGGGGGTGGGCCCAGCTGTGGCCATCCCAGAGGCTGTCAAGCAGGCTGGCCTCAGCATTGATGACATTGACCTGTTTGAGCTGAATGAGGCCTTTGCATCACAGGTATGCCAGCCCCTGAATTGTGGCTGCGAGACATCAAGCTGCATGCTGCAGAAATTACATGTGTCTTAGCATGGCGCGTCAAACATCTGACCCATCGGCAGTCTCCAGAAGAAGCTAATTGGTGGTGCATCGAGCTGTTTGTTAGGGAATTACACGTCTGAGGTTTACAGTCAGAGGCTGACTGTATCATTTGGCTGCAGGCAACATACTGCTGTGACAAGCTGGGGCTGGACCGTGAGAAGGTGAATGTGAATGGTGGAGCCATTGCTCTGGGTCACCCTCTGGGATGCACAGGAGCTCGCTGCACAGCCACTCTGCTGCATGAGATGCAGAAGAGGGGCAAGTCTGCCCGCTTTGGTGTGGTCTCCATGTGCATTGGGTCTGGCATGGGTGCAGCAGCTGTCTTTGAGCGTGGTGGTGAGACTGATGAGCCAAAAAATGTCCGCCCCGCTCAGAAGATGAGCTACCTGTCAAGAGATGCTCAGTAGTGTGTCAAAAGTCAGATCTCCAATAAGTTGGCAGTGCCACTAGGGCGTTCGTTGCAATTCGCACAGCAGATGTAAGCCATTAGTTTCAGAAGCTTAGGACAGTAGGACAGCTGCTTAGGTGCTGCTGGCCCTGTTGTATTTAGGCTCAGAGCGTGCGTTTCAGATATATTGAGGTCAAAATAATCCTTCCCGACTTGACGACCTTTCTGCCGTGCTGATAACAAGAACTTGGGCATATGCAATTCAGCCCGATATGTTGCTAGTGCATTATAATTTTTGCTTGCAACCATGTAACTGCACAGCGAATGACACCCAGTTGCACTTGCACAAATGGTGTCCAGGCTGTTTCTGAGGCAAGCAGCTCTGGACTCGCGATGTGCACGAAAAGTAAGAGAGACTTTACAATGCTTTAGCCAGCCAGCAAGTCTGTCAGATCAGTGATCGAACAAAGAAGAAGACAAAACGGCAAATCTGGAAGACATCAAGACAGTCTAGAACGAACTTGAAATATGATCTTGCTGTGCACAAAAGGACCTCATGCTGTTAGTGTCCGTGGATAACGTAAGGAGCATACTGCTGCCTAGCTGCCTGGAGAGCTAATGATGCAGGCTCAGACCTTTAAATGCTGATTATAATACGAAATATAGTGGGCAGAGGCCCGCAAAACGCCAGCTGGCTTGGAACTCAATGCGTTCACAGCATCCTGGCGCTAATACTACGCAGAAAGCCGGGGGAACACCGTACATCCATGTGGTGTGGCTGAAAATGAGCCCAAACCTGACCCCGAAGCGTGTCTAGGCGAGCAAGCATCTTCTGTGCGTGCCTCGAGAAGCGTACAAGCACCGCTTACATTTGTTCTGTGAGGCAATCATGGCGGAGCTCATTGGAGACATCTTTCGCGGCGATTCCTGGAACTTTCCGGTGCGTCTATTTCCGTTTATACGGGCGGTGTGTTCTTACAGTGCACTACAGCTCTTGAACGAGACTGCTGAACGCAAGTTCGCTCATCAGCACGAAATATCTGCAGGGCGGAAAGGACACTCAGATTTTGCATACGAACTCTGAAGACATGAGCAGCGATAGTCCGACTCAGGGCAAAGTCGAGGAGCAAAGCTCGTTTAAGGTATGCTCAGAGGTGGATGTGTTCTTCCAAGTACACTCGAACGCAAGGTCTGACTGTCTCAATTCCGTTGCAGAGACCAGGGTCTAGTGGGCAGATGAGACAATTTGCTGCAGCCCGGCTGGCTTTTACAGATTCCGCCAGACTAGCAACTGAGAGAGACTCTCCAGCAGCAGCAGAAGCTGCCGATGGTCCTTCCACAGAGGCCCCAAACTGTCAAATGCCAGTGACCTTCAGCAGCAGCAGCAACAGCAGTGCCTGCTGCATGCCTGGGCTTAGTGCGCAAGTCGCCCCAAGCTATGACATCAATGCATCTGCACAGGCTGCAGAACAGCAGCTTCAAAGTCACAGCCCCTCACAGGCACATATTGCTCAGCACAGCGGTCAAGGTCAAATCAACTACATGCCTGCAAACCTGCAGCCACGAGCTGCTCTGCCGTCTTCTGCTGTACAAAGCATCTTGGCAAGTGTCTTTGATGATGTTGACTCAGGTCGGCATCAGCAAGCTGAGTCTGAGTCAGCTCAGCCTTCTCAGAACCAGTTCTCCCATCACAGGCGAGGTGTCATGCAGCAGGATAGCCTTCCTTCTGCATACCGGTCTTTCTTTCCTGAGGAGGCACCGTCCCTACAGGCACAGCAGCAGCAGCAGCAGCTGCGTCACTATCAGCTTTCGCAGTTGCTGCCTCCTCAGCTGCAAGATCGGCAGCATCAGCAGCATGTGCATCATCAGCTGCCCGGTCATCAGCCTCAACAACTGAGCTTCCCAGGTCGAGCAAACAGCCAGCAGCCAGTCAGTAGGCTGTCAACCCAGCAGATGCCATCTGACATGCAACAGTGGCCCAGTCCTGTCAGCCGCAGAGCCAGTCCTAGCAGTGCGGTGCAGGCACTCCACAGCTCAGGTCATGCTGCTGCTAGTCATCAGCAAATCAAGCTGGAAGATCTGCAAGATCTGGACTTGTCCGGGCTCAAAAGGGACTTCTCCTCTTTCACAGGTCCTGCTTCCCAGCCCAGACAACCCAAACCAGCCCCGAGGCGCGCTCTGTCTTTTACTCAGGGCAGCATAGGCAGTGCTGCAACAACAGCAGCTGTGGGAACGACAGCTGGCAGCCGCACTCAAGGAGGTGCAAGCAGCAGCCAGGCAGTTTCCAACAGCCGCATGTCCACGCCTGCATCCAATATGACCAGCCTGCCAGACACTGATGCCAGCTTGAGCGATAGTGATGAGGTGTCAGGCAGTGACAGTGGGGGGCTCAACATCAAACGTCGCAGGGTTGTCAAAGGCAAGAGAGGTGAGACCTGTGCTGTGGCTGATGCACCAGCTATCAACACAGCATGCATTGTTGCAATTGCATTCAAGGTACGCAGCAAAAGTGCACAGTCATGCAGCATGAAAGGGAGAGCTGTCCCTGCTAGCAGCTACATTGCATGTTCTCTGTCAAGCTGTGGCAGGTGTAGATCTTGCAATCCTTTCACCTGCTGCCCTGCCCAGCTCATCTAAGGTCAACACAACATGCTCAGGGTGTGTCACAATACTGTCGACCATTGAGACTACGCAGGCCTGGTCTTCAGTTTGTATCCACATGACCCTGTTGCTGTGATCCTGCTCTGCATCAGGAGGCAGCTGTGCTGACCTATTGTAAGCTTCCATGCTAAGTTGTGTGTCATTTTGGTCCACCTTACGGATATGCACATCTTTGCGCAGGTGCTAATCGGCGTCCAAGACGTATGGTCTGCAAGAATTGCGGTGCACATCAGACCCCACAGTGGCGCTGTGGTCCAGAGGGGCCACGAACACTGTGCAATGCATGTGGGGTACGCTACAAGAAGGGGCTGCCATTGAATGGTGCAGTAAAGGTTGCAGACAGCAGCAGCTGAGGCAAGCAACGAATAGAACGGTTGGCAGAGATGTCTTGCACATGACAACCCTACTCAGAGCTTGGTACAGAGGCCACGAGCCAGTGAGTGCTCTCAGGCACAGACTGAATCATCTGAACATATGTAGCTGACCCTATAGTATGTCGCAACAGAGTGGTTCCAGAATGTCAATTGAACTTTATCTTCATTCCTTTTTCTAGTGGCCCCCTTGCACCTTTTACCCAGTCCAGGTATTTCTTTGCTCTATTGTGGTGTTGTGTTTGGTGTGCTGACGGTCTACATTTTGCGACTTTGGACTACATTGGAATAAAGCATTTGTGAGGATTGCCAAACCGATGACTCCTGTTGTGGGTCCTGGGTGAGTCCCAACGACTTTTGACAATGGTATGCAGTGCTGATAGCTGTCACATGGGGAACATTACATGAACGATGCAATTATCGTACTGAAGTTGGCTGGATGGATTTGATAGAAAGCCTTGCTTGCTTATGAGCACAGCACGCACTTTCTAACAAGAAAATGGTCTGCTCTGTAAGCCCTCGTGTAGCCGTTATCATTTGTTCATCAAGTAAAGGTAAGTCTATCTGCCTCCCTGCAGAAATTGCGATATGCGTGGGCACGACGAAAAAGTGGGATGAGTACAGTGGCAAAAGTAACGAAGAGACCTGCTCCGGAACCATCCAAACATCATGTAACATGTTGTGTGTAGGGCCTTGCTATTGTGCGCTGTCAGTGCGTACCAGGAACATCAAGCCATGTAACACGCTGAGTCAGACCTAGGCTAGCACGGCTCAGCAAGCTGGCAGAATGACTGGAGTACGTAAAACACGGTGTACGCGTCGTACTCAGCTTCAGTTCTCACAATACACAGGTAGTGTCACGCAAAGAATACTTTTCTGCTGATGTGCTGTTGCGCTGAGTATGCGAGGGCCACTTGCAGGCAAGAAGAAGCCTTGCTCAGCTCCTCAAGGAACTCAGTTCTGGGCTCTGATGCGAGTGTGGGAGGACGGAACGCACGACTTCGTAGTACCTGCTGTTCGCAACGCCATAGGTGGAGGTGACACGTATGAGGCTGCTTTGGCAGACGTCCAATTTAAGTTGGCTTCCATGGTCAGACGACGGTGTCAGAATCAAATTCCTCGACAAAGAGCAGTCAGCATACAAAATGAAGGGTGAACTTAACATTCTCAATGAAGAGTGTGAGGCATTGGGCATTATTATGCCAAAATGCAAGCGAAGCAAAATGTTGCTGGTCACTCTTGAACATGAAGTCATAAAGTGAGCCACAATCGCCCGTCAGAATGTTTGGCATCAAAGAGTCACCAGCTGTGCTGCAACAACTCTGTCTCTTTGTTGCCTGTAGAAGACAACAGAACAGACCACTGCTGTCCTTGAGTATTGTACAATTACCTGGCTTTGTCCTGCGCAATGTCTACCTGTTCATAGGGATCCTAGCTATTGCCTGCTTTACAGTGTGTTCTGGAAACGCCGTTTCAAGTCATACACAAGGTAGTGTGAGGTCCTTCTGGCTGTAGCTTGCGTTAGCTGCTGTATGCTGCCTAGTCAGAAAGATTTGTACTCAGCTTTGAGAGCTACAGCTACCTGGTAGTGCTGTGCATTGTTTGACAACGTTTGAGACACCTTGTGCAGGGTGATCTCAGCACTCCTGAGGTTTGCCTGCAACCCATAAGTCTGCACATATTTGTGCAACAATATCAAGCATGCAGTACTGTAGTATTGAAGTGCATGTTCCAGAGCACGTCTGCACATCATGTCTGCTGACAACACTACCATTAGCCCATTATCATTTGATCAATATCATGTTCAACTTCTGTCTCAAATTCTGTTTCGCTATCAAGGAAAGCAGAAATCAAGTTACGAAACAAGCAATGTTTGGACCTGGACCAAACGTATGCCAATATCAGAACAGAGGCTGCAAAACATTCACCAGGAAGCTGCACACTCAACCTATAGCTCATCGCACAGGAACTCATGACAACCCAAGTCGGTCATGCATGCAGCTGTGTGGGTGCTGCATTGGTCATTGACATTGACGACTGACTATCAGAGCCTTGACGGTAGGAGCCACCATATGTAGTTGGCACCTTGCACAAGACCATTTTATCTGATGGAAGTGCTTGTCCAGCTATGTACGGAAATGCCAGTCCAGTGCTCTTGCTTGCACTTGTGACCTGCAGGAAAGCACATGTCCAGATTCATGCAGACCTTGAACACTGTGTACAATGTAGACACGAATGTGGTTGTATGTACACTGCAATCAATAGCAGCACAGCCTTTAGTGCTTTGTTGCTCTACATTAAAGCAAGCAGTTTGTGCAACCATACTGTCATTGGCACAGCTGTAGTGGTCTGGATCTCCTGCACCACATGCTGTACTAGTAGGACTATTTGAACAGGAGTTATGCTGAGCACAGGGTCTGGATCCAAGCATAGCTCAGCTTCACTCTGTTTGCTTCTCTTCAGGACAATTGATGCTAGCGACTGAGGCTGAATGGCAGACAGCATTGCTAGCACCCGGCTGAGGATGCCTTTTGTGGAAAGGCTTGCTTACTTTTTAGTGCAGCACGCGCACGCACTTTCTAACAAGGAGTTAGTCCCTCGTTTGGCCGTCATCATTTGTGCATCATGTCACGGTAAGTCTGTCTGCCTTCCTGCAAAAACTGCGGTATGTGTGGACACGACGATGGGTGGTCGCAAAAATAACGAAAGCCACCAGAGCTGCTCCGGAACCATTCAGAACTCAAGTAACATATGTGTCATCCTTAGTGGCATGCATCTGATCAGTACCAAAAATGCCCCTGAACGTAGTGCAACGACTACTTCTTCCAGCTTGCAAAACAGTTCGTCCCTCTGCTGCCAGACTGGTTACAGGTGAGTCGCAATTGCTTCACCAGTGCTTCGCTCTCGCTACTATATGCATGGATGCATGTGCAACGTATCCTTGTTGAATCGACTCGTGCTGTCTTCGCAGCTCGCCTTCCTGTACTTCACAGCAGTGTTCAGACTAACAATTTGCTTGTAAGGTATGCAAAAGAAGCTAGTTTTTTTCTTCGGCGTGACTGCCTGTGCGATTTGGTCAAAGAGTTGGTGGTGGAATAGCAGGGCTGTAAGTACCAAGCATTGGGCAGGGCATATAAGGAGCGCAGGAACGTCTGCAACTGTGTGCATGGCGACAGCAATGTCAGAAAGCAATCCCATCACGGTTGGGAACCTAGAAGTGCAACGAATCCCTTGCCTGTCGGTAAGATGACAGAGACAAAACCTGCTCGTCCACTTCAGTTTCACATAAACAACCTGGTGCTGACTTGAAACAGCAATGCATCAGGACAACTATGTCTGGCTTCTACAAGAGAAAAAGTCTGGCAAAGTGGCAGTTGTTGACCCTTCCGAGTTCAAGCCAGTAGCCTCAGCAATCCAAGAAAGGTAACTTGTCACAATCACACATTTTCGTGGGAATCTGCAAGCACCATAACCACAGTCAAGCCACAGTCAACCCTCTCCTGCAGTCACCGTTGCCGTGATGATCAGCATCCACATCACCTGCCTTCATGCAGGGGTCTCAAGCTTGACTACATCTTGAACACTCATCATCACTGGGACCACACTGGTGGTAACGAGGAGCTCAAAAGCAAGTTTCAATGCACAATTGTGGGTCCAAAAGCAGACAAGGGTCGCATTCCCGGCATTGACATTGCCTTGGCTGATGGGGAGTCATGGCAGTTTGGAGATCTAGAGATGCAGGTCTTTGATACCCCTGGACACACCAGAGGTCACATCACTCTTTGGTTCCCACAAGTACAAGCTTTATTCCCAGGTGCCAATTCTCGTCTGCATGCAGGCATGAGCTGATTGCTGCCAGCCTGCCTGAGCTTGCACGTGGAAATTGTTGCTGCCTTCAAGTGCTGTGCATCTCACTTGGCATTGTGTGCTATGCTTGCCTGCCTGGTTGGCTGGCCTTTCTTACTGTGTTTCAGAGCCCTTGTGGGTATTCAATATAATCTGACCTGTGTTTTGATGTTGAACAAATTGCACTGCTGCTCTAGCGCGTCAACGTCATACACATTGCTGCGGGGTATTAGCACTATCTGTAGCCTAGCGTTATCCTGCCTGATTGGCCAGCCAACATACATCAAGCTGCATACAGTGCTCATGCAACAGTTTCTGTCTTTCCAGGTGACACACTGTTCGCTCTGGGCTGCGGGCGCATGTTTGAAGGCAATGCACAGCAGATGTGGACGTCTTTATCAAAGTTGAAGCCCCTGCCTCCAGCGACCAAAGTCTTCTGTGCTCATGAGTACACACAGAGCAATGCCAAGTTTGCTCTCAGCATAGACCCTGAAAACCAGGCCCTTCAGAAGCGAGCTGCCCTTATCAATGACCTGCGCAAGCAGGTGGGGCCTTGTCTTTCATGGTCTTGTCTCAGACATGCATCAAACTCAGGAAAAATATTCCCAGAAAGCCCATGCCCTGCATGTCTTGCTGTGCTAGATGTGTCCTCTATGTGTTGCTGGCCTACACCCATCTGGTAAGACAGTACTCGATTGGTATAACAGTAATCAGTTGGTATGACAGTACTCATTTGATGTGTCATATTTGGTGTGAAAGAAATTGCCAATGTCATGCATGTAAGCATGCAACAGAGATGCACATTGCGTATTGATGTGCAGGGTATTCCTACAATCCCCAGCACATTGCAAGAGGAGCTAGATACCAACCCATTCCTGAGACCAGACGATCCCGCCATACGCAAGAACCTGAGTAAGTTGCATGCCAAATGCCACCAGAGAAGTGACCGTACATGCTATGTTAAGCTCTTGTTTGGGTTTTCAGGCTGTCCTGTAGCAGACGCCATAACATACAACAATCTAACAGTTACGACAATGTATGTCATGGCATCTTGTGTAATAATGTTCTGCTGCAACTCTGCATGATTCAAAGCTGCGCCATAAGTGATCAAAGAGTGTGTGATGCATGCAGGTGTGCCAGAAGGTGCTTCTACTGTAGACGCCTTTGCTGCCGTGAGAAAAGCTAAAGATAACTTTTAGGCCTTCTTTTACAACCAACAACCACAAAGCAAGAGCAGAGCCTCAAACGAGAGTTGATCAGTGTGGTGCTTTGATCCAACTAGGTAGGATCAGCTAGTACAACAAATTGAGGGGTATGTTTGGACTTAGGCTAAGCGTGGGCATTAAGGCAAGTCCTATACAAGTCTGCTTTGTGGCACAATATCAAATACACGTAGAGATGACACTGGCAGCATTCCGTGCAGGGACTGTTGTATCCCTTGACACTGGGCAGCATAGTTTTCTCGCAATGTTGAAGTCTTTTACAAGCCTCTGAAAGGCCTCTGCTGCTGATGCTGCCTGCTCACACTTTTTGCATTGTGTACTTGAAATGTGCATGGCAAGTCAACAACACGTTTTCACTCATCTTGAGCGTCATCTTGCGGGCAATGCGCAGTACAGCGAAACTGAAAAAGATTTGCTGCTACACTGATGGCGTGTGTTGCCATCCAGATGGCTGTGACACACTTTGCTTATGCCTGGATTGCATGCATGAGTCTGCCGGGAGCAATGCCTCAACACAATGAGGATGCATGGCAGCATCTGAAGAGAAAACACAGCAGGGCAGGATAGGCGACTATCGCAGCCAGTAGGTGGCCCATCTGTGCGTTCTATCAGTGATTTGCGGCATGAGAGCAGTCGCGGAATCGTTCAGCAGCTGCTGCATCCATTCGACGGCATCTTCATCACTCATGTCCAGCCGCAGCTTCTCCTGTATGACCCACACAAGCACCTCAAACAACTGAATGCTTCCTCATTGCATACTCAGCGCTGTCTTGCTGCTGGCAAATCAGAGTGTCAGACATACATGAGGCAGCCAGCCCATAGCAGGAAAACATCAGCACCACGTCATTCGACAATATCAAAATGTTGCCAAAAAGGTTGAAGCAGTTGTAGCATGCAGTTCCTGTTACTGATCAGGACCTTGAACTGAACATGACAGCCATGTTTCACCTGTAGCTTGAGCATGGCCTTTTCAGGGTCCTGGCGCACATCAGGAATGGCAGCCCCGGCCATGAGGTGAAACAATGACAGTATGAGGGTTGCGCTCTTGCGCAAGATGTTGTACGCCTCACAGCAGTAGGTCCGGAAGTGGCGGTAGTAAGGGCTGTCACTGCCCCCCATTGCCTCTACCATAGGGGCACACAGCTTCATGGGCGGTGGGAAGGCCTTGGGATCCCGCCCTGCAAAAGGCAGCGAGTTCTGCTTTCTGCCTTTCAAGAGGAGCCCGCACCAGGGGAAGGCCGCTGGCAGAAAGGGCAGTCAGTCCCACTGTTTCCTTCTAGACTAATGAGTGTGCGCTGTTGGCGCATACAACAGCATGCATAAGCAAAATCTGATCATGAAAGTGCAGCCCATACAGACAAAACCTTCTCCTTTGCAAGCTGCAGTGAGAGATCACATCATGAAAAGGCACAGATGGTCATGGATCAGCCCCTGTTGTTTACAGGCCGCAGAAATGCCTTAGGATCTCGCCCTAGCTAGGCATACACTCTAAACATGCAGTCCTGGGTGCGACATGACATCAGAGCAAATGCTCTCATGACCACTGCTGTCACTGCTGACTTTTGCTTGTATCACAATTGCTTTCAGGCGACAGGTAATCCAGAATGTATTTCAAGTCAACTGCTGTTAATGCCGACCATTGCTTGTCCCACAGTTAAAATCAGGCAAAACCTCACCTAGGATGTAGCCAAAGTCAATGTGGAAGAGGCGGCCATCTGGGGCCAGCATGAGGTTGTCCAGGTGGCGGTCCCCCACCCCCAAGATGTACGTCATCACACAATACCCCGCTGAGCTCTTCACAAACGTGTCTACAACCTCCGCCTTCAATCCAAAAGGCCCTGAGAACCAAGGGTGCACGGTCAGACAGTCTGCCTGACAAGTCCATGCAACCGCACCCTCAAGAGGCATGTCATCACACAGTACATGTACACAGCTGAGCTCTTCACAAGCTCCTTTTATGCATTGCTTATCCAATCACATTCTCCCAACACTGACACAAAACAACCTCGTATAAATCTAGTGCTAATTCTCGGTGGCAGACGCAGTGACTCCCATACAATGCTTATGATGGTGAAAGCACCAAGAGCATCCTCTCTCAAGCTCTTCACAAGTATCTTTACTACATCAACCTTTGTTCTCAACAGACAGTGCATACACCTGTCTGCGTTTTGCCGCTGCTCACACTGCATTTCAGCTTTGGACCCGAGTCATCCAGATAAACTCAAAATAAAGGCACATATCCCTAGTATCATGACACAGAGCAAATGAATGCCATATGCTCCACAGGGAGTATATGCGACAGGTTTGCAACACTATGTGACTGGTATGCAACAGGCGTGCAACACGTTAGATATGCAGCCTTTGTGACAGACTAGAGTGAAGCCAACCTGAAGGGTCTGGATGGTGGTGTGCAAGGTACTTGTTGATGCTGCGGAAAGGTGAGTCATGCAGGATCTTCTCCAAAGCCATGGAAGGAATGAGCTCAATCAGACCATCTGTGCTGGACGTTGCAAGTACCCTGTTCACAAGCCACATTCGCTTGATGTTGTTGTCATGACAAGCCTGACTCCTTCTCACCACTGTGATATTGTCATGCTTCTGTATGCTCACCGGATGTCAATAAAACAAACACATAAAGATATGCAACAACTCAGATCTGTTGAGTGTTGCAACAGACACTACAAACGCATGCTCACAGGACGATGAGCTGCATGCAACCTGCAACTGTAGCATGCAACTTCAGTTACATCTGTTTTGTAACATCAGAACTATGCACAGGAGAACACCATGGTCCTCCTGCAAGGCTGACACGCATAAATTGAGACATGTAACATATAGCTCAAGCAACCATGGCAAGTAGTGTCAGCAAATGTTGGTTCAGTCAAGGTTTGCATGCTGATGGCATTAAGCTAGGTAAGCTGGATGTGGCAAAGGATATTTAAATGCACATATGCCCTGGGAGTGGGAGTGACTGACTTGTAAGGAGTGAGGCGCAAATCCAGAGCTTCACGCTTCAGCAGACGGTCCATGAGGCTGATCATCTGCACAACCAGTTGGTCCTGCCGCAGGTCATCCCCTTTCTTGTAAATGACTGCCCGCCGCACCTCAACTGCTGCACATGACATCGTGTGTGCTGATGGCGCTGAAAACACACCCAGTCTGACTTCCAAGGTTGAGCAAGGTAAGCTTACACTGGATGCTGATGGTGTAAGAAAAAGCCATAAGGAAGAATGTGGCGCAGCAGCACAGCTGACAATACTGTGCTGTTTTGACCATGACACACCATAAAGAAAGGGTGAAATTATACACCATACGGAGATGCCTTTGGCGCGTAGTATGTGTTGTCACAGCTGAGACTGGCTGATTAATCTTGACACTACGAAATCATGCTGATGGCCTGATGGAAATGTGTCAGGGCAAGGATGGCATCATGTGACATTTAGTCTGTCAGGTCATGGCATGTCATCGATTGGCAAAGTTGGTTTGTGTGACAGACTTAAAGATCTGATTTAGTTGTGGAGGTGATGTGTTTATTGAGAGGGTGCTCGGCCAAGGCTGTAGTGCAGTGCCATGGCCAAGCTGCCAACCCAGCAATGCAAGCATCACTATTGGGAAGGCCCCCAGAAAAATAGGTTAGATAACAAGAGGGACAATGTCCCCCATTAGAGTTATCAAACTCTAAAGAACAGATACTACACTTGATCTTAGCCAAAAGGCCGAGAAAGGTATGACTACCAGGTACTGCAGATTAGGCTATGTATGTTTGGTGTGTAAGATTTGGGCCAGGCAACTATGGGTTGCTTAGAAACCCTGCTAAGCAACCCTGCTAGGGTTTGCCCACCTGCACATCCATCAGCCTTCTACAGGTGGCTGACCCTATGGACCTACCTCAGACATTTTTTGTGAGCTGTGGCCCTCAAACTGAGCACAGTCAGCAAATGCCATTCTTGCCAATCTGTATTGAAAAACAAAGTATGCCCAGGTGTGAAGATCAAATTCACCGTTATAAGAGGTGACTATAGACTTGGGTATTGTGAAGGTCCTGCACGTGTGAATAACTGCTGACCTGCAGGGACCTGATTGGCTGTGCTTAGGGGGGGCGCAGACCCCTGTGGGGCCCCCGGGAGGGCAGCAGCTGCATAGGATGACCCCACCTCTACCCCATGCTGATTCCCAAGACCTAAAGTCAGCACAACCAATGTTATGGTTTGCATGCATTTGCTAGATGCACACAACCAATGCTGTCCCACCAGAAAGGCCTTCTGTCAGCATCCCTGATGCCTTGATACATGCTTGTTTGGCCATGTGCATGCAACATGTGAGGCGCTGCACACATACACAGAACCCCAGAAGCCTATGACTTTTGTGGATGTTTCCCAGGTTACAAGCCCTTCTATATGATCACACAGACAGCATGTTGCATTGCATTTATTCCCTCTTTTTGCTGCTCTTGCACCAGCTAGCTTGCACAGAGCCTGACGTAAGCAGCAGAGGCATGCAAGCTGGAATGTGCAGTGGGCATACATACAATCAGCGGTTAGCGCCTGTTCGCGGAAGCGATCTGTTCTGAAGACAATGAGATGTTCATTCACTTTAGGGTCATTGACACAGTCATGACCGAATGGCGGGCCCCCTGTACTGCATGTGGGACCCTGACCTCAGCACCAACCACCCCGTAGTCACTCAGCTGGGCGCCCGCTGCCGGGCTGCCACAGATGACTACGCTGCATGGCAGGCGCTGCTGATCAACACTCTAGACATGCAGGTCAGCCTTGCTGTGGTCTCACTGCTTGGCAAACAAAGTGGCGCCATTTGTGTCAGCTGCAGCGAGGTTTGTCTGTATGCAGCAGAGACGTGATGTCTGTATTGACACGTCTTCATGGCAGTTGTTCCCACATGGTACAGGAGCCTGTTACTGGCATAAGGAGAGCCACCCGTAATGCATGCATACGTGCACATGCAGAGTGTCGCCCCTCCTCAAGATTCAGGCCAAAGCAAGCGTCCCTCTTCCTCACTCTGAATCTTACTGAACAAAGGCTGCCTCTTTGTCAGACAACAGTACAAAAGCAGGAGATGGCTGTGCACGGCTTAGCCTTGCGCAACTTCTAGCCTGTATGGGCTGGGCTGTTGTGTGCTTCTCACACCTTACTTATTGCTGTACATCAGGTAGAGGATCTGCCTGTGGCTCCTGCCACGTTGCCCGGCAGTTTGGGCGGTACTGTAGCCCACATGCCCGGCAGTTTGGGCGGCACTGTGGCCCACACGCCTCGTACACCTCGCAACGTACGCATCCGCACCAGCTTTGAGGGGTCGGGCGGCACCCCCCGCCAGGACAGCAGGGACGCCTCCGAGTCATCTTTCTCCAACAGCCGCCGCCACACCTTGGCAAACCGTGTCAAGAGGTCCAGCTCTGTGATCATTGCTGCGTGAGTGCTCTGCTTGCGTTTGACTTGTTTGCTGGCCTCGGAGGCACACCTGTAAAGATTGCTGGCAGCTTGAGCAAAAATACACTGTTTCCCCTGGCTCTGGTGTGCATCTGGCTTGAGATAGGCATTGAGTGGAAACAGCAGGTCCACAGCAGACAACTTTGAGTCTTCTGTATGCTGGAGCTGTATCCCCTGCTGAGCTTTCTGGTTGCTGGTTTAAGGCATGCTGACATCTTGCTGCAAGTCTAGGTGTGCCGCGCTGCTGCTTGAATTTCACGATCATGTGTCACATGGCACAGAAGGCGCCCCTTGTTCATCAGCATCAGCATGGACTGCAAAGCTGGCAGGACTTCCTGTTTCTTGTAAGAGTGAGAGCATGGATTTTGCAGATTGCCCAGCACAGGACGGTGGAACGCAAACGCTGCAAGCAATCAAGTCTCCCGTAGTCATGGCAGCACCGGCAGCTTCGAAGTGACAGATCCTCAGATCCTTGATGATGCCATGGGCTTCACCCCCCGCCTGGCGGGGGCCATGACCATCAGACCCGGGGGGCCAGCCCAGTCAGGGGCAGGCAGAAGAAGTATGGAAGGCTCCCTGCATCGCAGTGCTACTCAGGAGAGCATGGCTGCCTCCACCAGTGGTCCTGCCTGGCTGGAGATGAGTCATGACCTGAGGGCACAGCGCGCAAAGGAGGTTCTGCTGCAGGTGCTGCACCAACCTCTGTCTCTTCTTCATCTAGTACTTTACAGTCTTTGGGGTGTGGTTCCAGTTGTGACTCATCTGACATCCTGACTTGAAAGCCTTGTGGGTGTCTTGTCATCAACCATGCAGGCATTGGGCATTGCAGTAGGTTGTCATGCTTGTCTGGTCAATGAGCATGCAGACATGTGCCATGCCTGTCACTCCAACTTGAGCAATAAGCCCAAGCCCTGTTGAGTGACAAGATTTTTGATGTTGAGGGAAAGACAAAACCACAAGGCATGCTGCACCACAGTGTGAGCAGCAGTAGCAGCTCTAAGATCTAAGATCGGTCATATCCTGAAGCAATAGTCATTACTGCACTGTCAGCAGAAGGACAGCAAGTCTCACCAGCAACTCTGAATGTGAGTCTGATGGGTGCCATGGCTGACTTGAAGACCGAGCAAGAAGCAGGGATGATGCCATTGAGCAGGACGGTGGGGTCCAGGGGCAGGGGCACTTGCAGGCTCATCAGCTCCCCACACTGCCCTGCCTCACTCACCATATCCCGCAGCCTCTCTGTCTTGCGGGCTGCACCCCCCCGCACTGTCTGCACCCCAACATTGATTCCATTGAATACCTTACCAAGGTGTGGAGCCAGCTGTGTCTCATCAGACATCCTGGCTTGAAAGCACAGGTGTGTCCAACACACGGCTGACTCAAACTTCAACTTGTGTGCCAGCAACATCATCAGCAGCAGCAGCAACAGCTGAGATGGGCATCAGAATGGGGTTACAAAACGCAATGCAGGATCCTGTCATGATAATGCATCATATGTAGCCTTCTTGATCTGGAAGTCAAGCCTGGCATGTCAGTGTTGCAATAGAAGCAACAGCAGCAACTGCTTGAGCACACTTGCTTGAGTCACCCTTCTGTGCAAGTAGGTGCTGTGCTGAAGCCACTGCTGCATGACATGCTGCACAGCACACTGAGTGTCACGCATGGTGCATGCCTTGAGTTGGTCTACAATGTAGCTCAGCTGGGCCATCATCTGGCCTTGTAGGGCCAGGGCCGCCATGGCCTCACTGCCGGGGTCTGCCTCCCTCAACCTCCCCAAGATTGCACTGGCCCTGTCTCCAAAGGATGGGTCTGACAGCTCTGTGTAAAGATACCTGCATCACAGCATCTGTCGGGAAGCTACATCACAGCAGGAAGCTACATCACAGCATCTTTCAGGAAGCTACATCACAGCAACTGTCAGGAAGCTACATCACAGCATCTGTCAGGAAGCTACATCAAAGCATGTGTCAGGAAGCTGCATCACAGCATCTGTCAGGAAGCTACATCACAGCATCAGTCAGATATCTGCATCACAGTATCTGCCAGGGAACACAGGCTGGAACCAAGCTGCAAACTTGATGCAGTTACCAGCAACATGGCTGTTCGAAACCACCTTGGAGGTTGTTTTGCTGCTCGTTGCAGGCTTGCCAACCAGAGGAGATGTCACTTGCAACTTAGCTAGCAGATGGGATAGGCTAGTGAAGCTTTGCATACATGCTTATAGCAGACTTTTTGGGTCACTGCCAACTGGCTGATATGTCAGCATTGGCATTGTTGACTCATGTGATGAAGCTTGTGCAATCTAAGTATCAGACTGTTGCTGACAGAGCGTTGAGATTGCTGCTAGCAATGGCACTCAGACCTCCAGGCACCTTGGTGCAATGGCATTTCAGACTTTTCCAGGTCAACATTCATGCAACATCAGGAGCAGCCATGCCTGAATCATACTAAGCAACACATGCTGTGCTGTGAAACGCCACGCAAAGCATACTTTGCAATGCATGCTCTACATTGCATGTCATAGTAAGCACAGTCAGTAAAGGCCCATGCAAGGCACATCATTCAAGCATACCAATGCAGCAAGGTGGCCATGACTGTGTTGTTGGTAGCTCTGGCTACCAGGAAGGTGGACAGGCGCGAGTGGGTGGTGGACTCATAGCGTAGAGCCTGCACCAGCTGCAGCAGATAGTAGAGCAGCTCCTCATCCTCTGTGCGCTGCAGCACCTCCACTGCATGACCCCTCACCTGCATAATACGAATGATGATAATACTAATACTAATAATAACAATGATAACAATAATAAATAATAATAAGGATGATAATGATAATAATAATATTAATAATGATGATGATAATAATAATAATAATACTACTACTACTAACAACAATTATTACTGACAGCAATATTGCTCACAAATTTCCAGGCTTGCAGGAGGACAGCAGCCCATCTTGCATGTGCATCAGAACTGCAGATTTGGGAAGGAACCAAAAGGCAGACAACAGAAGGAAGAAAGGGCAACAGCTGAAGGCAGACTGACCTGCTCATTAGAGAAGTCAGGGGACAGGAGCTCCAGGGCATCAGCAATGGCAATGGGGGCCCAAGCTTGCATGAGATCAGCAGCCTGCCTCGCCTCTTGTGCATCGCCCCAGTCCACACACTTCAGGAACTTAGTCAATGCTCGCGCCTCACTCGTGAGACTGTAGCGGAAGCGCCACATCAGCGCTCTCTCCTCTACATTCAAAGGCCTGCAGCATGCATGCCAGCCTTTGCATGTTGCTGTTGGTTTTCGATTGCCTATACATCAGAGGCCTGCAGCACGTGTGTACACCACCCTTGCATGTGGCAGATGGTTTTGGATTGCCCGTACATCATCCATAGTTTGGCTTCTGCTGCCTTTGGTTGTCACTGATGCAGGCGAAGATGCATGTGGAGATGCCTGAATAGCCACCAAACGCTTGTTGCAACAACAGGACAGGACATCAGGACATGGGTTTATCACTCCAGGCATGTCATGCAAAAGGTGTCACATGGATGCAGAGTGGCACACCGGTTGGGAGGGTACAGAAGGATTGCATCAATCTGTCGCTTCTCCTCCACATCGGGTTTGAGGTCCCTGTCAACTAAGCCCCTTGTGACACTGCGTGCTAGCTTCTGCGCCTTCAACTCGCTAGGATTCTCCCGCCCCACCTGTCAAGCAAGCTCTCTAAGACTCTGCATGATCCCCGTTGGTGTGAGTACTGATTGCACTAGTCTTGGACATCGTAAGCTTACCAGGTAGCTCTGCTTGTGACCTCCTGTCTGGCCTCCTTTCTAGCCACATAACCGCATGACTGCAAATGGGGTTGATGCATATTAAAATGGCCCCTTGCTGTGCAACACACCATAATGCAGCTGGTATGTTGAAATTCTGGTGATGAAACTCAGCATGGATGTGGTTCAGATCAAGGTATGGTTTGGCATGTAACACCACAAAAGCAAGCTACAAGCTCCACCCAAAGCTGCTGACTGACAGATCAAGCGTTGTGTTGTGAGGAGGTCAAGTCTGATGACCTCTGCATGTTGTACACCTTCACAAATCCATTGAGGCCTAATCAACCCTTGATAGCAGCAGCCTAAGAGTCAGGAAATTATGGTCGTAGAGGGGAAAGATGAAGGCAGACACAGTGGGAAAAGAAAGTGAGAGCTGGTTCACCAAGCCAACTGGCAGATCTGTCAAAGATTTGGTCCCCTCAGGATCCTACAGGGGGTGATGGAAGGCAGAGGCAGGGTAGAGGGGTGGGGTGGGGGGTATGAAGAATGAGGTCCAGT
>JAABUP010002668.1_pt1 | contig 33680 bp, 32 predicted proteins | sample 5559201 | NCBI WGS metagenome assembly JAABUP01 (sample SAMN10711887, study PRJNA513373) | rock metagenome | isolation source: Antarctica rocks | place: Antarctica
GGTTTTTTCGCAGGTTTCCTATACATTTTGTTAGAAAATTTCGCCAAATGACCTTTGGCGCAGCTATTCTAGGAACCGCTGTAACGCAGAGTCAGCGTTACGAAAACTCTTGACGACACCCATCACCCAGAGTCAGTCATGCGCGTGTCCATGGTCACTCAGCTCGTGAGCTTTTTGCATTGGTAATGCTATTCGAGAGCCAGGTGCAATTCAAAAGATTCTGACTAGATGGAGATCATTGATCGCCAAATAGCCATGTCTGTCGTGCACAGGCTATGACTACCACTACTTATCAAATGCGAATTCCAGACACATCCTCAATATCTTTCTACCATTCTGCACAGGCCAAAGAGAATCCACCCCACCGCCTCTGCTGTTCGTCGATTCCAATCATACTGATCTCCAAATCATGTCGTCCTTGACTCAGGAGCCTGAGCTTCTCATGGTAGGCATTGGCGCCAAAACCTACCGCATCGGCAATACCGTCAGAAAGGTGCATAGAATTGACGACGAGGAGGCCATCACGGCACAGAACATCGAGGCCACTCGCAACGAAGCCAGCGTCTACATCCTTCTAGGAGACCACCCGCGTATCGCCAAGTGTCTCTCCGTTGGCCCCGCGAGAAGCTACGTAGAACTCGAGTATTACCCCAACGGCACTCTCAAGAATTACGTCGAAGAGCACCGCGCGAGCATCACAGATGCATGCGTGAAGCGCTGGGCCCGCCAAATGATTGAGGGTGCCGTATTTGTTCACGCCATGGGGGTCAGGCATTCAGATTTCAGGCTCGACCAATGGCTGCTGGACACGGACTTGACCGCTCGACTCAGTGACTTCAACGGGTCGGGATATGAACGCAAAGCGGCGCTGGGGTTGGAAGGGAGCAAGGCGCTAGGGAACGAAAGTCCAAGTTATTACTTGCCGAGGGATCCAATGACGGATAACACGGTCGAGTCAGACTTGTTCGCGTTGGGCTCCGCGCTTTACCAACTTGTGGCTGGGCAAAAGCCTTATGAAAGCCTAGCTCATGAAATGATTGAGGCTCTGTTTAGACAAGGAAGCTTTCCTAGCGTTGAGGGGCTTTTACTTGGGGACATTATCATGGGTTGCTGGAAGAGGGAGTTCCCGTCCACGAAAGATGTGCTTGACTACGGCAAGAATGTCTACGGACTTTAGGGAAAGAAGAAACATTGTGGGGAGGGAGGGCTTTCTATCATCTCTGTCCTCCAACACCAGCATTAGTCACGAATTGATAATGGGAGAGTTCTTTTCGCTTGAGCGACGATATTAAATGAATGTTATTAATGGCACTGCCTAAGAAATTAAGATCCCGCGCCGTGGTCCCCCTTTGACCCATATGCTCAATCCCAGCTCCTCGTTGTATCTCACCAAAGACAATGATACCAGAGACTAGACCGTGTTGAATCAGACCAATGCAAATCGTACTATTCGTCACCAGACAGTGTTAAACGTATATGGTAACTCGACATAGGAGGGCGTAGCATTCTGGAGAGCTTGCCGTCAATGTACAGCCCAATTGAACGGTTTTGATCAAGCTGTTTTCACTTATGTACCAGCCTAACCGGTAGTACCTGAAGTACTGCCCTAACCAACGTAATTATGCCCTAGGCAGGGACCTTTTCTCCTGCTCGATGCCGCCTGGATCATCTGGTAATTGGGACAGTTTCGGATACCGCTGGTGGGTTTACTGACGCACGGCTCCGTGGTGTACTCTATTTTGTCACAATCTCCAATCTTGCAACCACTGCCTTGCCACATCAAATGGGTTTTGTATTCTTTGCACATCCTTTCTCGACGCCGCCGCGAAGGATATCAAATTTCGATTAAGAGTGTAGAAAATTCGTCTTGGTAGTTGACGGAGGAGGGGTCGGATGTCTACACAAAGGTGAAGAAAGCTCTTGCTTTATATCGTGGGTTTCTGACAACGAGACGGAATTGCAAGGTTATCGCCCACCAACACGGGTGCGGAGGTATTGTCCCAGTTCAGTTCTCGCCTTGTTAATATGCAAGCATTGCTCGCGAATGCCGACTCCGCCGTATCACGTAGGCCTATCGAGCTCCGGGCTGGAAGGTCTGTAGGTAGCAGCATCAAGGACCGATGACTCCAGATCTAGGTGAGCGGTCCTGGCCCCATCCCTGTTTCTTTTCTGCCAAACACCCTTCAAGGTCACGGATACTCGCGTCTGGTATCTGCGCAACTCAAAGGGAATGGATCACAACAGCTGTAATGCACCACACCCAGCGTATCCATCACTTCTGGATGACTTGGTGTTCGAAGTTGAAAGCATGCTATGGGCAGCAAGACTGGGTGAAAAGAAGATCTATGGTTCGGAAAGATGAATCATCCGGCGATATAACATATCAATGGCTCTCATCGGTGTGAAGAGTTGGTGCTCTACGAAAGAGAAATTAAATCACATGATTATACATACATACCTCATGACGAAGATCGCCTACTATGTATGCCCCACCAAAAATTTCACACCACCCACGCCCTTGACGATAACTCACAATCTCACATCGTCAGATCTTTCATGCGCAGGAGATGAGTCGTGGTGCTAACGGCTCAAGATTGTGTCGCAAAAAAGACTGAGCTACGAAGAAAATTGCCCTCTGCAGAGCTCGTTAATCTGCCACCAGATTTCCAATTCAAAGGGCGGCATACCCTACAGCATATACGTCATTCCCTTTGCCGACACAATCACGGGCAGACACCTTGTTTGAGTATTTGAGTCGTCATGTCCGTCACAGATAAGCTCACTCCAGAAGCCGAAGAGCAGCGGGCTCGACTGGAGGAACAACTTCCGCAGGCCGGATTCGACGCGGATGAGAATGGAAATCGCAAGTACAAGAACCTCGGCTTACATGTTCTGCCTCTACTCCGGATTCTGGGACTTCAGATAAGTAGGGTCTACTCTTCCAGAGACATCTCTGATGATCTGTGTTCAGGACTGGGGATACACGATATGGCGATTTTCAAAGACAGGACCTGTGTACCTAATACCGATACGCAGCGTATCAGGAACGCCACAAATCGAACCAGGGGGTCCGCTGGAGCCTGGATTCAAAATGTACGTGAATAGCGTGAAGCTTCAGCCGGAGCTGGATTGTCTATTTATTGTGCCTATGCGCAAGAAAAATTAACAAGCACGCATGGATTGAGCAGAGAAATCGAGACCCTGTCGATTGAAGGTTTGAGCGGGTCCGGGTTGTACCAGGTCCGAAGAGTTGGAGAATGAGGTGTGGCCCCACATTTGCGAGTGAGTGGCAGAGTTGAAGCATATAGAAGAATCCACCGCTTCTACGTGCGAATAAGGGTTGAAGGCCAAGGGATTCTCCATTGGCACGGCGTTCAAAGAATTGAAATAACTCAGAACGTCTTCCGCATGTTCGACAGGGTTAAACGTTATGGGAAGGTCCTCCACTTGCACGTGGTTGTAAGGGTTGAAGGACACAAAGGAGTGTCTCGGCTGTGAATGGTTTGCGTGGCTGACGTTTGAGGTATCTTCTGCTTGCGCATAGGCAAAGGGATTGAAAGATAGGGTGATTCCTCCAGGTCTTATCAATTGGTCGATAGCCTCGGCGCTTTCTTCGCCCCAGCATGGAGAATATGGGTTTTCTGAATAAATGAGATGTTAGAAAGTCTTCTTTCCATTCAGACAAGGAAAGACTCACCAAATCCATCTTGTGTCTCCGGTGTGGACAATCGAGCAGTAGCACACGGAACAGAGTCTGCATTGGCGGTCCGCGAAGTCACTGATGAAGTAATATTAGCCTCCGAATCCAGAATCTCGTTCCATTCGTCTGTGTTGGCGCCTTCCGAACGGCCAGAGGCGGCAGCCGCAGCGCTTGACTCGGCATGCTGCGTTGAGTGGGAAAGAGTTTCCATCGGCATTGACGGCTGGACGTGATAAATCGCCCCAAGCAAAGATTGTATTCCATCGGTGTCGTTATTCACTGGAACGGCCAAGTTCGTAGTTTTTAATCCCGTGGAGCTTTGATGCAACGGCTGGGCATCTGAACGGTTCGAGAGCTCCATTGAAATGTTATCCTGTCCTAACCGGCGGCGTTTCCTGCACGGCTCGAGGTCCAAAACCCGAATCTGGCCATGAGCCAGCTGCTCCCGGTCCACATACTGGAATAACTGTGTCATAAGGTTGCTCCGACATTTGGAAAGCTCCTCGTAAGTCCAGCCATAGGCGACCAGCCCATTCACAATGGTTCGAGCACTTAGAAAATCAAGGCCGCGAAAATATTTGTCAATGTCAGGATATTTTTCTTTTCGAAAGCGGATCAATGCGCAGACATCGTCTTCAAGAAGCCTTCTCTCCCATCTAAGAAAACACTGAGTGTTAGTTGTTGCCGCACACCGTTCGGGAATTCCAAGCTCACAGAGTTGAGACACCATCGCCGAGTTTCAGCAAGTCACCTGGATCAGACCTTTTTAATAGAGACATATAATGCTGACTATGCGTCTTCTTCTCTCTTAGAGCTCCGATAGTCATGGAGAGATCTAGAGCGATCCGCTCATATGCAACGGTTGCCTTCTTTTGTCCATGCTTCAAAGCGGTATCCTCGAGTGACACAACCGTCTCATCAATGTCATGGCGTAGAAAGAGAAGGGAGAATCGACCGGCGCAGTTGTACTCTTTGCTGCCTTGTTTTATCTTTCTGCGGCCCTCGTGCAATCGACGAGTGCGTGATATATGTCCTATCTTCGGCTGCTCAAATATATCAGACTTGGTAGACCAAAGCTGTTCGTATGATGAATATGGAAGGGTTGGCTTTTTAACGAAGCCATGAGCAGCCTGGATCAAGAGCTGCACTCGGGCTGGATCGTTGATCTTGAGTTCATTCGTGAAGTAACGAAGCGCGATATCGCCGAAAGATGACTGAACTGGAAGAGCGAGCAGGGACGAGGTAGGTAACACTCGCTGAGATGAGGATTCCCCAACTAAACGTGTTCCGGTTTGAGAGGCTATCGACGGTTGCTCAGACAAGTACTGAGTCGAGAGCAGCGAACAAGGGCACGAAGATGACGAGTGCAAACCACTAGATGAATGATCTAGCGACTGGAAAAGCTTCAGCCGATCCTCAGGAGAACCCCGACCAAAAAATTCCTCGAAGCATGATAATAGTCGCTGTATCGTTGTGAGAGTTGGTCACCGTAAATATGACTGAACTTGCCTCTGATCGCAGTATAGACAAGGGAGACGAATTTTCCAGAGCCAAATCAAGGCTTCCTCCAAGTCATCAGGTAGCGGATCCATTGTTGGAGCTCAATCGATAGAGAAGGAAAGAGGCAAAAGAGACCTGAGAAGTAAATGTGTTCTTGCGGACACCAGGACAGAAAATGCTATGCCTAAGTGAGGATGGTATGCTATGGCTATTGCAATAGCATACCATTCCTATTCTAGTTAGAGACACATCGTTCGTCCCTGCTGTGGATGAGCAAAGTTGGAAATTCAGCGCTCTACTGCAGATCTAACGCCATTGAAGGCACGTATCGCAAACTTTCAACAGACTTACTCCTTACGTTCCTCCGCTTTTCAGTGCCTCCCTCTCTTGTCCTCTCCTTTGCGACGAAAACAATGACTGAAAAAGCTCCTTCTACATGGCAGGCTGACCTCGTCCCTCTTTCAGGAACAGGGAGATTGTACAAACAACCAGAATAATTGAGATGGATGGTGGGTGAGAATTCACATCAAGAAGGCTCTTTTCAGATGAATATCAATATCTGATTGTCTCAATCTAGACAGAACATGTAAGAAGATCAGCACCTATGAGCTGATCTTCTCGGATAATGAGAAACGGGTTATGATGTCTGAGTGTCAATATACGTGAGTAAAGCTCTTTCAAGAATTCCAAAAGTGATCAACAATGAGCAATGTATCAATATGCCGAGATCTCACCACAATTCTTCTCTCTTCTCCTCTGCCTTCTTTACCTTCTCTATCATCTCTGCTCTGCCTTATCTGCGCGTCTGTTACCTCCTGCGCTTCTACCGCAAGCCTGTCCCTCTACCGATGCTATTTGTCGGCGGACAAGCCTAGCCTTCCACTGAGCCCTGTCAACCTATCACCCTCGGTTGTACGTCCGTTCGAGGCGCGAGATTGACGAGAAACTAATTACCATAGATCTTATCTCGACCTTTTTTGCTGTTTCCTGCCTGATCTTCGCCTCCTGCGCTTCCACTTGCAGCTTACGTTACTCTCTTTCTGCGAACGTTGTTGTGTCAGTGGACCATACAGCCTTGCGGTGCGTGTCGATCACCTGTGACCGCCTGGCATGTGGCTTTCTAGACTCTTTTCGACATCTCCGCCAGTAAGTCTTTTGATCGATGCACCCACTGATTCACCATCTCATTATATGTAGGAGGAGACACCCTTTCGAGGCAAAATTGCATCCTTTCGAGTCGAACATTATTGTGGATATGAGCCCTCTCCGTCTGGCACATACGTGACGGCAGTCGTACGCTCTACCGTTCGACGTTCATCTGCGCACATTGAAGTCATCTCAAGCAAGATACGAGTACCATTGGCCGTGTACGTCCATTTGCCGAATGCGGAGATGGCGGTTGGGGTCGGATGGGATAAACTTCTGGAGGAGTCATGGGTTACTAGATCTGGCAAGCCTTGAGGAAACCAAGCACCGAAATGGCGTTCTAGGCTTTATTATTTTTGGGCTTTCATTCCTTGTATATAGATAGAACCGCTCTCTAACCGGTCACAGAGGTCTCTTCCGACAAGGAAATGTCGATGTTGGTATTACATAAACACTCCTCTTCCGTTGTGATTTGAGCATACGTGGACTGCCATACCGATCGAGAGAGTACTGGGTAGGATGTCGGCCACGGCAGACAAAGCACGGGTTTCGGGGGGAGACATGTTAAAGACAGGAGTATGTTTTGATATCTGGCCCGACCTTGCGGAGAAGGACAATCTAAAGAGATGACACGCCTCGTTTTGCAAAGAGAGCTAACGAGATAGCTGACTGATCTATGTTACGTCAAAGACCTTAGCCTTACGCATCAATGACATAACGAATCAACAGAGAAACAGAAAAATCTGGGATCAAGGAGATCATGACCGTTCGTTTGAAAGTCCGCCGCTTGTGTACTGGCATACTGCATCGCTTTTTCAAAACTCCTCCAGCTCCCCAGCTCAGACACTACCATTTCCATCCACAGACAACTCAAACCACATAGCCAGGGACACCAGCGTAGCCGTAAATGAGCGTCGATCGAGAACGAAACGGCAAGGTCAGAAAGCAGTCTAGGTCTCAGCAGCTGGTGGGGCCTCCGTTGTCGAACCCTCGGTCGCAGCAGGTGCATCAGTCTTGCTTTCTGCGGCCGCACTTGTCTTCTCAGTCTCCTTCGAGGCCTCACCGGAAGGCGCACCTTCAGGCTCGCCACCGTCGGAAGAAGTCCAGAGAGTGAGATTGTCCCGTAGGAGTTGCATGATGAGAGTGCTGTCGCGGTAGGACTCTTCAGAAAGCGAGTCAAGCTCAGCAATGGCATCATCGAAAGCCTGCTTGGCAAGATGGCAAGCCCGATCAGGCGAGTTCAAGATCTCATAGTAAAAGACGGAGAAGTTGAGCGCAAGACCAAGGCGGATGGGGTGGGTCGGAGTAAGCTCGGTTTGAGCGACGTCGGTTGCGTTCTAGGCGGTGTATCAGCATATCTTAATTCAGTCCCTGTGATGACAACCCCGATCACTCACTTTGTACGCCTCATGAGCCGCAGTGGCAGCAGTCTTGCGCTTATCTCCCGACGCGAACTCCGCAAGGTAACGATGATAGTCTCCCTTCCTACACGACGCGTAGTATCAGCATCTCATTCTAGCATTGCCCAAACTGGCACCATATTCGCAGTGCAGATAGCTCCACATACATCTTGTGGTAGAAGACCTTCGATTCGCCAGATTCAGCCTTGGGGATCAAGGACTCATCCAATACGTCAAGGACATCCTGACAAACTCGCTCAAGCTCCGTCTCAATCTTTTGACGATAGTCGCGGATAGTGCCAACGTGCTTGTCAGAGCCCTTGGACTCCTCTTTCTGCTCGATGGACGAGATTATGCGCCAAGAAGCACGTCGAGTCCCGACCACATTCTTGTAGGCCACAGACAGAAGATTACGTTCATCCACGGTCAATTCTCCGCCGATCTGAACGTGTTGTCAGGTGCGTGCCATCCAAGAGCGACAGTTTCGAGTCCAATCGCATGGTTGAGAATTGACATGCCGTATCATACCTTAGCAACTTCCTGCAATGAAGGTTAGATCTCAGTAACAGAGGGGCGTAATCACGGCCCAAGATCACTGACTTTCATGTATGTGACCATTTCTGCGGATCTCGCCATCAGTACTTTGCGCTTCTGTCGCACTTCAATGCTAAAAACTCACCATCGTAGCGCTCTGCCTGCTCACAGAGCCTCGCAAGGAAGGTCTTGCTGCGGTGGTGTCAGTATTTCTGTATAGCTCCGACATTGACACCTCGACCGTACCTCTCACGCTATGGCAGAACAGTCGAAAGTCAGCGTCTGGATTTGTTTATCACATGGCAACAAGCGAGCGGTTGGAGACCGCAACTTGCCAGGTGGATAGATCGACTTGCGCACACTCACCTCAGTTGTCATCTTGAATGTAGAGACAGAAGATGGGTTATTGGATGGAAAGGACGTTGGTGGTGGTGCGGTAATAAAGCGTGTCGTGTTTTCGATGAAGTCGATGTTCAGAACGAGGGTTGAGGGTAGTGGTTGAGTGACAACGGCTCTGCTCTGCTCTGGAGAGATCGACGCTCAAACTTCCTAAGCGAGATTGAATTTGGGCTGCAACGACAGGACGATTACAACAAGAAGACTGCCAGACTTGCACCAAATATATCGAGTCCAGATACCTCACTCTTGCGCAAGACTACATGAACAATAATAGCAGCTATGAGACTTTACGATGGGCGGATTACCTGCTACGAAGCCTGTTTTGATGTGATGATTGTAACATCGGGAGGTACTGTTATTATTATGTGGTTAAATCATAGAAATGTATGCATATCAACACAGGGTTCAAGCACTCCAGTAAATCTCTCGCTACATGTTCAGAGCCATGTGTACATGTGTCATTGTTGTTGCCGTTGTCAGATCCATCGGCGTGGACATCCATGACAGGCTTGACAGCTGCCTGGCGCCCAGTCAGCGTGACGAGGCAGCAGGGAAGGCTCTGAAGGTTGAAGCCTTGTCACGAGATGCTGCATAATCTTGTCAACCCACTGATTGGCTGTAACTCTGAGGGGCTTCGAAACCTTGTGTATTTCTGTTGTGAAAGAATATTGTCTACACTGCGTATATCAATCTTCGCCAACATGAACGCTGCAATTATATTCCATAGCCGACAATCGTCTCTTGAGGTGTTTCGCGTTCGAGCGGATAACTGGTTAATACCATCATGCATGTGGCGGATCTCGTTGCTCGTTTGTCAAGACTGCCATCACGATGAGTTGCAATGTAAGTCTCTTCCACTCATGCCTGTAAACTTGTCAAGGTCTTTGCTACATGTACAGTACTCATACTTGGAAAATAATGCAGTCCGAAGATCTATCATCGAAGGGTCCACGTCCCAGCGGAAGGCTTAAGGTTTCTTAGCGCACCTTTGCTGCCGATGACCAAGCCTTCGGTCTTAGAGCCTCAGGATACTTTATTTTATTTCAGGACACGTATAGATTTCTAGAGTCACGCTTTGGAGTAAAAACTCATAACCTTTTGCAGACCCCGACGATCTCCACACTGATAGTCTACTTACTCGAACTGCACCCACCTTCTAAACTTGAGTCCACGATCTCTGCATGTTTCTCGGGACATTCCTGAACGGCACTCTTTAGTTTCGCGCAACAGAGGGGCAATATGGAAAACTCCTACATTTTGTCAACAGAAGAAGCACTGAAGTACTTTGGCGTGTCTGAAGATAGTGGACTGTCGGATGACCAGGCGAAGGCGTTGAGAGAGAAATACGGGAGCAATGGTATTGACTCTGGAGTGTTCCACCATACACTAAAAGCTGACCTGATGATCGACAGCTTTACCGGAAGACCCTCCGACGCCGTTATGGCAACTTGTCCTCGAGCAGTTCAAAGATCAACTTGTCATAATACTACTTGGCTCAGCGGCTGTATCGTTTATTCTGGCTTTATTTGAAGAAGGCGATGACTGGACGGCGTTTGTCGATCCTCTGGTGGTAGGGTTGCGCTTGGATAATCTCTTATGTATTTGCGCATGCTGATCAGCTTTGTTGCCATAGATCTTGACCATCCTAATCCTTAATGCCGTCGTTGGTGTATCGCAGGAGAGCAGCGCAGAGAAGGCCATCGCCGCGCTCCAGGAGTACTCGGCAAACGAGGCGAAGTTGATTCGTGATGGGGCCGTCAAACGGATACGTGCCGAAGAGCTCGTACCTGGGGACATTATTATTGTCGCAGTCGGAGACCGTATACCTGCGGATTGCAGGGTTTTGTCAATCCAAAGTAACAGCTTCAATGTCGACCAGGCGATATTGACTGGCGAGAGTGAAAGTGTTGGAAAGGATACAAAAGCGATCATGGATTTACAAGCCGTGAAGCAGGATCAGGTCAACATGTTGTTCTCCGGAACCACTGTGGTTACCGGGCATGCGACTGCGTTGGTGGTGTTGACTGGAGGATCGACTGCCATTGGAGATATTCACGAGAGCATTACTTCCCAGATCTCGGACCCGACACCACTCAAGCAGAAGCTCAACGACTTCGGAGACATGCTTGCGAAGGTCATCACTGTCATTTGCATTCTGGTCTGGCTTATCAATATTCAGCATTTCAACGACCCATCACATGGAAGCTGGACTAAAGGAGCCATATACTATCTCAAGGTAGCTGTTTCTCGCATTTATCCCAAAGGGTTTTGAGCTAAAGCGCGTCTAGATTGCAGTGTCTCTCGGTGTGGCCGCGATCCCTGAAGGTCTTGCAGTGGTTATCACAACTTGTCTAGCGCTTGGGACTCGAAAAATGGCAGCAAAGAATGCTGTTGTCCGCAGCCTTCCCTCTGTCGAGACGCTTGGCAGCTGCAGCGTGATCTGCTCTGACAAGACAGGAACACTAACGACCAATCAGATGAGTGTTAATAAACTCGTATACCTTAACGAGTCTGGCACCGGCCTGGAGGAGATTGATGTTGAAGGAACGACATTTGCTCCTCAAGGTACGTTGTCGGTCAATGGCGAAGTTGTGGAGAATCTTGCAGCATCTTCGGAAACTGTGCTGCAGATGACCGAAGTTTCAGCACTGTGTAATGAAGCTCAGTTGTCCTTTGAAGCAAAGACTGGTACCTACAGTAGCGTTGGCGAGCCTACCGAAGGCGCCCTTCGAGCACTTGTTGAAAAGATTGGCACCAGCGACTCGGCATTCAATCAACAAAAGAGAGCCATGCCAGTTCAAGAACGGCTACATCATGCCAGCAAGTACTACGAGACGAAGTCGCCCCTCCTGGCTACATATGAGTTCTCGCGGGACAGGAAAAGCATGTCCGTACTTGTAGGCGGAGGGAGACAGCCACGCTTGCTGGTCAAGGGAGCCCCCGAGTCTATCATTGACCGTTGCTCTCATGCGTTGGTCGGCGCGAAGGGAAAGAGAGTGACCCTCAGCAGGACTCTCACTAATCTACTCTCCGCGGAGGTGGCCGAGTACGGAAACCGTGGTCTACGAGTGATTGCGCTAGCCAGCATCAACAATGTGGCTTCCAATCCCTTGCTGCATTCTGCCAAGAGCACGAAAGAGTATACTCAGCTTGAGCAGAACATGACTCTCATTGGTTTGGTCGGCATGTTGGATCCCCCACGTCCAGAGGTTGCAGAATCAATACGAAAATGCCGGGAAGCTGGCATCCGCGTTGTTGTCATTACTGGAGACAACCAAAACACTGCTGAGACCATCTGCCGCCAAATTGGAGTCTTTAGTGAACATGAAGACCTTACGGGCAAAAGTTATACTGGAAGAGAATTCGATGCACTAAGCCAGAGTGAGCAACTGGACGCTGCGAAAACAGCCTCCCTTTTCTCTAGGACCGAGCCGTCACATAAAACGAAGCTTGTCGACCTTCTCCAGTCCACTGGGGAAGTCGTTGCAATGACTGGTGACGGAGTGAATGATGCCCCAGCCTTGAAGAAATCAGACATCGGTGTAGCCATGGGCTCTGGGACTGGTGTTGCGAAGCTGGCTGCCGACATGGTTCTCGCGGACGACAACTTTGCAACGATCGAAGTTGCCGTTGAGGAGGGCCGGTCAATCTATAATAACACTCAGCAATTCATCCGCTACCTCATCTCTTCAAATATCGGAGAAGTCGTCTCAATCTTCCTGACCGCAGCGGTGGGGATGCCAGAGGCACTGATCCCAGTGCAGCTGCTGTGGGTCAATCTGGTGACTGACGGACTTCCTGCAACGGCGCTCTCCTTCAACCCCCCGGATCATGATGTTATGAGAAGACCACCACGAAAGCGTGATGAAGCTCTTGTTGGAGGATGGCTGTTCTTCAGATATATGGTCATTGGAATCTACGTCGGAGCTGCCACCGTCTTTGGGTATGCTTGGTGGTTCATGTACAATCCCGAAGGACCACAAATCACCTTTTGGCAACTGGTATGTTTCTATTGTCAAGGCTTTTTGCGCTCAGATTTGCTAAAGAAAAAAATACAGTCACACTTCCACCGATGCTCTTCGAAATTCCCGGAGATTGGTTGTCAGATGTTCTCAGATGACATGGCAAAGTCCGCTTCAACCATGTCGCTTTCGATGTAAGTTTCAAGTTATTCCCTCATTTGCTTGTAGGATGACAATTGACCTCTGTTGCAGCTTGGTCGTTATCGAGATGTTAAATGCTATGAATGCCCTTTCCTCAAGCGAATCCCTCATGACGCTTCCTCTATGGGAAAACATGATCCTCGTGTACGCTATAACCCTGTCAATGGTGCTGCACTTCGCTCTGCTATATACGCCGTTCCTACAAGGCCTCTTCTCGATCGTCCCGCTGAATTGGAACGAGTGGAGGGCAGTGCTGTTGGTCAGCGTACCTGTAATGTGAGTCTCGAAGTAGTGAAGAGCATAGCCGACCTCTGCTGACATGGAGCCCTAGATTCATCGACGAGATCCTTAAGTTCTTTGAGAGGAAGCTGTACCTCCCAAAACCTTTGGAGTTACGACCGAAGAAGGAATGATCGTTGGCCTCATACCCGATCGTTCGACTGTACGAACCTTTGATTGCATAGAATTAGATCTCAGGAGGCTCGTACGTGGCATGTACTTGTACAACATTCTCCACAGGTGACTTGGAGCATTCTCAGTTTAGACATCGCATCGGTAGGGAATAGACTCAAGATTAGAAACTCGCTATGATCGCCTGTAAGGAGTCTAGTTTTAGGATTTGCCTAATGTCACACACTGACGAGCAACGCCACATCTTGTCCTGCACCAACGCTTCCCGCCGACTAATCCTGTCTCCCCTTCAGTAATCGCTTGGTGACCTTGTCCTTCTGTATGATGTAGACATGTGCTCCCCACCCCGACAGTGCATCTCGGTCCACAGCATTCAACAACGCTTGCGAAATCGTCTCGAAGAGATCCTCTGGTTCCTGTAAACAAATTCATCAGTCCGTGCTCAACATCCCAAGGCCAGCTCCAAGCAAACCCACCAAATCCGGCTCCCACAGGCCCTCACAAGTCCCAAACAACTGATCACTCGCCGTCCCACTAACAATAAAATCCTTTGCGAAATCAATACACCCAATACTATCGAACCCACAAATGAACGGCTTCCCCGTCGTATGGTTAATCCCCGCAATGACCGGGCTCACAAAATACGGGCCGAACCTCTTCTCGTACAGACTCGACGACACCAGATTCGCCATCGTCTGCGGCGAGATCTGGCGCTCTTCGCGGAGCCGGTACATGTTTACTTTGTAGCGGAAGAGGTCGGACACGGTCGAGACGTCGGTGGCGAGACCCGTGAGACCTAGGTAGACGTCGCCGTAGGGGAAGATCTTGGGGAAATTGTTCGATACCGTCAGGGATTGGAGACCAAGGCGTAGGTCGCAGGCGATGGCCACGCAGTCCTTGCCCACCATCGCGACGCAGGCTCCGCCATCTGGGGGTGGGGATGGTCAGTGGTGAAAGGAGGGTCTGAGAGCTGGGGTTTGGGGAGGGAGAGGACGGACTTATGGCGAATGGGGAGCTCTGGAAGTAAGGTCAGTAGCTGCAGCTTGAGGTTTCAGACTGGTGATGCGACATTACCATTGTCTTTTGTTGGGATCAAGAAGCGTTTGGGTCGGACTAGATATAGATGACAGCTTTGTGGGGCTTTGGGAGAGTCTTGAGTCTTGGCGGGCACTTTAGGGAAGCTCTAGGATGACGGGTCTACGCGTTGCAGAGCTGTAGCTTTGGTGGATGCGCAAGGCTCGGCATCTTCCGCTATCATGATTGACATTCACATACAGAACACCTGTGGACAGAGCAAATACAAGAAGTACAATTCAAGCGGGCAACAGACACGCCATACAAATTCTAGAGGCCTTTCTCTACTCTATCTGTCTGTGTTATTCAACTTTCAACATCACACTTTGTGCTTCCGGGCTTGCAACGCTGTGGAAACATCAAATTCATTTAGAACACCCCGCCACAACTGGCCATAACACCCTTGCGGAGGGTTTTGGACGGGGCTATGTCTTCACATGTTGTGGTGATTGATTCTACAGCTCGACGGACTGTCATCAAAGTTACACCCGTCAAACATCTCAGTGATATCCTGCAAGAAGCATGTACGAAGCTGGGGCTAGATGCCAGTACTTATGGGCTCAAGTATGTCATCCCAGGGCGAGGGCGATGTCTTGTCAGCCATTCGGGAGGCTATAGTATACTGCGGATGGCAAGAACGTGTATGAACACTTTACAGATATGCTGATGATGTCTAACAGGAACAACAACAAGCCGGTAGACCTCTCTCGAACTTACCGACTATCAGGGCTCTCTTCCGGTGCCAAGCTAGAGCTCGTTCTCCTTTCTCGCTCTCCATCCGTAGTCTCCGTTGCTCTACAACTACCAGAACCAGAAGCCATAGACGCAACAAACGGCCGGTTGACAGATAAATTCCCCAGCACAACGACATTATGGCTTATTCTACGGAAGTTTGAATCAGGCGCAAATGGTGGGGCCCACTCGAGGAATTTCACAGCACGAGGGATAGCTCAAACTAAGGATGGCGACTCTGGTGCTGGGCGATTATACTATGAAACACCAGTATTGCAGGTCATGGGCCGGGAGCTGTCGTCGTTCACGGATCTGCAGAAGACGTTAAGACAACTGGGGTTCAATAGCGGAAGCATTCTGTTACGGCTTAGCTTCAGCGCAACACAAACACCGCTCGAAGAGGCCATGGCGGAAATTGAACAATACTTCAAATCTGTTGAGAATGAGGAAGATTCGGCTGGAGCACACGCTGGAAGCGCAGCAACAACGAATTCAAAGCTGGGAACGGAAGAACCAGCCATTCCGGAAGATGCTGCAGGTCTCAAACAACCGCCCGAGCCTGTAGAAGCCGGCAGTAGCACCACAGACGCCACCGAAACCGCACCCACTCCAACCAACGGCGAAAACCACAAAGCCGACGAGCCTCCCTCGTCACCACGAGGTCCCCCACGAGAACCAGGAGAAGACCTCGTCGTCGGCCCCGACCAACGTCCCATATCCGTCTTCTCCCCCCCATCTCACACAACCCCCCGCGCCGCCCGCCAAGCCTACAACGAAGCAGACTACGAGCCCACACTCGACCACGCCCGCCTCCACCAATCCCGCCTCTCCTCCTCCGCCCGCAACAAGCGCCTCCCATCCGAAGCCGAAATCGCCGCCCAGCAAAAAGCACAGTCGGAAATACTGGCGACCGTCAATGAAGTCGAGATCAAGGTCCGCTACCCGGATCAGACGCAAGTGGTCTCGAAATTCACGGCTTTGGATACCGCGAAGACACTGTATGATTTCGTCCGAGGTCTGCTCGAGAGCCAGGGGCAGCCGTTTTTGCTTAGCTCGTCCGCGGTGGGAGGGCCGAGGGTCGTTCCGAGAGATGGCAAGGAGAGGCTCGTCGCCGATTTGGGCATGCAAGGTAGGGTGCTGGTGAATTTCGCCTGGGACGAGAATGCGACGATGGAAGCTCGAAGCGGACCGGTGCTGAAAGGCGAGTTTCGGGAGAAAGCGAGGGAGATTCAAGTTAAGGAGATTGAAGGGGTTGATGTTGTGGAGAGGCCGACGACTGATAAAGGGAAGGAGAGGGCGGCGGATGGGGGAAGGGATGGGAGGAAGGGGGGTGTGCCGAAGTGGTTGAAGTTGCCGGGGAAGAAGTGAGATGTACGAGTAGGGGAAGTGGTTTATGCAGCATGAGAGATGATGACACGACTAGATTGGTTGCATGGTAATGGGTTCAGGATATGTGTTAGTAGCGGTCGGTAGTGATTGGTACCATAGATCATAGCGAATGGAGTTCCGTGCAATTGCAATAATCCTCTTGGACGAGAAACATCACTTTCACATAACCAGCACACATAGCATGCACATAGAACCCGTGCAGCGACGAGATCGAGCTGGTGGTATTGCTAAATCCCATCCCTCCCATGATGCCCTCCAGCAAAGTCTTCAAAGCTCATGCCACGAGCCTCCACAGCAATCGACAACATCAAAACCCCTCGGCCACTCTCACTGCACCTCTCTCTAGTGAGCCGCTCTCCTCGACTCGGCAATCACGCTCTGCAACTCATCGACCTTTCGCTTCGCGCGGCCGAAAGTTCCGAGCTACAATCCAAAATACCCATGATCAGCTCCGGCTCATTCTCACAGTAGCGGTGAAGGGGTAACGGAGGCGGGGTTGGAAGGAGCATACCCTCTTCTTAGCCAGCTTTCGCGCACGCTTGTCTTTGCTGTTGCGGAGGAGTTCGATCACGCGGCGTTCGTAGGGTGCGAGTCTGGTAGAACGAGATCCGTCGCGTCAGTTGCTCAACAGTCCAACAAGGACAATCATGTCAGGAATGCGAGTGGCAAGTGTCTGTAACGGCCTCAAAGCGAGATCTGGGATCATAAAGGATGAAGTTGTTTCGAGACCGGTGATTTGTGGGATGGATGCTGGGCTTTCGGAGGGGATCCGCGACGAACGTACCCAGAAACCTCCTTCACTATCTCACGCACGAAAGCGGTTCTCTTGCTAAGATGGCCCTTCGTTCTCGAGATACGCGGTTTGACGTCGCGGCGTTCGGTTTTCTGCCGTGCGGATTCGAACGTCAGCCAATTGATCCCGCCAACCCAAAGCCTGTTCGTTGAACCTCTGGCCAGCACTCCGCTGTAGTGTATACGTACATGGCCACGGTTCAGACCGATCACAAGACCGGAGCGTTCTTTCGCCATGGTTGGTGGTCGTGGTTTGTCGTTCTTGTCGCTGGGTCGTGGGATTGAAGTTCGGAGTTTCGAGATGCGGCTAAAGTGGGAATTAGGTAAGCGAAGGATGGAAGCGAGAAGCGAGAGGGCTTGGTTCTTTTGAACCCTAGGTGAAGCGGATCATGATTGCTGCGAGGCCAAGATCTTTGGATGTGAGGCAATGGCAATGCATAAAGGTATTCAGCCGCGTCTCGCACTCCATCTTTACTAACAAGAGAGTGTAGTCTATTTGGTGTTTCATCAAAGGCACTAAGGCTAAGTTCTTCCTCTCTGTTCTGATGGCGGCAAACTTGGCGTTGCATATCAACCGGACTTATGTTGACGTATGAAGCACCTTGAATACTGACACGGATTTCTCTTTCCTGAGGTCTTGCAACATAAACACACTTTTACCAGGCAACTGATATAATGGTGTGACGGAGAGCACTGCGAATATCTCTTGGTCTCCAGGTTGAAGTTTACCAGCTTTCTGAGAATGTACACCAATGTTTCCAAGACGAGAACATAAAAACAGTGCCAGCATCATGGCTTGCCTTCTGAACACCACTCCTAGATCACTTATAACTACCGTGGGAAGTTCTACTTATGTGAATACATTACGCATCGATATCAGTAAAGTACACCATAAAGAAGCATAGAATATACGCTGAGAAAGGCGATGTCCCCACGGCCGAGATTCCAACCAGTACACTCCATCCTTGCCAATCCTCGTCGAACAGAACAGTCTGCTTGCTCCCGGAAAGAGTATCAAACTCCTCGAAACCCTCATTTCGGTGACACATCGAGTCAGTCGAGGGCCCGTACTAGAAGCAAGCGTTAATTCCTCTCCCCTTACCGATCTCGCACACTCCTCGAGGGAAGCTGTCTCCTGAATAGGTAAACCCCATCCCTCTCCACGAAGGCTGCGATTAGAAGCTGAAGTCGACGCCGTCTCCAATCTCTAGTGATATAACCCAAGAGGCGTGTTCATTCTTCCATTCCATTTTAATGTCCTCCAGGGATCGATATATGATTACATGTAGTAATCAAACGATTGGTAGCATGTTGTAGACAGCATGCCAGACCTTGAAGGTAAAGCCATACCCAACTCCAATTGAGCATTGCCAAATGATAGCCTTGCACGACAGAAAGCGGTACGAGAAGCATCGTAAGAGTTGGAATCTTCGGATAGAACAGTTCCTCAGCCATTCCCAGCGTCTTGGAATAACATTGTAATCTATCCATCAAGATCTCGAATGTTGCCCGGTGCCCTCCTCATGAACAATCTTAACCACGCCACCAAAGTCCAGCCACAACTCGACCCTAAATGCAGAAAGAAAGCCGCAATGTCTGCCGAGTGGCCCGAAGACACGAAGAGACTGCCTCCTATGGTATCGAATGCAAGCGGGGAAATCTTGCAAAACCCGACGCGTACGAGATCAAGAGTGCCATTTGACCTGTGAACAGACATGTCACGACGTCAACATTCTTCTTATTGACATAGCCTCAGCAGCGAAGGATCTGAGTTTGCAGAACAAGCCCAGGTCGTGCCAGTGGATGAACGAAGGTTCTCAGGCGTTTCAAGAACCGATGCGGCAGGCTTTCCGGTTCTTCGACCAATGCTGAGAGGACCGAATGATCTTTGTAGAAGTACATGTTCACGAATGTAAGATGGTATCCAGTTTCTTGAAAGCAGGTTTATGGACGGTTGTGGGCAGCGAATGAGCCCCAAAACGAGACGGAGAACACAGTCACCTGTTCTGAGAGGACACAACACTCTCAGATTAGATCCAGCGCAGGAAAGGTTTGTACAGAGTTCATTTTCCAAGATGTTATCCTTTATCCGAAGTCGGATCGCTCGAGTCCAATGCTATCAACTAGCTATATAATACTGGACCGCCTCCTGCTCCCGCTAGATGCAAGCCACTTTAGTCAAGATGTGTCAATTTCAGCAAATCGTGCCGATGGAAGAAGGACCTGTTTTTCTTCCCGAGAATATCTGCATCAATGTTGTCAGCGATCTCCCGCACCGTTCTAGATTGGAACCTGACGTACACATAGGAATACTAAGTAAGCAAACTCCGACCTGGATGCTTGCAATTATATAAAAGGTTCGGAGGATACCCGCTTGCAGGAGCCAGTTGTAGGCACTCCACGTCAAACCGAAGCTGAACATGTTCTTAAAGATTAAGAGGCATGTAAACGCTTCAACTGCGATTTCACCTACTCCAGGTTAGCAGCTTGCACCAGGAACATCTAGAAGAACGTAGCCTCACGATGCGCATCAACGATATACAACGCACTCGCCACTGCTCCAAGCACCATTCCCGTAACCTCTAGTGCGAAGAAGAAGTCTGGCAAGAACCAGCCATATCTTGCGACGTTATTGCCCGTAATCCCAAAGCCATATAGACCAGCGCATCCGAAAACAAGCTGAGCAATGACAAGGACAATACGAAACTCCGGTTCGTAAACGCCTTTGTTCCGTCGAATCATAAGCTTCGTTGACCAATCGGAAAGAAGTCCAGCCAGGACAAAGCCGAGGATCGCACCGATAAAGGGACCAGTATACATATAGCCGGTTTTGACTTCGTCGAAGAAGAGCGGTGGGCCCAGGAAGATCGCGGCAAGGACGACTCCGATCAGTACCGTCCAACCGATCAAGGTGCCCTGAATCAGACAGGCCCAGAGTATGGCAGGATGCAGGAAGAGCGGGAATGGCCTTAATAACAGTTTGAAGAAGTTCTCGTCCGTCTTTCGGCCGTTGAACGGTAGGAGGCTTCTTGCAAAGCTGACTTTCTGAGGAATCCGTCTCGGTTTACCGTGCGTCAAGTACCGACTTTCCATATCACCAGGCTGTTTCTCGAACGATCCATTGCCGCTAGCATTGGGGCTGTGCCGATGCGCAGGTGGTCCCTCAGTTGAAAGCTCATGTCCAGTTTCGAGATGGCGCCTGTGATGGAAGTCCTCTTCGCCAGTGAAGTCTGTATTAAGGTAGGCTGCACGTCGATAGGCGGTTTCTGGGACGAAGAGGATTACAAAGGGCAAAATTACTGCAGAGAAGATGGCAATGAAATAGAACGTCCATTGCCATCCGAGTGTATGCGTGATTTTGCCCACGATGACCGGTGTAAAGAACGCACCGCCGAACAAAGCAAGATTGGACAGGGCCATGCGTTTACCGCGCTCCTGTTGAAGACTATGTCAGCTTTCCTTCGCAAAATGGTTTCCTCTAAGTCTGCTCGAATGGGCAAAGTACTCACATGCACAAAGTACAAGTCGCCGACGCTCGCGTTGACCAGTGCTTCAAACGGTGCCAGCGCAACACCTTGGAGGATCCTCGCCCATAACAAACTTTTGTAGCTATGACCACTGGCTCCTCCCCATACACTGCCGACTATCAAGAGGATGTTGCCCAAGAGGTATAGATGACGTTTTCCCCAAACCCTTGCTGATGCCACGAAAAGGAAGCCTGCCACTCCAACACCGCACAAATGGTACCCTGTTAGGAGCGCTAGTTGCGTAAAGTTCCTCCCGAAGTAAAGAGATAGCGTGAGAGTGTTCGCCGCAAGCAGTGGGCTGAGCGTTGAGGCCATGACAGAAAGTATGGAGAGGACGAGGAGGATGAGGTCGCGCTTCCATAACGGCCAGTTCTGTTCCCGATCAGCAGCCTTCCTGTCCTGACGCTCTCAAGGCAGACCAGAAACGTACGAGAGGATCGTTTGGATCATCGCTTGGCTGCGGTACAAGAATAATGGGTATTGCTCCATTCCTGTCGTACTTCAACCTCGAGTCGATTTCTCCTGTGTCTGTCGGTCGGCTGGCATGGTCATACACGAGGGACGTCCCTGGTTTATGAATGATTAGCCTCAGTAACGATATTCTCATTGACACTGCCCTCATACCAGGGACGTGCTCCATCTTGGAGTCATTCAGCACTCCGAGACCCATGATGTGAACTGTTTTGCTTCCTTCACCGGGGTAGTGTCGAAAGCTGTGCGCCGGTGCGTCTCACTGTACGACCTTAGGTCCTTAACAACTATCATTACGAATATTTGGTCCCACATATAAGAGTATACTACAGTGAATGTTCATGACATACACGGAGACTTATGCTGCGATAGACCAAAGGCTTGGGCCAGCGGATATAATACTTGGGGTTACTTTAGCGTGTAAAGTATGAGTACCAATCCTTACCCGTACCTGATCCCTTCCAATAATAATCCTAATCCTTAGAGTTCTGATTTGGTAGAATGATACATGAAGTGCCTGTCATCCTGTCCTATTGCAATTGGTATTCTCTATCATCTCAGACACTCCTCTCAATGAAAGTCTTCAGTCTATGTTCCCCAGTCCGTTCATCAACGGCGTGGGCCTACGCGTCCATGTATTACAGAGTACTCGCACGTATCCGCTTAACGGTGCGCACGTACTTGTGTACTTGGATAGACATAGACTTGATGTGGTTCAATTCAGATCAGATGTGTCAAGCATCGCACTCTATTTTTGGTCCTTCTGTACAAAGCCCACCCGCCGCAGCTCCTAGCCAGATGGATATTGTGCTGCAGTCTAGGATCGCGGTCCTTCAGACATCAGGCGTCGAAGTGTATTCTACTGGTAGGGCACGTAACGTAGTGTTTGATCAGTTCCTGCAGTTGCAGCCTGAAAGTGTACACGGATCCGCCGTTCCGGTGATGTATGCCTCCGTGTTAAATCGTCCAAGCAGCATACTTACCTCCGCCTCCTGATGGACATTACAATCCCCTGAGCGTCTCCATAGCGCCCATGACCACTACATGTGCATTTTCTCCATGCATTACTATTCCGGGTCCTAAATGAACGGGTCATCGCCCCCAATAGTCGTCATCTGAAGAAGCACAGAATAGGCATTAAAGTGTGGTTGCGCATCTTTCGGCGGTTAATGATCCGGCTTCGCATATATTGACTAGCGCGCCGGCTATAGACATGGATCTTGATTTAGACTTTGGATCCTCAGCCCGGAACCCTGATACTTAATTTAGTGAATGATCCCGAGCTTCGCCCTGACAACTTCACACTCATTAGATCTTGAGGTTCCCTTCTTCCGTTCGTGTGATTGCGCAATCCATCTCTCTGTACCGTCAGTCAAGGATATCCAGGTCTCTCAATATGAAGCTTACAGTTCTCACCATCTCCGTTGCCTTCGCTGGTCTTGCGGCGGCCCAGAGCTTGTCAGACCTACCACAATGCGCTGTAAGTGTCTAAAAACCTCGTCACCCACTCCTAGGACACTACTGCCGCATCATGACTGCGTTCTCATGGGCATTCTCCTTCTTCGCACGCTTTGCCGTGTCTGTTTAGCAGCAGGAATCAAGCTAAAATACCCGCAGCAAGCCTGTGTAGGCAATTCCTTCGGGGGATGCGGTCCACTGGACATCAAATGTATCTGCGCGAATAAAGACCTCATTAGTGGACTTTCGTGCTGCATTGAGTCCAAATGCTCCCCAGCTGATCAGCAGAGTGAGTTCACCGCTGCCATAGACCTTTAGGGGTACAGAAAGCTGACAGGATTCACAGAGACCATTCAATTCGCCAGCCAGCTTTGTGCAACGTGAGTGTCTGAATGTCCCCGCCCGAATCTCCGCTTGTGCCATGTTTCCTTACGCTGACACCATGTACTACAGCCAAGGCGTCCAAGTCCCACAATCCGCTTCCTGCGCAGCCTCGTCCGGTGCTGCAACTTCTTCTGGGACCAGCGCAACCGGTAGCATGGCTTCCAGCTCCATGTCCGCCTCTAGCGCCTCGTCCGCATCGTCCGTCTCCTCTGCTTCGTCAATGTCCAGTTCTAACGCATCTGGTATGCGTACACATTTTCTTTATTATGACCGTCAACGATCTCCATTCCTGTCGCTTTGTCAACAAGCCCCAACTTTGTGTGATATGAGATTCTCCCGCGTCTTCAATTGTCCTCTCAGGCATTACCTTGTCTCATGAGAGCCCGAGACTGGCCCTTAGAGCGGGGCAGAAGTCCGCCGCTTGTGTGTGACTCCATCTCAGGTTTTCTTGCTCCTGTGGTCTCTACTATGAGTTTTAAACATGTGCGATTTGCCATGTCTAGTGCTGTAACCCCTTGCAGCTTCCCCGCAACCACATACAATATGCTCTTTCTCTACGGCAGGCAATTGATCATTCTCTCAGTTGATTTCTTATCACCCTCGTCAAGCTCTAATGATCGAAGAAATCGCTGACTTATATTAATCAAACAGCATCGTCGTCTGCCGCAGCATCTAGTACAGCTACCGCAGCCTCGGCAACCTCTACATCTAAATCCGGCGGATCTCAACTTTCCGGCTCCGGTATGGGTGCCGCGGGCGCTGTTGTAGCTGCCTTGGCACTGCTGTGACTCCGTGCGTGAATAACTGCGCAACTTCTTTCCTAGGGTGTTGTTATCTGGAACGTTTGCAATGTGATCTTGGCACTGCATGGCATTTGGATTCTATTTTGCCTTACGATTTAATCAGATATTTCTGCCATTCGATAATCTGTGCCATACAGTTATCTTGTATCAACATCACATACTCCACCTGGAAGTACGCAGTAATCCTCGACCGTCTTCCTCCCCACAAACCTCCTCCCATCAAGTGCCAACCCGGCCCAACTCTCCCTTTTTACCTACGCCACACAAACCAACTATCTCCCTCCCCCTTTTCCCACTACTCTCTCAACCATATACAATATACAATCCAACCCCTGCAGAATAAAAACCACCGCATCCACATTCATCAGAAAACACAAATACAGCAGACAATATATGGACGTTGCAGCCAAGTTATAATGAATTAATCAGAAGCAAGACTAGATATGTCTGCATGCATTACCGTCCACAACACTCAATAGCTAGATAGATAGCTAGATAGATAGATGGCTATGTGGCTAGGTCTATGTGTACGCACATGCAGAGTACAGAGATAGACTGTCTCCGTTCTTGATCAGGGGTTCCGGTCGGGGTTGGTTGGTAGGTAGGTAGTCAGAGTGGAGTAGGGAGTTGGTACGAGTACTTATCGACGTACTTATCCTCTTTCAAAACCCCAACCCTCATCATTCAACCCACAACATGGCATTGCAACCCTCAGTACTCCTCTCCTCTCCGTTCCTCTACTCTACACTACCTTTACTTCTGCCGCCTAAGTATACTACCCTTCGGTAAGATGATGAAATAACCACGCACACCCCCCAAATCCTCTCGTCTCGTCTCCTCTTCCTCTCCCATGACCGTAAATGAATCGGTCATCAAGCGTAGACCACCAGTAGCATGTAGGATGTAGAGTAAAATTCTCATCGGCCTGACTTACTTGTGATATATTATACATGTAAATACAGACGAGATGTCTCAAGTGTGATGAAAGGGGCGTGGGGAAAGGTGTATGGGGTACTGTGTACAGTGTACTGTTTCGAGCGATGGACGTGGGGTAGTCGTTAAGTACGAGGGAGGACTACTATACAAAGACATGGAGAACGCTGAAGCGAAGATTTGATTTCGAGTAGGGTGCTGAAGCAAACGGGCCCAATCAAGATTCGGCGCCCGTAGGTAGCCAGACTCCAAACCCAAAACCAGCAAGACCGGCATACTCGCCCAGAACGCCTACACCAAACAACACACAGTCCACTATCCTGGTCCGGCCGCGGCACCCTCCATCTCTCTTGGTTCCCTCCCCCTCATCGCACCGCCGTCATCCGCCGTCTCTCTATCCTCCGTCTCCCGATCGCCCTCCACCCACACCATGATCTTATCTTTGGGTTCCGCTATATCATGCAATCCCTTCCTTATCTTTCCCCTCCGTTGTCCACCTCCCTGCGGCTGCCCCTGCTGCTCCTCCAGCGCAGTCAGATCCTCTTCATCACTACTCGATATCGAACTCGCATTATCGCCCTGCACGAATGCTCTCCCGTCGCCTTCGGCCTTCTTACGCTCGCGCTGCTGTGTCTTGAGTTTATCCATTTTGTCTTTATCGGCGTTGCAATCCAGCGTCACGACTTTCAACCCGGGCAGGTTTTTCTGCATGAATGTTCTGAGTGCCGGGAGGAGGGAGGCTTGGGGCCGGTAGGTGCCGCTGTCGTTGTCTATGAGGAGTTCGTAGCAGGCCGGGTCGCGGGGAGGGTCGTCTTCGGGGGGCCCGCCAGCGATAGGGTCTGGGGGGTGGGTTTGTTGATGTTGGTCGTCGGGGGGTTTGTCGGGGTTCTTGAGACGGCGGATGAAGAATTCGCCGGAGAAGGCGATGTAGATGTTCACGTTGCTGTGCATGGTGTGTTTCGATAGGAGGTCGATGCCGAATTCTTTTCCTGTCTCTGTGAATCGCCATTGCCCGTCGAGCGTTAGGACGTAGGTGAACACCCTGCCGCCTCGGTCGTAATGTACAAGGTCGAGGAATTTCAATGCCATTTCTTTCGATGGCGACGGGAAGGAACCGTAGACAGTGCTGCGGTCAAAGTTGTAAATCCTCGCGAATTGATGGCGAAGGGTACGGTTGAGGATACGACCACGAAGGCTGTGAGCAGTGAACATGCCGGCGACGAAGGGCTTGAACTCTACGTAGCGGTGGTAGAGCTGTGGTGGGACAGGACCAGCGAGCTGGAATTGGTTGGCTTGGAAACTTTTTCCAAAGGATCAGCAGTGAGGGCGGTCTTCCGTACGAGGAACGGGCAGCGACGTACTTGTACCGCTCAGTCTCTTTTCCATCACCTTTATTCTTCTTTCCAGGCTCTTTCGTCCCCGCTATCCTTCCAATTAGAGGAGACAGGTGCTGGCTCCATGCACATGGTCCTACTGTCCAAGTTCGCCCTTCGTCGTTTGATTCTGTCCTCTCAAGAAATTTCACGCTGAGAATCAATTCTCCATCCATATGCGTACCCTTTGAGAACATCGCGGCGCAACCCCGGATGAGATACGCTCTTTTGCTTCCCATTCTCTTCTTAACCTTAAACGCTTGCTCATGGATACCCTCCCAATTCTCACCGATGCCATTGACGTAGACGTGTACGTTCCCCAACCTATCATCGTGGTCGGCGGGATCTTCATCGTAGAGTCTAGCCTTTAGCTCAAATCCGCTCGCAGGTACATTCGCCACAATCCAGTCGCAGTTCCAGACTGGCTCAGTATTCCTACGTATGGTTGGTGTACGAAAGCGCATAGCCGGGTCCTCTTTATGCCGCGCTGGCAGGCTCGTATTCAGTTGCGCCAAAACGTAAGGATCGGAGGAGAGCGAGTGGATGTCGGCCATTGGTAGGTTCGTAGCGCGGTGGAAGGTGAACTTGAGGGTGTATCCTTGAGGGGCACGAGGAATTGGAGTTTTGTCAAAGCCGCCGGCAGGTTGCTTGTCCTGCTTCTGGTCCTTATTACCGTTTGTAGCTTGAGCTTTTTTCTGCTGTTCCTTCTCGTGCCAATCGCCGGTTCTGTCGACGAACTTGGTTGCCAGAGCATCGGTGCGATGTCCGTTAGGCATTTGAGGTTGGGGATCTGCCTCGTTCTCCATGACTTGTACGAGCTGTTGCGGGTAAGTGAACGATTGAAAGGGTTGTCCGATCAGGGACTAGTATCGAACTTGAAGCCGTGGGCAATGCAGCAATCGTGTACAGCCGCAGAACCCTTCTTCATTCACCAAGATTTCAGTGTCACTGCTGCCAATTGCCCGACTTGCGACTTGTAACAGCGCTGATGACTGCGCGTAAACAAGTGTTAAGCTTTGCCAAGTGAAGATCCCAACTGCCCTGCTTTTTGAGGGAGAGCGACTAAAAATAAGTACAGTAGGGTCGGAAACTCTATGTATGCTGTTCTGAAAATCTAGCGAAACCTCAACTAAAATAATAGGAAAATCCTTTCTACCCACCATTCCACCTCCTATAGTCACCATTATTGCCTTCATTGACTCAGAATGTCTAGAGCACTCTCAGACAATGTCAGAGACCTTATTGATGTTCAATTGACATGTGAACTGAGCACATCAGCAATTCACATCAATACTCAGATGTTTCATCATCAAATTTGACAAATACAAACTCACAAATGAACCTGAGATACTGTTACATCTCTGAGACTCATTAGAAATGAATGTTTAAGAACTTTAACTAAAATAATAAAGAATGTAAGTTATTTTTAATGTTCTGAAAGTTCATATTAACAGATAGCAATAGACACTCATTGAGTATCTTAATTAACAACTTACTGCATATCATAATGAGATGATTTGATCTCTATAAGATGAATTTAAGATTGCTGTAAGCAAGACAATGCTTACAGACACTTTAAAGAGGCTGAAATTAACACAGAAGACAGTAGAATCTCTTTATTGCTACTGTAATGACTAATTTTCTGTTTTTATAGCTACAATAAAAGATCACTGAATAAGACTCTTAACTATGCAATGAATAAATAGTATGACTGTTTAATTAAACTGTGAATCAGCTAATATTTGTGAATGAGTCTGCAGTAAATAAACAGATAAAGAATCAAAAGTATAATTAAGTATTTTAAGAACTTTAAGCATTAACATTCAGCTCATTGAAATGAAGTGAACAGTGAAGTATACTGTTAATGTATACTAAAGACAGATACATTACATGAAACATGATACAGAACTTCATTACAGAAGCTTTATTTAATGAATTTTTATAAGAGCATGTTCTTCTGCAATGCACTCTGTTTTCAGATTTTTGTTCAGTGCTTATTGTGAATAATGTCTTCATACATCATGCTGAGATATGATTTTCAGTCTTCTTTACTGCAGAATATTAATGTTTTACTAGAAACTTTAAGCAATGTGCACTGAGATCAGTGTTAAACTTATACATTTATCACTGTACTTTTCTGACTTCATCTTTATTAAACAGTTCTTTGTTATTCTTAAGCAATAAATGAGACAGAATAGTGAGCTGATAAAGACATATAAGAATAACTTTAAAGAATTTGTATAATTAGCAGTGAAGAAATACAATAATAGTAGACATTCTGAGGTATATTTTTAAAGTGCACACATTGACATGAACTAAATCACAGTGATACATATACATTATTATAGAATAACTAATAAGATATGTATTTTTATGTCTTCTCTTATACTTCTGTATATGCTGCTGCTGCTGCTGCTAATTCTTTTAACAAACTGTTATTTACAGATTGCTTTTTCTTTTAAATGTCATCTTATAGTTTAATCTTCTTCTTTAGTTGTTTACTCAGTTCAATTAAAATGTTTAAATGAATTTAATCATTCACAATTATCTGTCTTATTCTCTTCACATCATATAGCTCTTTTATTAACTGTGTATAGACATAATTTAATTAAGCTGCATACTCTGATTTCTCAGTCTGAAATCACATAATATATATTCTTAAAAGATCTGTTAAATCTGTTTCATCATTACTGACAGAACTGCTTTTCTTTTTCTGTAATATCAGTCATATAAAAGAAAGCTGTCTTTGCAGCAATTATAATAAACATAAAGAAATCAGCTGTGACTGTAACATTTGCAGAGAAGAATAGATAAAAGAATACTGCTGTAAAGAATACTGCTGTGAAGAATACTATAAAGAAGAATACTGTTGCAAAGAAGAATACTGCTGCAGAGAAGAACACTGCTGCAGAGAAGAATACTGCTGCAAAGAAGAATACTGCTGCAGAGAAGAATACTGCTGCAGAAAAGATGAGTAATACTGTGATAAAGACAGCTGATATAATAGCTGATAAAGCTGTATGAACAGTGTGAATGATGATTGAGTTATGTGAATTTGCATTGATGACTGCTGCACAAACAATGATAAAGAAAAAGAAGAAGAAAAAGAAGAAGAATTATTCAGAGCTGTTTTTTTAAATATGTTATATAAAGTCACTGAAGAACTTTTAAGAGTAACTGTGTCTGCATTAATATGTTATGTTCTGATCTGAGATGCCTTGAATATTAGGGCTAAAGGTTTGTGCTTGTTGATATAAGAGTCTCAGTGTGCAGTGTAGGGTAAACCAGTAGTTGATAACTTGTATTGAGTTGAACACAACCCATTTCCATAGGGGAAATGGTCCTACTATATACTATAGGATCACTGTGCTCACTTTGCTCACTATAGAGCAATAGAGCTGATAGACCTATCAAAGGTCTATCACCTCACTGAGCTCACCACAAGCATATAGAGCTGTGCAAGCTTATGTTCAGGTATACACTTTTCTTGCGTATTCTCTAAAACACACTAGCTGGTTATGGTCTGATCATAACACAATCTCTTCTCTTCTAGACGCTAGTTCTTTAGTGTCTATATAAGTGAGAGTATAAAGACAGATAGCTTTTTCACTGTCATGCCTTCTCATAAGCAGCACAATTGTCTTTGCCTTGCAAAAATCATTGCAATCTTTAGTTTCACTTCTTTCATTGCTTGTGATCACTGTTCAGCTGCTCTTTCTTTCTGCATTATTATGACAGGTCATGCAAAGTGTTCTGAGTGTACCTGTCATGGTTGTCTGTGTGTGCTGATATCATTAGATTTCCTGAATCATGCTCACCTTCAGCTGAAATTTGAACTCAAGATGGCTATGAATGAGTGTGTGAAACAGGTTGAGCACCTTTTCAAGCTGAATGCAAAGGTTCTTCACCTTTTCAAGACTTTGAAACAGAACAAGTCTCACACAGTCATCAAAGTTTGCTGTGTTGCTTTCAAACTGAGCAATGATAACAATGAAACTGAGGATGAGGAAAACTCCTTCAATTCTTTTAATCTTGATTTCTTATTAAAGTCAATGAGTTTTAGCTTCTTTATTGATTCTGAGCTTTTCTCTCAAACTGTTGTAGTGTTCTTGCACAGTTGAGTAGGTTCTCTTTGAGCTTTCATGTGTTTTCTGAGGTATTGTATTCTTTTCATTTGACAAGATAGTGGGCTTTTCTGCTAATCATTCATTTTTCTAGAATGTTCTCAACTTGATACTTCTCATCAAGTTTGACAGATGTTTTGATGATTTGAAGTGGTATGAACTGATTGCAACACTGAAGCATGAACACATGAAATATCAGGTGTATTCTCATTTTCTTGAGTAAGTCTAGCTCATAGCTTAATCCTTTGATGTTTCTCTTGATTTTGAATGGTTTTATGCTCTTGTTGTTCAACTTCTTGCTTCTTTGCTTTATATGAATATTGTTTGTTCTTAGATAAACTCTCTCTTCAACCACAAAAGATTTTACCTCTGTTGTTTGTTCTGATTGCTGTTGAATTCTGTTTGCCAGATCTCTGTGTAGCTTTTTGATCTCTGTAATATTCAATATTGCTTTCTGGCTTCATGATCCGTGTGCTTGTGGTTCTTGTCATACCTTTGGGTTATATTTATAATTTGCTCAAAATGGTGTTTCTTCTGTGGTTTCATTTTGTGTGTTATTGTACACAAACTGTGCTGTTGACAACAGTTGTACTCAGTTGTTCTGGTTTCTATTGACATAGTGTCTTAAGTACATTTCAACCATCTGGTTCATTCATTTGCTCTGCTCATCTGTCTGTGAGTGGTATGCTGTTGACATTTTATGATTTATTCTGAGTTCTGCTGTGAGCATTTCTTAAAACTTGCTTGTGAACAGCTTGTCTCTGTTGATGATAAACTTCTTTGATAGCTCATGATTGTTAATCAACTCTTGCAGTATGATGTATGTTAATACTGATGCTGTTGCAGTTTTCTTAAATGAAATGAACATTGTGTACTTGATCAATCTATCAACTATAGTCAATATACTGTTGAACTTCACTCCTCATGCCAAATTCTTTGATGTCAGTAACTTTGTGATGAAGTTCATAGTAACTGACTCTCATGACACATTCAGTGTGTTTAGTTGTGTTACCTCATCATATTTTTTATCTCTCTGAATCTTGTTTCTGTGACATGAATTGCATCTGACAATGTACTCAGTGATTTGATCTTTAAGGTCACTGATATTGTGTCTTCTTCATATGAGGTTCTTAGTTCTTTTGACTTCAAGGTGTTCATTGACCCTGTCATCATGACATACTTGTATCAGTTCTTCATCTGTCAAGAGAGTTTGCTTCATCTTGTACATTGCTGTTAAGCCTTTTGTGAGGATTTTCTTGTTGTCTTCACTCAGAATTTCAGTGTGAATCTTTTTCACTTCTTCATGATCAGGCTGTCTACTTAAAGTGTCTGCTTCACCATTCTCATTACCCTTCTTGTAATGAATTTGGAATTTGTAATTGATTAACTGTTTGACTCAGTGAACCTGTTGTTGATTCAACTGTTTCATTGTTGCAAAGTTTCTCAAATTCTTGTGATTTGTGTAGATCTGAATAGACTTCTCAGTACCTGCAAGATAAGGTCTTCAATCTTGCAGTGCTTTCACTATTGCAAGGAGTTTCTTGTCATGAACCTCATATCTTTTCTTCAATTCTGATAGTTTTTTAGATCAATAGACTATGAGTCTCTGTTGCCCATTCTCAATCTGATACAAGCATGCGCCTACTGTGAAATCTGATGCGTTGGTTTTCAGTACTTTCTTGCATGTTGAATTGAGTATTCTCAGGTGTGCCGTTCTGCTAAAGCTTTTCTTTAATGTTGTTACGGCCAAACTGTAACCAGTTAGTATGTTCTAGGGAATACGCAGGGAACAGGTATACCTGAACATAGGCTCACACAGCTCTATATGCTTATGGTGAGCTCGGCAAGGCAATAGACCCTTAGTAGGTCTATCAGCTCTATTGCTCTATAGCAAGCAATGCGAGCACGGCAATCCTATAGTATATAGTAGGACCATTTCCCCTATGAAAATGGGTCATGTTCAACTCAATACAAGTTATCAACTACTGGTTTACCCTACACTGCGCACTGAGACTTTTATATCAACAAGCACAAACCTCTAGCCCTAATATTCAAGGCATCTCAGATCAGAACGTAACACTTTGAACACTCTTATGATATAAGAATGACAATCAGCGCACAGAAGTCAGCTTCAACAAGTCAAGTCAACCTTCAAGGCCTTCAGCAAATGATCAATGTACTTAAGGTATCAGCACTCAATGCATTCACAGATGAGAGAGAGAAGCTGTGAGCCTTCTTGATCAAGCTCAAGTTGTATATTGAATTCAACCAGGCGAAGTTCAGGTTCGAAATGAACAAAGGTCTGTTTACTGTATCATACCTCAAAGATGCAGCATTCAATTGAGTTAACCTCAAACTGCATAAGTTTCTTGACAAGACATCAAAGAAATGAATGAATAATAAGAAATTCATATTCAACAACTATAAAAAGTTCAAGGATGAGCTTTGAAGAGCCTTCAAAGTAGTCAACAAGAAACAAGCAACAAAAAGATGACTTCACATCCTGAAGATGAATAAGTCAGCAGTCAAATATGCGGCAGAGTTTCAGCAGATCGCGGCTTTAATGAATTGAGATGATGACGCTTTAGTATCGCAATACTATTGAGGACTCAACAAGACTATCAAAGACAAGATAGTCAGAATGGATCAACCTGAAGAGCTTCAGAATATAATCAATATCTTCATCAACATCAACAGTCATTAATGAGAATGACAGATGAAGCATACAGAACACTACACATCAAAGATGTGAAAAAAATGTTATACTCTCAGAAGAGGTGATTCTATGAACCTCAATGCAATTGAGAAGCACTGTGAGCAGCAACCACAAGTAAAGCAAGAACAATGCATGAGCAAGCTCTATAAGCCTCAACTCTGATGAGCAGAGACTCATGAATGTTATAACTGTGAAAAGCTCAAACACCTTGCAAGAACCTGCAAAAAACCTCAACAAGAGAGAAAAGAAGTTGCAGCAACAGATACACACATAGTGCACAATGTTCTGAGCTGAACAGTCTGCTACAATGACATGTGCTGAACACATATGAGCAGCAAAGACAAAGCCAAATGATACCCACAGACACTCAAGAAGAAACAAAACAGTTACAACACAACAGGTCGATCAAAGAGATTAGCTATTCTAAAGAAAGCTGAGATCAAAGAAACCAATACTCACAGAACCCAGGTAGAAGAAGACTACAGCAATAGCACCTGAACGGCCCTGAATTCAGACACAGACTTAAAGGATGTCAACAACTGAGAAGTCAACATGAGACTCAAAACAAGATATGAGCACCCTGAGAATCAGCGCTGAGAGATGCATCAACAACTGCTAAAAAGACAGCAGAAAGAGCTCAAGAAGAAAGTC
>JAABUP010002669.1_pt1 | contig 33676 bp, 33 predicted proteins | sample 5559201 | NCBI WGS metagenome assembly JAABUP01 (sample SAMN10711887, study PRJNA513373) | rock metagenome | isolation source: Antarctica rocks | place: Antarctica
CAACGGCGCGCAACTCGGCAACCGAAAACCCCTCAAGCGATGCAGCGTCCGGCAGCGACATGCAGGCTGTGGATCACGCTGTCATCCTCAACGCAACTCCCCCGCCCGGGAATCTGCCCCGGTTACCGCCGTGTTCGAGCGCGCCTACTGCAACAGCCCGCTGTGCGCGCCGTCCCGCGGGGCCTTCATGTCCGGCCGGCTGCCGTCCGCCACCGGCATCTACGACAACGCCGCCGAGTTCCCCTCGCAACTGCCGACCTTCGCGCACTACCTGCGCCGGGCCGGATACCGCACGATCCTGTCGGGCAAGATGCACTTCTGCGGCCCGGACCAGTTGCACGGCTTCGAGGAGCGGCTCACCACCGACATCTACCCGGCGGACTACGGCTGGACCCCGGACTGGACGCGGCCCGACGTGCGCCCGGAATGGTACCACAGCATGGACTCCGTGGCCCAGGCCGGCCCCTGCGCCCGGACCAACCAGATCGACTTCGACGAGGAGGTCGTCTTCGCGGCCCGGCGCCGGCTGTTCGACATCGCGCGCGGCAGCGATCCGCGCCCGTTCTGCATGGTCGTGTCGCTGACCCACCCGCACGACCCGTTCACCATCACGGAGCCCTACTGGAGCCGCTACAGCGACGCCGAGATCGACCCGCCCCGGATCGAAATGGCGGTGGACCGCCTGGACCCGCACTCGCTGCGGCTGCGGCACGTATGCGGGATCGGCCAGCAGCCGGTGACGGCCGGGCAGGTGCGCGCCGCACGGCGGGCCTACTACGGCGCCGTCTCCTATTTCGACGACCAGGCCGGCGCCGTTCTCGCGGCCCTGGGCGCGGCCGGGCTGGCCGGCGACACCTGCACCATCGTGCTGGCCGACCACGGCGAGATGCTGGGGGAGCGCGGCCTCTGGTACAAGATGAACTTCTTCGAGCCGGCCTGCCGGGTTCCGCTGATCGTTCACGCGCCGGGCCGGTTCGCGGCGCGGCGGGTTTCGCAGTCGGTGTCCCTGGTGGACATCCTGCCGACGTTGGCGGGCCTCGCGTCGGATGGCGGCGCACCGGACTATGCGACGCCGTTGGACGGGCGCAGCCTGCTGCCGCACCTCGAAGGGCGCGGCGGCCACGACGAGGCGCTGGGCGAGTACTTGGGCGAGGGAGCGGTGGCGCCCGTCGTGATGATCCGGCGCGGGCGGCACAAGTTCATCCGCTCGCCGGGCGATCCGGACCAGCTCTATGACCTGGCAGACGACCCGGACGAACTGCGCAACCTTGCAGCCGAGGCGCCCGGCCCCTTGTCCGCGGCATTCGGGGCGGAGGCGGAGCGGCGCTGGTCGCTGCCGGCGCTGCACGCCGAGGTGCTCGCGAGCCAGCGCCGCCGGCGCATGGTGGCGGAGGCGTTGCGCATGGGCGTCCGCACGGCCTGGGACCACCAACCCGTGCGCGACGCCCGCGAGCAGTATATCCGCAGCCACATGAAGCTCGAAGACCTGGAGGCGATGGCGCGACTGCCGCGCCCCCTGGTGCCCTGACCGCCCCCGCTATTCTAAGTGCCCCGCTATTCTAAGTGCAACGTAGAAGGAGAGTGGACATGACCATCATCGGCAACGCCCTGCGCATCGGCCTGCTGGCCTCCCTATGCGCCGCCGCCCTGCCGGCGCGTGCCGCCGATCCGGAAAGCTGCCTCGCCGTGCGCATGTCGGACCCCGGCTGGACCGACATCACCTCGACGAACGGCGTTGCGGGCGTCGTGCTCGACGCGCTCGGCTACCACCAGCACGTCGACACGCTTTCGGTGCCCATCACCTTCCGCGCCCTGCAGGACGGCGACATCGACGTGTTCCTGGGCAATTGGATGCCGGCGCAGCAGAACTCTGCGGGTCCGTTGATCCAATCCGGCAAGGTCGACCTGGTGCGTCACAACCTCGAACGCGCGAAGTTCACCCTGGCGGTCCCGACCTACGCGGCCGACGCCGGCGTGCACGGGTTCGCCGACCTGAGCCGCTTCGCCGACCGCTTCGGCAAGAAAATCTACGGCATCGACGCCGGCGCCCCGGCGAACCAGAACATCCAGCGCATGCTGGACGCCGGCGACTTCGGCCTGCGCGGCTGGCAGTTGGTCGATTCGAGCGAGCAGGCGATGCTGGCGCAGGTCGGCCAGGCGGTGCAGCAGAAGCAGTGGGTCGTGTTCCTCGCCTGGGAGCCGCATCCGATGAACACCAAGCTGCCGATCAGCTACCTCGACGGCGGCGACCGCTACTTCGGCGCGAACTACGGGGACACCACGGTCAACACGCTGGCCCGCAAGGGCTACGCGGCGCAGTGCCCGAACGCCGGCCGGCTGTTCAGCCAGCTCGCCTTCAGCACCGGCATGGAGAACGAGCTGATGACCGACACCGAGAGCATGCGGAAAGACGGCAAAGGGGCGGCCATGCGCTACCTGCACAGCCATCAGGAGCTGCTGGCGCCTTGGCTGCAAGGGGTGACGACCCGCGACGGCAAGGACGGCTTGGCGGCGGTGAGGGCCTCGCTCGGGCAATGACCCCGGCGGGCGACACGTTCGACTACATCATCGTAGGCGCCGGGTCGGCCGGGTGCGTGCTGGCGGATCGGCTGACCGAGGACGGGCGGAGCACGGTGCTGGTGCTGGAACACGGCGGCTCCGACGCCTCGGTGCTGATCCAGATGCCGAGCGCGCTGTCGATCCCGATGAACATGCCGCGCTACAACTGGTCGTACGAGACCGAGCCGGAGCCGGGCCTGGGTGGGCGGCGGATGAACTGCCCGCGCGGCAAGGTGCTCGGCGGCTCGTCGTCGATCAACGGGCTGGTCTATGTCCGCGGCAACCCGGCCGACTTCGACGGGTGGGAGGCGGCGGGCGCGCAGGGCTGGGGCTACCGCCATGTGCTGCCGTACTTCCGCCGGGCCGAGCACCGGAACGAGGGCGGCGACGCCTACCGCGGGGCGGACGGCCTGCTGCACACCCGCTATGGCGCATTGAAGAACCCGCTTTACCGCGCCTGGATCGAGGCGGCGGCGCAGGCGGGATACGCCGGGACGGAGGACATCAACGGCTTCCGCCAGGAGGGTTTCGGGCGCATGGACATGACGGTGCGCGACGGCCGGCGCTGGAGCGCGGCCAGCGCCTACCTGAAGCCGGCGCTGCGGCGGCGCAACCTCGCGGTCGTCACCCACGCGCTGGCCACCGCGGTCCAGTTCGAGGGCCGGCGCGCGGCCGGGGTGCGATACCGCCATGGCGGGACGGAGAAGATGGCGCTGGCCCGGCGCGAGGTGATCCTTTCGGGCGGGCCGATCAACTCGCCGCAACTGCTGAAGCTGTCAGGCGTCGGACCCGCCGACGAATTGCGGGCGCACGGCATCGCGCCGGTCCACCACCTGCCGGGTGTCGGCGAGAATTTGCAGGACCACCTGGAGTTCTACTTCCAGGTCGAGAGCCTGCAACCCATCACGCTGTATCCCGCGACGCGCCCGCTGGCGAAGGCGATGGTCGGCGCGCGGTGGCTGCTGCGCCATGACGGTCTCGGCGCCACCAACCACTTCGAGAGCTGCGGCTTCATCCGCAGCCGCGCCGGGGTCGCCTATCCCGACATCCAGTATCATTTCCTGCCGCTGGCCGTGTCGTACGACGGCAAGTCGTTGGCGAGCGGCCACGGCTTCCAGGCGCATGTCGGCCCGATGCGCTCGAAAAGCCGCGGCTGGGTCCGGCTGCGCTCCACGGACCCGGCGGACAAGCCGCGCATCTGCTTCAACTACATGAGCCACCCGGACGACTGGACCGAGATGCGCGCCTGCGTGCGCCTGACCCGAGAGATTTTTGCGCAGGCGGCGTTCGATCCCTACCGCGGCAAGGAGTTGCAGCCCGGCGCCGATGCCGTCACCGACGATGCGATCGACGCCTTCGTGCGGGAGCGGGCCGAGAGCGCCTACCATCCCTCCTGCACCTGCCGGATGGGCAGCGCGGACGATCCGATGGCGGTGGTCGACGCAGAGGCGCGGGTGATCGGGCTAGAAGGGTTGCGCGTCGTCGACTCATCCATCATGCCCGCGGTGACGACCGGCAACCTGAACGCGCCGACCATCATGCTTGGCGAGAAGGTGTCCGACCATATCCGTGGCCGTCCGGCGCTCGCGGTCTCCAACGCCGCCACCTTTGCGGCGGAGGGTTGGCAGGACGCGCAGCGGTGAGGGCGGGAGGGTTGTTCTTCGGCGCGGTCCCGATACGGAACCATCTTTTTGTATGAATTGGAAGATGTCACGGAGTGGCAGGCCCGCGACCCACGGCCGGCGGCGGCCACGTCCACCAAGCGGACCTCAACCCACCACTCTTGTCACGGGCCGCCACTTCGGAGCAGTTGAGATAGAGCCTGATCCCCATATCGAAACTCGACGGGGCTGTCCGCCTGACGGAGGGACACCGGTGGCGAATTCGGAGTTGGCGGTTTACTCACAAGAATGGCGGCTCGGCAGGACCACTGCTGCATGCGTCTTCGATTGCCTGGCGAGCGCCTCGGCCAGGAACAGGGTCGCTGAATTCGCCACCAGATCAACCGCGCGCGGGGCGCGCATCATCATGGCGAGGAAATGAGGCGCCTGTGTTGCCGGCTGGCGTGCCGCCCTCCATCTCCGCCCTGATGGCCGTATAGAGGCCGACGGACACTGGATGTTTCAACTCCGCCCACCAGATCGGTCCGCGCTGTTCTCAGGCACCATCCTTTGTCGCCGCCAGCTTTGGCGAGCACGAGCAGCAGTCTCTGACTTTGCCTGCAGCGCAGCGGCCATCACTCCCGTCCACTGATGATAGGTGCTGGCCATGGAGGTTTTCCTTGAACGTTGCGCTGGCCTGGACATGCACCAGGCCAACGTTGTCTGCTGCATCCTGATCGGCGCGCCAGGGCGCAAAGCACAAAAACTGTTGCGCAGCTTCGGTACGACTACGCGCGAGCTGGAGGCGCTGCGGGCGTGGCTGGCCGAGCACGGCGTCACCCACGTCGGCATGGAGAGCACCGGCGTTTACTGGAAGCCGGTCTACTCCGTGCTGGAGGGGCACTTCGACCTGATCGTCGGCAACGCCCACCACATCAAAAACGTGCCCGGCCGCAAGACCGACGTGAAAGATGCGGAGTGGATCGCCCAGCTGGTCCGCCACGGCCTGGTCGCCAAGAGCTTCGTGCCCCCGCCCGCGATCCGAGACCTGCGCGAGCTGGTGCGTCACCGGCGCACCTTGATCGAGACCCGGACGGCGGTGCGCAACCGGGTGCTGAAGCTGCTGGAGGGAGCGAACATCAAGCTCTCCGGTGTCGCCAGCGACGTGTTCGGCGTCTCCGGCATGGCCATGCTGGAGGCGCTCGCTGCCGGCACGAACAACGCATCCGAGATGGCGAGCCTGGCGCGTGGGCGGATGCGGCGCAAGCACGCCGCCCTCGAAGCCGCGCTGGACGGGCGCATGCGCGAGCCCCAGTGCTTTCTGCTCGCCATGCAGCTCCGCACATTGGGGACGATTGATCAGGATCTGAACGCACTTGACGCCCGCATTGAAACCCAGCTTGAGCCGTATCAGGCGCAGCACCGGCTGCTGATGCAGATCCCCGGCGTAGACTGGGTGACGGCGGCATTCATCATCGCCGAGATCGGCACCGACATGGACGTGTTCGCCACCGCCCGTCGGCTGGCGGCGTGGGCCGGGGTGGCGCCGGGCAACTACGAGAGTGCAGGCAAGTCGAAGGGGGCTGGGACGCGCCGAGGCAATGTGTTCCTCAAGTCCGCGCTGTTCGCCGCCGCCTCGGCCGCGGTTCGGACCAAGGGCAGCTACTACCGTGACAAATACAACCGCCTACGTGCCCGCCGCGGCCCGGTGCGGGCGATCATGGCCATCGCCCACAAGCTGCTCATCGCCGCGTTTCATATGCTGAGCACGGGCGAGGTCTTCCGTGACCTCGGCGAGAGCTACCTCGACAAGGTCGCCCGTAAGCGCTCCACGACCAAGCTGGTTCAGCGCCTGAGCAACATGGGATATGATGTCATGCTGGTTCCCAAAGCGGCGTAACCCCATCCAAGCCTTCCGTCCGGAGTTATTTCCGCAGCAGTGTCCCACCCGTGACCGGCCACCCCGGCGTGTCCGCCAATGCTGACTTATGCACGAGAAAACGGACATGTTGATTGCCGGACAGGAAAACGGGCACCAATAACATTCGTATGTGCAGTCCTGCGCCGCCAAGTGGCGGCTCGTAACAAAGGTGTTGGATCGAAGCCAAGCGGGACAGGTGTGGCCGCAGAAATGCCAGTCGCTTTGACGGGAAGACCAGCGAGGGACTACTTTTCGCCCCCGTGCGCCGACAAAGGACCCACCCATGCCCCATGCCCTGACCGCCGCCGAAGCGCAGGCCCGCCACATCCGCCGCGCCGACATGGTCGCCTGCGAGGTGGCCTTCATCGACTGCAAGATGCCCGGCTCCGAACGCAAGCAGAACTACTCCCTCGTCGGCCCCGGCGTGACCCAGTCGCGTGACCAGGTGGTGAACCTGACGGAGCCGCACGGCTTCAGCCTGGGCGTCGCCGCGATGCCGCCAGGCACGGTGAACAACCTGCACGTCCACTTCACCGCGGAGGTGTTCATGGTGAGCAAGGGCGACTGGACCTTCCGCTGGGGCGCCGATCCCGCCTCGGACCGTTGGCAGCACGAAATCCAGGCCGGGCCGGGCGACGTGGTCAGTATCCCGACCTGGATCTTCCGCGGCTTCATCAACAGCGGCGCCGACGACGGCTGGATCTTCACGGCGCTCGGCGGCGACGACACCGGCGGCATCATCTGGCACCCCAGCATCCTGGCGACCGCCGCGCAGTACGGCCTCTACCTCACGCGCGACAACATGCTGGTCGACACCGACGGCGGCGCCCCGGTCCCGGCGGCCGAAGCGCGCATGCCCGCCCTCACGCCGGAGCAGATCGCGCTGTTGCCGAGCTATACGCCCGAGCAAATGCGCCGCCGGGTCGTGCGGGCGGCGGAGCGTGACTGGTCCGCACGCGCCCTGCTCAGCAGCGTGCTGCCGGGCTGCGCGAGCGAGCTTGCCTCCGTCATCGGCCACGGCATGACCGAGGACCGCGGCCACGCCGCGCCGATCGGCAACCCGCACGGCTTCAGCGTCGAGTGGCTGCGCCTGCCGCCGCACAGCCGCACCGGCCGGCACGCGGTCGCGGAAAAGCAGGTCGCCATCGTGCTGCGCGGCGCGGCGACGTTCACGCTCAATGAGCCTGGCAACGAACCCGGCGTCGCCGTTGCGGTCGAGGTCGCGGAGGGCGAATGCTTCTCGGCGCCAGGCGACACCTGGCGCGACATCGCGGCCGGGGCGGAGACGGCCGAGGTCGCGCTGATCACCGCGGGCGACCAGCGCAAGCCGATCCGCTGGGCGCCCGATATCCTGGCCGCCGCCGCCGCGGCCGGCTGGGGGCTGGACCATGACGGGCGCGTGGCCCCGCTCGACTTGCTGCCGCCCTCGGCCCGCGCGACCGTCGCCGCACGCATGGCCGGACTGTCGCATGCAGCTTAAGGCTGGGCAGCTCAAGGCCGGGCAGCCCAAGGTCGGAGCCTACACGGACGTTCCCGCGTTCATCTACGGCATCACCCGCGAGATTTGGGAGGACCGCGGCGTCGGCGGCAAGCTCGACCGGCTCTATGCGCCGGATATCCTGCTGCGCGCCCCCACGGGCCTGACCACCGACAACCGCGGCGTCACCTCGCAGACCCTGCAAACCCTGCACCAGTTCCCGGACCGCCAGCTTGTCGGCGAGGACGTCGTCTGGGCGGGATACGAGGACGGCTCGTTCCTGTCCTCCCACCGCCTCGTCTCGGTCATGCGCCACCTGGGCGACGGCAGCTACGGCCCGGCCTCCGGGCGCACGGTGCGGTCGCGCATCATCGCCGATTGCTGGGTGGTGGACGGCGTCGTGACCGAGGAGTGGCTGGTGCGCGACCAGGCGGCCTTCGCGCGCTGCATCGGGCTGGAGCCGCGGCAGCTTGCCCAGCGCATGGCCGAGGAGGACCTGCGCGCCATGGGCCGCGTCGGGTTCTACCTGCCAGAGCACGACCAGCCCGGCCGCTACCGGCCCGAGGTGCAGCAGGCGCCGGAAATCGAACTCTGCCGCAGCGGCTACGAGCGGCTTTGGCAGGCGAAGGACCTCTCGGCGGTGCGGGAGCTGTATTTCCACGGCGCCAACCTGCACGCGCCCGGCGGCGAAACCCACTACGGCCACGTCGACATCGACCGGTTCTATTTGGGCTACCTGGCCTCGTTCCCCGACGCGGCGTTCAGCGTCGAGAGCGCGACCGTGAACCGCGATCCCAGCCAGGCCGTGCGGGTGGCGCTGCGCTGGAGCCTGCGCGGCACGCACACGGGATTTGGCCACTTCGGACCCCCGACCGGCGCCCCGGTCTACGTCATGGGCCTGAGCCACGCCCATGTCGTGGAGGGGCGCATCGCCGTGGAATGGATGCTGACCGACGAGGTCTCGATTTGGAAGCAGATTCTGGCGCACGGCTCGGTTTAGGATGACGGCAGGCCCGGGCTGGCCACCAGTCCGGCAGCAGGAGAACCACCATGGCCGACACCACGAAAACGCCGCCGCAGCCTGGCTCGGCGGTCCCGCCCGACGACCCCCAGCGTCGCCTCACGGTCGCGAGGCCGGACACGGATGAAAGCCTGCGCCACATCGGGCTGGCCGGCGGCACCTACACCATCCTGCTCACCGGCGCGGACACCGGCGGACGCTACTGCCTGATCGACATGCACGTTGCGCCCGGCGGCGGCCCTCCCCCGCACCGGCACGACTTCGAGGAAACGTTCACCGTGCTGCACGGCGAGATCGAGGCCACGTTCCGCAGCCAGAAGTCGGTCGTGCGCGCCGGCGAGACCGTCAACATCCCGGCCAACGCGCCGCACTGCTTCACCAACGCCTCCGACCAGCCGGCACGGCTGCTGTGCGTGTGCTCGCCGCCGGGGCAGGAGGAGTTCTTCATGGCGCTCGGCGTTCCCGTCGGGAGCCGGACGGCCCCACCGCCCAAGCTGGGCGAAGCCGAGCAGGCGGAGGCGCGAAAGAAAGCGGAGGCCCTCGCCCCGAAGTACCGGACGGAGTTCTTGCGGCCCTGAGTTCGTGGGCGTCGCGCTTCAGGCCATGGAACTCCAAAGCGAGGCGTGATGTTGCCCTTGTCAGCCAACCCGCCATGTCCGGCAACACGTCCGGCAGGCTGCCCTGCATCTGGAGATCCGTCATGCCCGAGCCGAAGCCGTACCCGGAAGCAAGGGACTTGCCCATCGGCGTGGACGCCGAGGGCGTGCGCATCGAAACAGACTCGATGGGCACGGTCGAGGTGCCGGCGGACCGCTACTGGGGGGCGCAGACGCAGCGCAGCCTGATCCACTTCTCAATCGGCGACGACCGGATGCCAAAGGCGCTGTACCACGCCTACGCCGTCGTGAAAAAGGCCGCGGCGCTGGTCAACAAGCGCGACGGGCTGTTGGAGGCGTGGAAGGCCGACGCGATCGTGCGCGCGGCCGACGAGGCGATCTCAGGCAGGCTCGACGACCATTTCCCGCTGTATGTCTGGCAGACCGGGTCCGGCACCCAGTCCAACATGAACATCAACGAGGTGCTGTCCAACCGCAGCATCCAGTTGTTCGGCGGCGAGTTGGGCAGCCGGGCGCCGGTGCACCCGAACGACGACGTCAACATGGGGCAGTCGAGCAACGACACGTTCCCGACGGCCATGCACGTGGCCACGGTCAAGGAGATCGACGAGCGCCTGCTGCCGCAGTTGGACGCGCTGGCGCGGGCGATCGAGGCCAAGGCGCAGGAGTGGATGGGCGTGGTCAAGATCGGCCGCACCCACCTTGAGGACGCGGTGCCGCTGACGGTGGGGCAGGAATGGTCGGGCTACGCGCACCAGCTCCGCGACGCGATGGCGGCCATTGAGCATTGCCGAGGCGGGCTATACGAGCTGGCGGCCGGAGGCACGGCGGTGGGCACCGGGCTGAACGCGCCCGAAGGGTTCAGCGTCAAGATCGCCGCCGAAATCGCCCGGCTGACCGGGCGTCCGTTCGTGACCGCGCCGAACAAGTTCGCGGCGCAGGGTTCGCTCGACGCCATGGTACGGGCGAGTGCCGCGCTGCGCGGGGTGGCAGTCGCCGTCATGAAGGTCGCCAACGACATGCGCTGGTTGGCGTCGGGACCGCGCTGCGGCCTAGGCGAGCTGCTGCTGCCGGAGAACGAGCCGGGCAGCTCGATCATGCCGGGCAAGGTGAACCCGACGCAGTGCGAGGCCATCGTGATGATCGCCATCCAGGTGATCGGCGAGGACACGGCCGTGGCGTTCGCAGGCAGCCAGGGCAACTTCGAGCTGAACACGATGCGGCCGATCGTCGTCAACAACGTCCTGCACTCGGCGCGCATCCTGGGCGACGGTTGCGAAAAGTTCCGGGTGCATTCGGTCGAAGGGACGCGGCTGAATAAAAAGCGCATTGCCCAGCATGTCGAGGAGTCGGTGATGCTGGTGACGGCGCTCAGCCCGGTGGTCGGCTACGACAAGGCGTCCGAGATCGCCCACGCGGCGATGGAGGGCGGCCTCACGTTGCGGCAGGCGGCCATCCAGTCCGGCGCCATCGACGCAGGCCGCTTTGACGAGATCGTCGACCCCAGCAAGATGGTGGGCGCCGGCCTTGCAGGCGCGTAACGGGTGCGCACGGTAAGCTAGACCGCCATCGCCCAGACTGTGCAAAGTTCTCCATGTCATTGCGAGGAGCGCTTGCGACGAAGCGATCCAGGGTCAAAGGCATGAACACCGGCCTATGTGGCCCTGGATTGCCGCGCCGAAGCCGGCTCGCAATGACGGCTTCTTTTCGAGCAGCTTCCAGTTTGAGCTACTTTGGATCAGTACAGGACATTGGCCGGCATTCAAGGTCAGCAACCGGGTTTCTGCGGCGCCTTGCAACGGGTCGCAACAATCAGCGGATGGTCGGTGATGGGCAGGACCACGAGCCGTCGTCACCCTGCGGCGAACCCGGATGGTATCTGTCCAATAGCTGGTGAAGGCAGGTCCGCGAGATGCCCTGCTGCGCCGTGTCGAACATCCGGGTTGCCGCATGGTCCCCAGTTTCCGCGGGCCATGCTGGTGGCTGCGTCACAGCGCAGCCGCGCGCCCGGGCGTCAGAGCCACATCGGTATGATCGAAGCCGTGAGTAGAACGCCCAAGACGGCGTTGAGCGTCCGCCACTGCCTGTCGGTTCGCAGGAGCCGCGCAAGCAGTTGCCCGGCTATGCACCAGATCGACAGCGAGGCAGCGGCAGCCACTCCGAACGTCAGGCCAAGCAGGACCGCCAACCGGAGCGGCCCGCTCGCGAGGCCAGCGAAAGAGGCCGCCGCGCCAATCGTCATCGCCCAGCCTTTGGGGTTGTGCCAAAGCATCCAGGCGCCGCCCGCGAAACTCGTCGGCTTCGCAAGGCCGGCCCGCAGGCTCGGCGGCCCGCTTCGGCTAATTTTCCAGGCAAGCCAGATCAGGTAGGCCGAGCCCAGCGCCCTCATGGCGGTTTGCAGCGAAGGCTCCGCCAGCAACAGGCCGGCCAGCCCGGCCGAAGCCGAGGCGGCCATGGATGCGAGGCCGGCGGCAATGCCGGCCATCAGCGGCACGGACCGGCGAAAGCCGAAATGCGCGCCCGAGGCTGTCGCGAGCGTCGTGGCCCCGCCCGGCGTGACCGTCGACACCGCCGCAAAAATGGCGAGTGGCCAGAAATCCTCAATTCCCACTGTTCTCTCCCCGTCCAAAGAGCAGCAGGGCTAGCCGACAATTCGACATCCAGATAACGAATATTGATTATCAGCAGCATTAGCGTTCATAATGCCGGCCATGGCACGCAACCTGGACCCGGCCCTGCTTCGGACGTTCGTGGCGGTCGCGGACCGTGCGAGCATGACTGCGGCGGCAAATGCCCTCTATCTGACCCAGGGCGCGGTCAGCCAGCAGATCAAGCGCCTGGAGGACCTGTTCGGCGGCGCCTTGTTCGAGCGTGACCGGCGCGGCCTTCGGATGACGGCGTCCGGCGAGCGCCTGCTGGGGAAAGCGCGCCGCTTGCTTGGGCTGAACGACGAACTGTGGGCGGATATGACCGCGGTGGCTGTGGAGGGCGCAGTGCGCCTCGGAGGCCCCTACGATCTCGTGGGGAACTGCCTTGCGCCCATCCTGAAGACCTACGCCGACGCCTACCCGCAGGTGGAGATATCGCTGTCCTGCGCGCCGTCGCCGGATTTGGTGGACGCGCTGACGAGAGGGGAGATCGACCTCGCCGTGACCGAGGAGCCGTTGGGGCCCTCGGACGGGGAGCGCCTGTGCGTCGAGCGGCTCGTTTGGGTGGGGGCCAGGGGCGGGAGCGCCCATCTCAAGCGCCCATTGCCGGTCTCGATGGTCGCCGATACCTGCGCTTTCCGCCCTGCGGTACTGGCGGCCCTGCATGAACACGGCAGGGAGTGGAGGACGGTGTTCGAGAGCGGCAGCATCGAGGCGACGACGGCAACCGTCCGCACTGACCTTGCCGTCACGGCGTGGCTGGCGTTCACGGTCCCTCCCGACCTCGACATCCTGCCCGCTGATGCCGGGCTGCCCGAGTTGCCGCCTTTCGCAATCAACCTGCATCTGCCTCGGAACGACACTCGGGCGGCGACAGCGGAGTTGGCACGCCATGTTCGGCACGCCCTCGCCAGGGGCGCGGGGAGCAGCGGAAGGCCCCCTACCGCTGTGCCAGCCGGAAGTACACCCCCGCCAGCTTCGCCGGCAGCTCCTCCAGCCGCCGCACCGCCATCGTATTGTGCCGGCCGAAGATGGCCGAGCCGGACCCGGCATCGTCCGGGTCCATGACGATCCCGAACACGTCGACGCCGCGCAGCCGCAAGCCCAGCACCGCCCGGCGCGCATCCTCCACCAGCTCCTGCGGATGGGCCACGTCGATGTCGGACGGCTCCCCGTCCGTCAGCACCAGCACCAGTTTCCGGGATGTGCGCAGCGGCGCGAGCTCCGCGCCAGCATGGCGCAAGGCGGCGCCCAGGCGGGTCGACAGACCCGGCGACAGGCCGGCCAGCCGCGCCGTGACCGCAGGCGTCAGCGGCTCGTCAAAGTCCTTCAGCCGGGTCAGCCGCACGTCGTCGCGCCCAGCCGATGCGAAGGCGCGCATCGCATACTGGTCGCCCCTGGCCGTCAGCGCCGCCGCCAGCGCCGCCACGGCCAGCCGCTCCGCCGCCAGCACCGACTGGCCCCCGGCGCCGATGGCTGCCGTGGACTGCGACACGTCCAGGATGATCAGCGTGGCCAGGTCGCGCCCGCGCGGGCGGCGGTCGCGGTAGACGCGGGGGTCCGGCTGCACGCCGGCGCGCTGTGCCACGGCGGCGTCGACCGCCGCGTCGAGGTCGAGCCGCTCGCCGTGCTCCTGCCGGCTCTGCCGCACGCTTTGCCCCACCACGCTGCTGCGCACCAGGCGCGTGACCTGCGCCCGCAGCGCCGCCTCGCCGGCCCACTCGGCGCCGATGGGGCGCAGCACCGGCAGGGTGTCCCGCAGCGTGGTCCAGTCTGGGCGCTCCACGCCGGCCGCCGCGTCCCACTCGGGATAGGTCGCGAGCACGGCGCCGCGGTCGTCCTGGCCGGCGTCGCGCGCCCGTGGGGCCGGTGCGCCGTCGCCGGGCTGTTCTTCCCCGCCGCCGTCATCGAAGCCGCGCGCGGTGTCGACCGTCATGCTCAGCGCGTCGTCGGGCGTCTCCGGCAGGTCCCACAGATGCATGTTGTCGTCTCGGTACGCGGGTTCCACGACGTAGGTCTTGGCATTGAACTGCAAGCGCAACTGGCCGAGGTCGTTGCCGAGCAGCCCGCCGATGGCGCGGCCCATCGCCGGGTCGTCCAGGTCGGCGGCGGCGAACAGCGCACAGCCTTTTTCCACGAAGCCGTCGGCGTCGGCGTACCCAGGGTCGAGCAGGCCGCGGGCCAGCCGCGCCATCAGGTTGGCCGTCGTGACGGCGCCGCCGGGCTGCGCCACATGGAACCCGGCCCACAGCCGGCGCAGCCCTGGGAAGCGGCGGACCGCCAGCGCCTCCACGCGGGCGTCCTCGACCAGGCCCACCAGGGCAACCTGCAGCGGCTTCAGCTTCAGCACTGGCTGGCGTGCCGCCGGGACCGTGAGGTGCGCGTACGCATGGGCCGCCGCCGCCCGGTACAGGTCCCGCACGCGCCCGCCCGGTGCGCCGGCGAACACCGGCGGCAGCAGCGCCACGCCCGACGCGATCACCGTGCGCCGCGGCGGCCCCGCAGCGCCCGGCGGAGCGGCCTTCAGCCGCGGCTCGCCGCCCCACACCCCAGTGACGAACGCGCCCAGCATCCTCTCGCTGTCGGCAAAACCCGGCACGCCCGTGCGACGGGCCAGCAACGCCTGCGCCAGCGGGTCCTCAAGCGCGAAGAACGCAGCCCGGCGCGCCTTGTCCCGCACGGTCGCCTTCAGGCCGGCCGCGACGAAATCGGCGAAGGCTACTCCGTCGCCGTCGGCCAGCAGTGCGTCGGTCCGCCGCGCCGTGCCCTGCACCAAAGCGGGTGCCTCGCGCGCCAGGCGGTTCAGGCCGCGCCACCAGGCGGACAATGCCGCAGCGTCCCCAGCGGTCAGCCGAATGGCCGTCGGCAGCGCCTCCAGGCAGGCGAGCGCGGCCCTTGCACCGGCGAAGCGGCAGACATCGGCGGCAGCGCGCCCGCCAGCCAGCACGAGCCGCAGCCGTTCCGGCCCGGCCGCAGCGCCGGCCTGCCAGAACGCCGCAACACAGGCCGGCCCCGCATTGACCCCCGACAGTTCCAGGGTCGCGCCGGCCCACTCGTCAACAAGCGCCGCGTCGCCCCGCGCCAAAGCCGGCCAGGCCCGCGCGAAACCGGGCCGCAACGCCTCCCGGTCGCGCACCAGCCGATGCACCAGGTCGATGTTCGCAGCCGGGGCGTCGCCGGGCTGCTGGCGGGCCGCGCTCAAGCTGCGTACGCAGCGACCACCGCCTCCAACGCCTCGCGCATGTCGGGATCGTCGGTCAGCGGCAGCACCACGCTGGCCCGCAGCGCCTCATGGGTGGAGATGCCCGCCGCGATCAGCCGCCCGGCGTGGACAATCATGCGCGTGGACGCCCCCTCGTTCAGCCCGCGCCCGCGCAGGTTGCGCGTGCTGGCCGCGACGCCGACCAGGCCCGCCGCTGTCCGCGCGTCGATTGCTGCCTCGCGGGCGACGATGGCGGCCTCGGCTTCGTGCGCCGGATAGGTGAAGTCGATGGCGACGAAGCGCTGCTTGGTCGACTCCTTCAAGTCCTTCACCGCGCTCTGGTAGCCGGGGTTGTAGGACACGACGAGCAGGAAATCCGGATGCGCCGCCACCAGCTCGCCCTTGCGGTCGAGCGGCAGCACCCGCCGGTTGTCGGTCAGGGGGTGGATCACCACCGTGGTGTCCTGGCGGGCCTCGACGACCTCGTCGAGGTAGCACATCGCCCCGTGGCGCACGGCTGTCGTCAGCGGCCCGTCCTGCCACACGGTCCCGTCGGCGGTCAGCAGGTAGCGGCCGGACAGGTCGGCGGCCGTCATGTCCTCGTGGCAGGCCACGGTGACGAGGGGACGCTCCAACCGCCAGGCCATGTGCTCGACGAACCGCGTCTTGCCGCAGCCGGTCGGACCCTTGAGCATGAGCGGGAGCCGGTCCGCCGCCGCGGCGGCAAAGACCGCCTCCTCGTTCGCGGTCGGGTGGTAGAATGGCGCGCTGGTGATGCGGTAGGGCGTCAGGTCCATCGCGCGCCTCTCATGGTGGTTCAGGCATTCAGCCCCAACGGACGCGGGGGTTCAATGGCCTCCCCGGACCGAAAAGGCCGCGTTCAGTCGCGCTGCGCGCCAGGTGCCGCATTCTTGAGCGGCGCGTGCCAGATTGCCTGGACCGGAGGATACTGCATGACCTCCAGCCTGTTCAGCTCCCCGGTCAGCTCGTGCCAGCCCAACGCCAGCTTGGCCGCAAGCCTGGCGTCCCCGGCCCGGCCGCCGTGGACGTTCGCCAGCTTCAGGTGCGGCTGCCAATAGGCGGGGCGGTAGTGGAGGTGGACCTCCTCCTCCGGCAACTCCGTGAAGATCATGTCGTGCAGGGCGAGCAGTGCACCGGTCGGCCTGACCCGCAGGCTGAGCGCTGGCGGCGTGCCGGCGATGATGCACGGCTCGGTGAAGGCGGCGGGCAATGCGCCCATCTGCGGCAGCTTCCACTTGAGCACGTCCACCACGAGGGCCGGACGGACCCGGTCGCCGACGACGAGGATCGTGACGCAGGGGCCATACTGCGTGATCAGGTCCCGCTCAGGAATGCCGAGTGCTGCGAGGCTCGCATAGACGCGCTCGATCTCAAGCGACGTTTTCAGGTCGAGGGTCAGGTTGAACGCGAATGGCAAGGCGGCCCGCACTTCCAAGCTAAAAAAGCTGCCCGGACGCTAGCACAGCCTTGCGGTCCCATTGCTACCCCACGCGGATTGGCTCGCGCCGTGCCGGGTGGCCATGCTTGCCGGGCACGTTGGCGGCGCATTCGAGGCGGCGCAGGCGCAGGTCGGTGTCGTCGGCAAGGTCCTTGGCGACGGTGATTTTCTCCAGCGCCGCGAGCCAGTGGCGGTAGTAGGTCTGGCCCAGGTCGGGGTCGCCGTCCGCCTGCGCCCGGCGGATTTCGGCGCTGATGGCGGCCACCCACTCCGGCCTGGTGAAATGCCCGGCCTGGTGCAGCGCCACGGCCAGCGCAAACGCCTGGGCCTCCCACGGCTCGCGGAACACCGGCCCGGCCCCGTCGGCTGGAAGCAATGGGTCGGCTGGGATCAACGGGAGCGACAGGGGCGCCGCCGGATCAAGCATGCGGCTCGACATAGTCCTCGAACATATCCAGGTACAGCGTGTCGCGTGCCGACGCCTGCTCGCCCCATAGGTCGCGCGCGGTGAAGCGCACCCCGTACACGTGTTGCGGCTTGTGGCCCTCGCCGTGCGCGTTGGTGTCGTTGAAGCAGAACACGCCGCGGTCAATCTCGACGACGCCGGCCTTGCCGCGGACATAGCGGGGCAGGCGGGTGTGGGTGGCGGGATTGATGTTGCGCACGACAACGCGGTCTCCTGGGCGGAAACGCGGCGCGACTTTGGCGTCCATGCGCGCCGTGGCCCCGGTGGCGATCAATCCGTCCACCTGCTCGACCGGCAGTGCGGGCATCACGCGGCCTCCTTCGCAAGCTGAGCCATGCGGCTGTCGATTTCGGCCGTCGTCACCGCGCCGCGCTCCGCCAGCAGGGTCTCGACCGCGTGCAGCCAATGCTCGTAGTACGAGGATTGCAGGTAGTGCGCCGGGTCCATGCGCTCGATGGCGTGGCGGAACTCGTCGACGTTGAACTGGCCGGCGGCGAAGGTGGTCATGAACAGGCCGAACACCGTGCGTTCCCAGGGGGCGTGGAACACCGGCTCGTTCGGCTCGGGGTTGACCGGACCCATGCCGTGCATGCCGCCGAGGTCGTGCATTCCGTTCATCGCCAGGGTTCCCCTTAGCCAGCAGCCGCAGCGGCGCCCGCTTTGACCATGCCCGTGCCGATCATCGCGTCGCGGGTCACAAGTTCCGCCAGCGCCGCTTCGTCCATTGACTCGGTTCCGGCCGGGCGCTCGGGCAGCACGAGGTAGCGCAGCTCGGCGTTGCTGTCCCAGACCCTGACCTCTTTCTCCGGCGGCAGGTCGACGCCGAACTCCGTCAGCACGCCGCGCGGGTCGATGACGGCGCGTGCCCGGTAGGGCGCCGACTTGTACCAGTTCGGCGGCAGGCCGAGCGTCGGCCACGGATAGCAGGAGCAAAGGGTGCAGACGACCATGTTGTGGACCTGCTTGGTGTTCTCGACCACGACCATGTCCTCGCCCTGCACGCCGGAGAAGCCGAGTTCGGCGATGGCCGCGGTTGCGTCGGCCAGCAGCCGGGACTTGAAAGCCGGGTCGGCCCAGGCGCGGGCCACGACGCGGGCACCGTTGCGCGGGCCGATCTTGGTTTCGTACGTCTCGACGATTGCCGCCAGCGCCGCCGGCTGCACCAGCCCCTTTTCGACCAGCAGGCTCTCAAGGGCGCGCACCCGCAGCGCGACGTCGGTTTCGGGCGGACTCTGCATGGCTTGCCTCCTTGGTCCCAGGCGACGGCACCTGGGACAAGTCCCATGGTGCGACCGTTCATACAGCAGCTAATAGAAGATATTGCCGCATGTCGAGGCATTATCGCTGAAATCACAGCGGGCGTTATTGTTCTGCAATAAATTTGGCCCAAAGCTTGATAACTCGGGGCGAGTTGGCGCAACCTTTGCTTAGCCAGTTGAGCAGGGGGGCATTTTTATATAGAGAGCGCAACGTATCCAGGCCCGACATATTTAGGCCATTGAACAAGCACCGCATTTGCTGACGATCCCATTGCCAACAGGCCCCTCGCCAACAGGACACAGAACATGCAACAGTTCCGCGCATCGCGACGAAGCCTGCTTAAATCGGCGACGGCTGCCGCAGGCGGCGCGCTGGCGATGCCGCTGGTCGCCCGGCACGCGATGGCGGCCGACACGATCAAGGTCGGCAGCCTGCTCGACCTTTCAGGGCCGATCGGCTCGTCGGGCCAGGCGATGCACGCGACCATCCAGCTCGCGGTGGACGGGGCGAACGCCGCCGGCGGCCTGCTGGGGCGGCAGGTCGAGCTGGTCAACTACGACACCCAGTCCACCATCCAGCTCTACTCGCAGTACGCCCAGCAGCTCGCGTTGAAGGACAAGGTGGCCGTGGTCCACGGCGGCATCACGTCGGCCTCGCGCGAGGCGATCCGCCCGGTGTTCGACCGCTATTCCACCCTGTATTTCTACAACGTGCTGTACGAGGGCGGCGTGTGCGACCGCGACTGCTTCTGCACCGGCACCACCCCGGCGCAAACGGTCAACAAGCTGGTGCCCTACGCGCTGGAGACCTGGGGCAAAAAGGCGTACATCATCGCCGCCGACTACAACTACGGCCAGATCACCGCGAAGTGGATGGGCAAGTACGTGCGCGACGGCGGCGGCACGGTGCAGGCCATCGAGTTCTTCCCGCTCGACGTGACGGAGTTCGCGGCCACCATCAGCAAAATCCAGCAGGCCGGGCCGTCTGTTGTGCTGTCGGCGCTGGTCGGCTCGAACCACACCGCGTTCTACCGTCAGTGGGCGGCGGCGGGGATGAAGGGCAAGATCCCGATCGCCTCGACCACGTTCGGCTTGGTGAACGAGATCGCCACCATAGCGCCCTCCGAGAGCAACGGCGTCGTCACCAGCTACGGCTACTACGAGGAGCTGTCCACGCCTGCGAGCACCGCATTCATAAAAGCCGTGCGCGCCAAATTCGGCGACGACCTGCCGTATATCAGCGAACTCGCCTGCGCCACCTACGAGGGCTTCAAGCTGTGGGCGGAAGGGGTGAAGAAAGCCGGCTCGGTTGACCGCATGAAGGTGACGGAGGCGCTGGAAACGGGCCTCGCGGTCGACGGCCCCTCGGGCAAGGTGACGATCGACCACGCGACCCACCACGTCGTCCGCAACGCCTACCTGGCGAAGGCCGCCAACCGGAAATGGGACGTGTTCCAGTCCTACCCCGACCAGGCGCCCGCGGACACCGCGGCGGTGTGCGATCTCATCAAGGAGCCGAAGCTCAGCAAGCAGTTCGTCATCGACGTGAAGACCTGAGGCCGCGATGGCGCTCGCCGGCCTCGTGCTTTTCAACGTGGTGAACGCCATCGCCGTGCTGGCGCTGCTGAGCCTTGGCCTCGGCGTCATCTACGGCATGATGCGGATCATCAACCTGGCGCACGGCGAGTTCTTGATGCTCGGCGCCTACGCCACCGTGTTGAGCGCCAACGCCGGGCTCAACCTGTGGGTGGCCATGCTCGTCGCCTCGCCGGTCGTGGTGGGGCTGTTCGGCCTTGCGGTCGAGCGGCTGTTCATCCGCTTCCTCTATGGCCGCATGATCGACACGATGCTGGCGACCTGGGGCCTCAGCCTCGGGGTGATCGGGCTCATCACGACAATCTTCGGCAACACGGTGCGCGGCGTGTCGGCGCCGCTTGGCGGGTTCAGCATCGGCGGCTACCAGACGAGCCTGTATTCGGTGTTCGTGATCGCGGTGGCGGCCGTGATGGTGGCCGGGCTGTGGCTCGCTTTGCGCTTCACGCGTTTTGGCCTGATCGTGCGCGCCACCATGCAGAACCCGGACATGGCGGCGGCGCTCGGCGTGTCGCCGCAGCGCGTCTACATGGCCACCTTCGCGCTCGGCTCCGCGCTGGCGGGGCTAGCGGGCGGCGTGCTGGCGCCTGTGTCGGGCGTGTCGCCGGTCATGGGCGGCGCGTTCATCGCCCGCGCGTTCATCACTGTGCTCGGCGGCGGCCCGGCCATCGTCACCGGCACCGGCCTCGCCTCGACGCTGTTCGGCAGCATCAGCGAGGTCGCCACCTTCCTCACCACGCCGGTGTTCGGCCAGGTGGCGCTGCTGCTGGCGGCGCTGATCATGATACGCATCCTGCCCCAAGGTATCACTGGATCTGGCATCACCGGTCGCCTGCTGCGGAGGAGCCTGTGACGGCCCCCCGCTGGTCCCCCGGCTGGGCCAGCTTCGCGGCGATGGTCGCCGCCGGGCTGGCGCTGCTGTTCGGGCTGCCGCTGGTGTTCGACCTGTTCGGCCTGTTGCAGATGACCGTGTTCGCGGCGATGGCGATGCTGGCGCTCAGCCAGGGCTTCATCTGGGGCTACGGCGGCATCATGTCGTTCGGGCAGACGGCGTTCTTTGGCCTCGGCGGCTACACCTACGCGGTCGCGGTGCTGAACATGGGCGACAGCACAGTGCCGGTGCTGCTGTCGGTCCTGCTGCCGGCGCTGTTCGCGGCGCTGCTCGGCTACTTCATGTTCTATGGCCGCATCAGCGACGCCTACATCGGCGTCATCACCCTGACCGTCACGGTCATCCTCTTCAACGTGGTGAACTCCACCGCGGGGGACTTCTACACCATTGGCAACGCCCCGCTCGGCGGCTTCAACGGCATGCCCTCGGTGCCGCCGCTGAACGTCCCCAACGACCCGGCCACTCCGCTCGACCCGGAGCAGACGTGGTACGCGGCGATGGGGGCGCTGATCCTGGTCTACGTGCTGCTGCGCGCGATCCTCGCCAGCCGGTTCGGCCGCGTGGTGGTGGCGATCCGCGAGAACGAGACGCGGGCGCAACTATTGGGCTACGACACGAGGCTGTACAAGTTAATCGTGTTCTCCATTGGCGGCGGCGTCGCCGGGCTGGCGGGCTGCTTGTACGCCAACTGGGGTTCGTTCATCAGCCCCACCGTGTTCGGGCTGGCGACCTCGGCCCAGGTGCTGATCTACGTGCTGGTCGGCGGGCTTGGCACGCTGCTCGGCCCCATCCTGGGCGCGGTCGGCATCCAGTATCTTATCTCAATCATCGGCACGCAGGGCGCGGTGAACGCCAACCTGGTGCTGGGCGTGGTGCTGGTGGTGTTCGTGCTGCTGGTGCCGCAGGGCCTGGTGCCGGTCGTGCAAGGGTTGTTCCGCCGGATGCCGGGCCTTGGCGGTGGGCGGCAGGCGGCGGGCGCAGCACCGTTGGAGGCGGAACCGTGACCGCCCCGGCGCCGCTGCTCGAAGCCAAGGGCGTCACCATGCGGTTCGGCGGCGTCACCGCGGTCAACAACGTCGACTTCGCCCTGCGCGAGATGGAGCTGCGCTGCCTGATCGGTCCCAACGGCGCGGGCAAGAGCACGTTCTTCAAGATGCTGACTGGGCAGTTGAAGCCGAGCGCCGGCCAAATCCTGCTGCGCGGCAAGGACATAACCGGCGCCGAGCCGCACCAGATTGCCCGCATGGGCGTCGGCATCAAGACGCAGGTGCCTAACGTGTTCGATGGCTTGTCGGTGCGGGAAAATGTGTTCGTCGCCGCCTGCCGCAAAGGCTCGGCGGCGCAGGCGCGGCGCACCACGGAGGCGACGCTCGACCGCGTGCGGCTGGGGGGGATCGCCGGGCGCATGGTCGGCCAGCTCGCGCACGGGCAGCGGCAATGGGTCGAGATCGCCGCCGTGCTGGCGCAGGAGCCGGAGCTGGTGCTGCTGGACGAGCCAGCGGCCGGCATGACCCACGACGAGGTGCTGCGCACCGCCGAGCTGATACGCGAGATCAACCGGGCGCAGGCGCTGATCGTCGTGGAGCACGACATGCAGTTCATCCGCATGATCGCCCGCACGGTGACGGTGTTCAACCAGGGCGGCATCCTGGTGGAGGACGGCGTGGAGCACGTGCTGGCCAACCAGGCGGTGCGCGACGTCTACCTTGGGAAGCAGGCGGCATGATGCTGCAAGTGGAAGCGCTGCGCTCTGGCTACGGCCGCATCCCGATCCTGGCCGGCGTCGGTTTCGCCGTGGCGCAGGGCGAGTTCGTCGGCATCCTCGGCCATAACGGCATGGGCAAGTCCACCCTGCTGCGCACGTTGATGGGCTACCTGCCCGCCACCGCCGGCCGGGTGGCGTTCGAGGGGCGCGACATCACCCGGCTTTCGCCGACATCGCGCGCCCGGCTCGGCATCGGCTACGTGCCGCAGGGCCGACAGATTTTCCCCGCCCTCAGCGTGAATGAAAACCTGCGCATGGGCTGCCTGTTGTCAAAACGCGACGAACGCCGCACCATCGAGGGCGTGCTGGAGATGTTCCCACGGCTGCGCCGCCTGCTGGACCGCACCGGCGGCGCGCTGTCGGGCGGCGAGCAGCAACTGCTGGCGCTGGCCCGCTGCCTGTGCGGCGCACCGCGGCTGCTGCTGCTCGACGAGCCGACCGAGGGCATCCAGCCCTCGATCATCGACGAGATCATCGAGACGCTACAGGCGCTGCGCCACGGCCACGACGTCACGGTCGTGCTCGTCGAGCAGAACCTGAAGTTCATCGCCGAGCTGTCGCAGCGCATCCTGATCATCCAGAAAGGCGCCATCACCCGCGAAACCACCCCGGCGGCGGTGCAGGACCCAGCGCTGATCGCCGAGTTCGTCGGCATGGCCGCGTAGCAACCCAGTTCCGCAAGCAAAGGAGCCAACCATGAGCGTCGAGAAACCCACGCTTTCGCAGTTGCAGGACATTGTCTCTGGCCTCGGCATGGAGCTGTCCGAGGACCGGCTGGCCACCTTCCACGCGCTGATGGACGGCGCGGTCGAGTCGTATCGCGTCGTCGATGCGATGCCGGACGACAAGCCAGTGGTCCGCTATCCGCGCACGCCGGGCTACCAGCCGGGGCCGGAGGAGAACCGGTACAACGCCTGGTATGTCAAAACCACGGTGAAGGGCGCGGAGTCCGGGCCGCTTGCCGGCAAAACGGTGGCGGTGAAGGACAACGTCTGCCTGGCCGGCGTGCCGATGATGAACGGGTCCGCCACCCTGGAGGGCTACGTGCCCGACCAGGACGCCACCATCGTGACCCGTATGCTCGACGCTGGCGCGACCATCATGGGCAAGGCGCACTGCGAGGCGTTCTGCCTGTCGGGCGGCAGCCACACCGGCGCGCTGGGGCCGGTCCACAACCCGCACAAGCATGGCTACTCCGCCGGCGGCTCGTCGTCCGGCTCCGGCGCATTGGTCGCGGCCGGCGAGGTGGACATGGCGATCGGCGGCGACCAGGGTGGCTCGATCCGCATCCCGGCCTCGTTCTGCGGCATCTACGGCATGAAGGGCACCTGGGGCCTGGTGCCCTACACCGGGGTGATGCCGATCGAGGCGACGATCGACCACACGGGGCCGATAACCGCGACGGTGGCCGACAACGCGCTGCTGATGGAGGTGCTGGCCGGGCCGGACGGGCTCGACCCGCGGCAGGTGGGCTGCGCCACCGCGCCGTATACCCAGGCGCTCGGCCGCGGCGTGCAGGGACTGCGCATCGGCGTGGTCGCCGAGGGGTTCGGCTGGGCCAACTCGGAGCCGGGCGTCGACTCCATGGTGCGCGCGGCCGGGGAACGGTTCGCCCGCATGGGCGCCGAGGTCAAGGAGGTCAGCATCCCCATGCACCGCATCGGCAAGGACATCTGGGCGCCGATCGGCAACGAGGGCCTGCAGGTGCAGATGATGCGCGGCAACGGCATGGGCTTCAACTGGAAGGGGCAGTACAACGTCGGCCTGCTGGACGCGCACGCCGGCTGGCGCGAGCGGGCGAACGACCTGTCGGACACGCTGAAGATTTGCATGTTCGTCGGCGAGTACTTCACGGGCAAGTACCGCGGGCGCTACTACGCCAAGGCGCAGAACATCGCGCGGAGGCTGCGGGCCGCCTACGACGCGGAGCTGGCCAAGTACGACCTGCTGCTGATGCCCACGCTGCCGGTGGTCGCGACCCCGCTGCCGCCGGCAGACGCCGGGCTGGGGCTGTACGTGCAGCGCGCGTTCGAGATGATCAACAACACCGCGCCGTTCGACGTCACCGGGCACCCGGCGATGTCGGTGCCGTGCGGCCTTAGCGACGGCCTGCCGGTGGGCGCCATGCTGATCGGCAAGCACTGGGACGAGAGCGCGATCTATGCCGCCGCGGCGGCTTTCGAGGGTGCCGGCGACTGGAAGCGTTTCTGAACCGTGGCGTGGCCGGCGAGCCGTCTGCCATGCGATTGCGTCGGGTCCGGTGCTGCCAGCGCCGCTGTACTTACGCCGTCAACACGGCATCATGGAACTCGATGTCCTGCGCCCCGTCCCAGAGCGTCTTCCTGCCAAGCGTCGCCAGCTCCGCCAGTCCCTCGGTGATGGTCAGGAAGTGGTTGCCCGCGAGCTGGCCGGCTTTGCTTGAGAAGCAGCAGGGGCCATAGCTGATCAGGATTTCGGTCTCGCTGACGCCACCGGCGTGCAGCAGGATTTGGCCCGGCGCCGGGTAGCTGGTGGCGTTCTCGTAGGGCAGGCCGGTGTCGAGGTCGCCGAGCGGAATCCAGCAGGCCTCGCCGCTCCAGCGCACGTGGACGATGCGCTGGCGGTAGGGCAGCAGGGCGCGGAAGCGGGCGCAGGTCTGCGGCGCGCTGGCCTGCTCGAACCGGGCGGCGAAGGCGAAGGCGCCGGAGGTGATGCGGATCGTGTCCAAGGCTTGTGCTCCGATCAGGTAAGCGGCTTTTGCCGTTCCACGCCGCCCGCGGGCGCCAGGCCGCGGCGGCGCAGGCAGGCCAGGCGGGCTTCCTGCTTGGCCACGCTCAGCTCCTGCTGGCTGTTGTTCTGGAAGTAGGGGTTGCCGACGCCCTTCAGGATGAGTTGCTTGACTATTGGGTCCTCGTCGGCCTGGCGGTCGCAGGCGCGCTGGTCGGGGCCTTCGTTCGTGCCGCAGCCGGCGAGCAACAGGAGCAACGCCGCAAGCCCGGACACGCGCCCTATGCGTGGCCCGGCTGTGCGCGTCATGTATGCGCTATCCAGTCCTCGATCAGGCGGCGGGCGATGCTGTCTTGCGGCGGCAGCATGAAGCCATGCGCGCCGGGGTCGTGCAGCTCGGTTCGGGAGAACCAGCGGGCGTCGCGCAACTCGTTGGGGTCAATGGTGATCTCCTCGGTCAAGCCCTCGGCGTAGAAGCCGAGCATGATGCTGGACGGGAACGGCCAAGGCTGGCTGCTATGGTAGCGCACGTTGCCGACGCGGATGGCGCTTTCCTCCAGCACCTCGCGGGCCACCGCCTCCTCCAGGCTCTCGCCCGGCTCCACGAAGCCGGCCAGGGTGGAGTACATCTGCACCTTCGGGAAGCGCTGCGAGTGGCCCAGCAGCACGCGGTCACCGCGGTGGACCAGCATGATGACGGCGGGGTCGGTGCGGGGGAAGTGCTGCGCGTTGCACACCGTGCAGGCCATCGCGTGCCCGGCGCTGCGCGGCTCGCACCTGCCGCCGCACACGCCGCAGAAACCATGGCGGCTGCGCCAGTGCATCAGGCCGCGCGCATGGGCGAGGATCGCGGCGTCGTTCGGCGCCAGGCCAGGGCCGATCCTGCGCAGGTCCTCGAACCGCACCGTGCCGTCTGGCAACAAAGGCGTCGGGTCGTCCACGGCGCTGATGTCCACGGCGAACACCGCAACGCCGCCCGGCAGCCCCCCATTCTCCATTAGACCAAGGAACGCCCAAGCGCCGCCGGTCATGCGCAGGCCAGCGGCGGCCTCGCTGGTCAGCAGCACGGCCTCCGGCTTGCCCTCGTCCAGGCCACGGAACAGGGTGCGGGCACGCCAGACCGGAACCCAGAGGCTGGATGGGTCGGCCCGGCGTTGCTCGATCCAGGCCTCGTCGGTGCGGCGTTCGTCGGCACGGTCCAGCGGGCTGCTGGTGTAGGTGTTCGGGCGGCTGGCAATGATCACTGTCATGTCCCCCGCGTTTCGCACGCAGCCGGGCCGGTGCCAACCCCTGCCGACGCCAAGAGGCCTGGGGGGACTTGTGCCAACCCCCGGAGGTCGTGGTATGACACGCTTGGGAGGTCGGCGGCGGACGGGCGCCTCGCCAACCCGGTCAGGTCCGGAAGGAAGCAGCCGCAACGAGTTCTTGGTCGGGTCGTTGTCCGGCCTCCCACCCCTTCTCACTTTCGGCGGAAGGAGCCGGGCGCATGTCTGGCCTTCTGGACGATATAATGCCCGAGCCGCCGCCTTCTGGCCCCAGCCTGTTTGGTGAGCCGTCACCTTCTGCTCCAGCCGCGACGCCGTACCGAGTGCTGGCGCGCAAGTACCGGCCCACCACGTTCGACGACCTGATCGGGCAGGAGGCGATGGTCCGCATCCTGCGCAACGCCTTCGCGCAGAACCGGGTGGCGCATGCCTGGATGCTGACCGGGGTGCGCGGCGTCGGCAAGACCACGACGGCCCGCATCATCGCCCGCGCGCTGAACTGCGTGGGGCCGGACGGCACGGGCGGGCCGACCGCCGACCCCTGCGGCGCGTGCCCGAACTGCGTCGCGGTCCTCGCCGACCGGCACCCCGACGTGGTCGAGATGGACGCCGCCAGCCGCACCGGCGTCGACGACATGCGCGAGGTGATCGACGCCGCGCGCTACCGCCCGTTGCAGGCGCGCACCAAGGTGTTCATCGTGGACGAGGTCCACATGCTGTCGCGCAACGCCTTCAACGCGCTGCTGAAGACGCTGGAGGAGCCGCCGCCGCATGTGAAGTTCATCTTTGCCACGACCGAAATCCGCAAGGTGCCGGTGACGGTGCTGTCGCGCTGCCAGCGGTTCGACCTGCGCCGGGTGTCGGTGGCGGAGCTGGTGGGGCAGTTCGGGCGGATTGCTGCAACCGAGGGCGTGGTGGTGGCGCCCGACGCGCTGGACCTGATCGCGCGGGCGGCGGACGGGTCGGTGCGGGACGGGCTTTCGCTGCTGGACCAGGCGATTGCCCAAGGCGCTGGCGGAGCGCCGATCGATGGCGCCGCGGTTGCCGACATGCTGGGCCTGGCGGACCGCTCGGCGGTGTTCGACCTGATGGAGGCGGTGATGGCCGGGCGTCCGGACCAGGCGCTGGCGATCACCGACCGGGCGCATGAGCGCGGCGCGGACCTCGGCCTGATGCTGGGGGACCTGCTGGAGCTGACGCACACGCTGACCCGGCTGAAATCCGTGCCCGCCCTACGCGACGGCGCCGAGCTGCCGGAGGCGGAGCGCACCCGCGGCGCCGCCCTCGCCGACCGCCTGAGCATGCCGGTGCTGGGCCGGACGTGGCAGATGTTGCTGAAGGGTGCGCAGGAGGTCGAGCAGGCGTCGGATCGTCGGGCGGCGGTGGAGATGGTGCTGATCCGGCTGTGTTATGTCGCCGACCTGCCGCCGCCCGGCGAGTTGGTGCGGCGGTTGACGGAGGCGCCGGCCACAGGGACCCCGGTGCCCACGGCGACGCCGGGGCCTGGCGCGCGTGGGACGCTGGCGCCGCCGTTCGAGGGCGGCACGACCCGCGCGGTCGCCAACGGCCCGCCTGCGCGCGACCTGGCGCCTGAGCCGGCCAACGAGCCAGCCGCCGAACCGCTTCCTGGGCCGCCCCCTGAGCCGATCATCGCCGCTCCACAGTTGTCCAGTTTTCGCGACGTTGCCATGCTGGTGTCCGAACGGCGCGAGCCGGTGCTGCATGGGCTGCTGCTGCACGCCGTCCATCTGGTGCGGTTCGCGCCGCCGGTGATCGAGCTGCGGCCCGAGCCGGATGCGCCGCGCGACCTGGCGCCCCGGCTCGCCGCCTTGTTGCTGGAGGCGACGGGGACGCGCTGGACCATTGCGTTGTCGCGGGAGCCCGGCGAACCCACATTGGCAACCCAAGGACAGGCGGCCGATACCGCGCGCCGGGGCGAGGCCGCGCTGCACCCGTTGGTGCGGGCGATCTTGGACGCTTTTCCGGGCGCCAAGATCGCGAGCGTGACGGACAGCCGGGCCGATGCCTATGGGCTGGTAAACGAGGCGCCTATGCTTCCGGGAGGTGCTATGCCTGAGGAGGGCGCCATGCTTGAGGAAGGTGACGGGCGGGAGTTTGCGCCACTCGACGCGGACGACGAGGATTTTGTGCCATCGGATGCGGCTGAGCCGATCTAAGGAGGACGTATGAAGAATCTTGCCGGGTTGATGAAGCAGGCCAGCCAGATGCAGGCCAAGATGCAGGAAATGCAGGCCAAGATGGAGGCCATGGAGGTCGAGGGCGTCGCCGGCGCCGGCATGGTCAGCGTGACGCTGTCCGGCAAGGGCGCACTGAAGCGGCTGAAGATCGACCCGAAGCTCGCGGACCCCAGTGAGACCGAGATGCTGGAGGATTTGGTGGTGGCCGCCCACGCCGACGCCAAGCAGAAAGTGGAAGCGATGATGGCCGAGGAGATGCAGGCGGCAACCGGCGGCTTGCAGCTTCCCGAGGGCATGAAGCTGCCGTTCTAGCGCCGTGGGCGGTCCCGAGGTCGAACGGCTGATCGGGCTGCTGGCGCGGCTGCCGGGCCTGGGGCCGCGGAGCGCGCGGCGGGCGGCGCTGCGGATGTTGCAGCAGCCGGAGGCGCGGATGCTGCCGCTGGCGGGCGCGTTGACCGAGGCGGCGCGGGCGGTGCGGCCCTGCCGGCAGTGCAGCAACCTGGACAGCCGCGATCCCTGCGGCATCTGCGCGGACCCGGCGCGGGACCGTGGGCTGATCTGCGTCGTGGAGGGCGTGGGGGACTTGTGGGCGCTGGAGCGGGCAGCGGTGCATCGCGGGTTGTACCATGTGCTGGGGGGCACGCTTTCGGCGTTGGGGGGGACCGGGCCGGAGGATCTGAACGTGGCGCCGCTGCTGGCGCGGGTGGAGGCGGGCGAGGTCACGGAAGTGATTTTGGCGCTGGGGGCCACGGTGGACGGGGCGACGACGGCGCACTGGCTGACGGAGCGGTTGCGCAAGGTGGACAGCGCGGCGCGGATCACCAGAGTTGGACAGGGCGTGCCGATTGGCGGAGCGTTGGATGTGTTGGACGATGGAACTTTGGCGGCGGCTTTAAGGGGGCGGCGGGCGTTTTAGCCACTGGAGGACGTGTGCCAACGCCGCTCTGGTCAGAATTCCAAGCATATCTTGCCGAAGTGCGCGCCGCTCGCCTGGTGGCGGAACGCATCGGCGATCTCAGCCAGGCCGAAGCTGCGGTCGATGACCGGGCGGAAGCCAGTGGCGTCGATTGCCCGCACCATGTCGGCCTGCTCCCGCCGGCTGCCGACGATAAGCCCTTGCAGCCGCGCCTGCTTCGCCATGAGGGCCGCCGTCGGCACCTCGCCGCCCCGCCCGGTCAACACGCCGATCAGCGCGATATGGCCGCCGATGCGGACCGCCGCGATGGACTGCGGCAGCGTGCCGGGGCCGCCGACCTCGATGACGTGGTCGACCCCGCGCCCGCCGGTCCAGTCGCGCACCTGGATGCCCCAATCCTCGTGTGCCTTGTAGTTGACCGTGTGCTCGGCGCCCAGTGCCCGTGCCCGTTCCAGCTTCTCGTCCGATGACGAGGTGGCGACGACCGAAGCGCCCATCAGCCGGGCGAACTGCAACGCGAAGATCGAGACGCCGCCGGTTCCGAGCACCAGCACCGTGTCGCCCGCCTTCAGCCCGCCCTCCACCACCAGCGCCCGCCATGCGGTCAGCCCGGCCGTTGTCAGGGTCGCCGCCTCGGCATGGCTGAAACCCCGCGGCGCATGGGTGAAGCTGGTTGCTGGGCAGGTGACGGCCTCGCGTGCGTAGCCATCGACGCCATCGCCCGGCACGGTTGAGAAATCCCCAATCGTGGCCGGGCCATCTTGCCAGGTGGGAAAGAAGCAGGACACGACGTGGTCGCCCGGCTTGAACTCGGCGACGCCGTCCCCGACCGCGTCCACCACGCCCGCGCCATCGGACATCGGGATACGGCCGTCGTGGGGCCAGCCCTCGCGGGTGACGACGCCGTAGTCATGGTAGTTCAGCGAGCTGGCATGCAGGCGCACGCGGATTTCGCCGGCGGCCGGCGCACGGGGGTCGTCGAGTTCGACCGCGACCAGGTTGCCGAGGCCGCCGGGCGCACGCAGGGCAATGGCTTTCATTCTGGCTCCTGAAACGGGTCCAATGCGGGCTAGGCACGCACCGCACTAAATGCCGCCGACGCCGCGACAGTTCCCGGCTGAGTATCTGGAACGCGCGTTGCATGCAGTCTTTGCCGAGGACGCTCGTAGTGTTCCGCCACCGTCCCCATCGCGAGGAGTGGCCATGGTCGAAATCCCGCTTGCGACACCTACAGCCCCGGCTGCTCCGTTTGTAGCCGGCCAGTCCCGCCGCAGCTTTCTCCACCACCTGGCGGCCATCGGCGGCACTGGCTTGGTCATGGCCGGGCTGGACGCCTTTGGCATGTCCATGGCGTCGGCGCAGACCGCGCCGCCCGCGTTGGCCGGGTCCGGCGCCGGCAAGCGGGTTGTCATCCTCGGCGCCGGCGTGGGCGGCATGACGGCTGCCTATGAGCTGGCCAAGCTCGGCTACCAGTGCCAGGTGATCGAGGCGCGCAGCTTCGCCGGCGGCCGGTGCCAGACCGCCCGCGCCGGCTTCTCGCTGACCGAACTGGGCGGCGACGCGCAAACCTGCGAGTTCGACGACGGGCAGTACATCAACCACGGCCCATGGCGCATCCCGTACAACCACCAGTCGACCCTGCACTACACCAAGGAGTTCGGCGTCCCGCTCGAAGTCATGGTCAACGATAACGACGCCTCCTACGTCTTCTTCGAGGGCGGCTCCGGCCCGCTCGCAAGCAGGCCGGTGCGCAAGGCGCAGGTGGCGGCCGACATGCGCGGGCAGACGGCGGAGCTGTTGGCCAAGGCGGTGCGCAAGGGCACGCTCGACGATCCCATGGGCGCCGAGGACAAGGAGCTGTTCGTCGCCTACCTGGTGCGCGAGGGCTACCTGTCGCCGAAGGACCTCGGCTACTCCGGCGCCGACGGCCGCGGCTACGACACCTGGCCCGGCGCGCTGACCGATCCCGGTCCCGGCAAGCCCGGCACGCCGTTCGCAATGGCCGACATCCTGCATTCCAGGGCGTGGCGCACGCTGCGCTCCGTCGCCGGGTTCACCCAGCAGCGCACCATGTTCCAACCGGTGGGCGGCATGGACCGCATCGCCCAGGGCTTCGCGCACGCGGTCGGCCACATGATCCAGTACTCCACCGTGGTCGAGCGCATCGGCCAGGACGACGGCGGGGTGGAGGTCGCCTGGGTGGACGGCGCCGGGCAGCGCGGCACGACGCGGGCGGACTACTGCGTCTGCACCATCCCGCTCTCGGTGTTGCAGCACATCGAGGCCGCAGTGCCGGACGCGGTGAAGCAGACGATGGCCGCGGTCGCCTACCAGCCCGTCGGCAAGATCGGCCTGCAAATGAAGCGGCGCTTCTGGGAGGACGACCACTTTATTTACGGCGGCCACGTTTACACCGACAACGAGGAGATCGGCAGCATCTCGCTGCCCTCGTGGAACTGGCAGGGCGCCAAGGGCACCGTGCTCGGCTACTACCAGTTCGACGCGGCGGCCATCCGGATCAGCGCCATGACCCCGGCGGAGCGCACCGAGTTCGCCACCGCGTTCGGCCAAAAGGTGTTCCCGCAGTACCGGGACAACGTGGAAAAATCGTTCTCGGTCGCCTGGCACCGGGTGCGGCACAGCATGGGCGGCTGGGCCGAGTGGAGCGACGAGGCCCGGCGCACCGCCTACCCCGTGCTGTGCGAGCCAGCCGGCCGCATCTACCTGGCCGGCGAGCACCTGAGCTATCTCACGGGCTGGCAGGCCGGGGCCATCGAGTCCGCGTGGCTGCAAATCGCCAAGCTGCACAAACAGGCCAGCGCCTGACATGCTGGCCCGCGCGCTGCTGGCCGCCGTTGTTTTGCTGGCCGGCCCTGCCGCCGCGTCCGAGCCGGCGCCGGAAAGCCTGTTCGTCGCCAACTGCTCGGCGTGTCACCAGCGCAACGGCCAGGGCATTCCGCAGGCTTTTCCCGCCCTGGCCGGCGATGCCTTGGTGCAGGGCGACCCGCAGGGCGTTATGACGCTGTTGCTCAACGGGCGCGGCGGGATGCCCGCCTTCAAGGCGCAGTTGGACGACGCGCAGATCGCCGCCGTGGCGACCTACGTGCGCAGCGCCTGGGGCAACCATGCCGGCCCGGTTCCCGCAACCCTTGTCGCCCAGGCGCGCACCGGCGCCGGCACTGACGCTTCTGGGGCCGAGCGCACCTTGCAGGCACACTGAACCAACGGAGCCATCCGCAAATGTTGACACGCCGCACCCTGCTGGCAGCCTCGGCGTCCCTCGCCGCCCCGCCCCTGCGTGCGGCCACGCCCGGCAACATGCTGGTCATCGCCAGGCAGATCGACGACATCACCAGCCTCGACCCGCATGAAAGCTTCGAGGCGTCTGGCGCGGAGGTCGTCAGCAACCTCTACGAAAGATTGATCATCCCGGACCCGCGGGACCCCAGCCGGCTGCGGGGCGAGCTCGCCGAGAGCTGGTCGGTCAGCGAAGACGGGCTGACGCTCCGCTTCGTCATGCGGGCCGACGCCGTTTTCGCGTCCGGCCAGCCCGTCACCGCCGCGGACGCCGTGTTCTCGCTCCGGCGCGCTGTCCAACTGAACAAGGCGCCGGCGTTCATCCTGGGCCAGTTCGGCCTCACGCCGGGCAACGTGGAGGGGCTTGTCCGCACCGATGGCGACCGCGTCGTGCTGCTGCAGACGGCGCGGCGCCAGGCGCCGAGCTTCGTGCTGTACTGCCTGACCGCCTATGTCGCCAGCGTCGTGGAGCGCGGCCTGGTGCTGTCCCATGCCGCCGGGGACGACCTGGGCAACGCATGGCTGCGGCAGAACAGCGCCGGCTCAGGCCCCTGGACGCTGCGGAGCTGGCGTGCCAGCGAGGGCGTGACGCTGGACCGCAACCCCCGTCACCCGGCCTCGCCCGCCATGAGCCGCGTCGTCATCCGGCACGTCGCCGACCCGACGGCGCAGTTGCTGCTGTTGCAGCAGCTACGGGATTCACACATTTGACTGGGCGGCTGACTGGGCCGCGAGGGCGAAGCCGGCGGCCATGGCGGCGAATTGCGCCCATCCGGCACGCATGGTTTTGGGTCCGGGTGGTTTGTAATAGCAG
>JAABUP010002670.1_pt1 | contig 33670 bp, 47 predicted proteins | sample 5559201 | NCBI WGS metagenome assembly JAABUP01 (sample SAMN10711887, study PRJNA513373) | rock metagenome | isolation source: Antarctica rocks | place: Antarctica
ACTGATGCGCTATGCTGGTGTCAGGACTGATGGAGTCCTGTCTTGGCAACAACTCACATTGCGCAAAATGCTGCAGCAAGTGGTCAGCAAGCACCAATGCCACCATGGCCTCAACCATTGGAACAGCGCGAGGGACCACACAAGGGTCATGCCGCCCTCTTGCACGCAGCTCCATGTCCACTCCAGCCCTACCCACTGTCTTCTGATTCCTGCTGATTGTCGCTGTTGGTTTAAATGCTATTCTGAGAACAATGTTCTCACCGTTGGAAATCCCCCCTTGCACACCACCAGATCTGCAGATAATCATAGAAGCAATTGCCACTGCCAATGTCAAATGTGTGACAGCTGTGTCTACAAAGCTTGCACCTCCTGTTGGAATGCGTTGCAATATTTAGCTTGCACACATCTGGTATTGTGCACATACGATGCATGACAGCACAGCTGTTGGCATCACTAATGATATCTGCATATATAAGCAATGCAGCAAAGATGGCAAATGCAGAATTAAAAAGGCTTGCTCTACCTGTTTGTGCGCGTCCGTATCTGACCATCTGGAGCCATGTAGAATTCGTCGTTGTGCTCGCTGCCAAGCAGGCGAGATCCAGCAAAGCCACTCCCTATCTCAAAGCCCTGAAGCAAGCCAGATAATTAATATCAGTCTAAGACCATTTATGTACACAGAGACTTGTCAGAGAAATGTTTTGCACCCTGCATTCTTGAGTCTGACGTGCACTGCAACCTGGCAGACAAGTTTAAGTCAAAGGATGAGAGCCAGCTTGAGGCTGGAGCTGACCTTTGAAGCTGGAAGTGACATCAGAGCTCCAGCAAGTTCAGCCTCTAGTTTGCCAAAGACAGGAGCACCTAATCCCTTTGGGCAATTGCGAACGATGCATGTGACTTCCCCTCCGCAGGAGTCTCCTTTCTTTCGTATGTCATCAATGACTGCAGTCACCCTGATGTTGTGAGCTAAGTGGACGTGATTTTTTTGAGGCTACCTTGTAGAAAAAGGCATACCTTTGTACATCTGCTCAGCTGCGTCTGTGTCTGGGCACCTTACAGCATTACTTTCGATTTGCTCAGAAGAGACAGCATCTACATCTACATCTGATTCTACATCCTTCACCCGGCTAACATAGCCAAGAACCTGCATAACATGCCCACAGAAGTCAATGTAGGGGAGATGTTGTGCAATGTACCTCAAAGCTTGACAAGCAGGAGCGCCAGTTGCTACCTCTGTCCCGCAGACTTGCTTCAATAGTTTCTTGGCAATAGCTCCAGCAGCAACACGGCCAATTGTTTCCCTTGCAGAGGCTCTGCCGCCACCAGCAACAGCTCGTGTGCCATATTTCATGTCATATGTAGCGTCTGCGTGCGATGGCCGATAAGCAACTTCCATCTCAGCGTAGTCTTGCGACCTCTGTGTGGCATTTGGTACAGTAATGTGAATTGGGTCGCCTTCTGTCCAGCCTGATTCGGATACCCCCGACACAATCTGACATGTATCACTCTCCTTTCGGGGCGTTGTGATCCTGCTCTGACCCGGTCTTCGCCTGTCTAAATCACCCTGAATTTCTTCCACGGTGATTGGCAGGCGGGGAGGGCATCCGTCAACTATGCATCCTACTCCCAGGCCGTGAGATGTGCCGTAAGTAGTGACTCTGAATAGCTGACCAAACGTGCTGCCTTGAGATGCTGCTTGAGTGACAACAGGTCGACGGGCTTCCCTATGCTGCTGTTGTGAGCTTGCTCTGCGTAACACCCTGCTGCTGATTATGTGTGGACAACTCGGCAGCAGACAATGTGATGCTTGCATGGTCGTCATCCCGTCTTAGCGCAACCTTTGCTTTCGAAGAGCAGATGAACCGGGATGCAGTGCTGATTGTGACCAGGTTTGGGCTAGGTTTTCCATTCTTCTTGCCACATCAGTGCTGCTAGCATTAAGAGCTTTGTCAGCAGTCATGAAGTTTGTTGATGCTGAGAGGCTGATGTAGACTGTCCTGGAATGAACAACTGTCATAACTAGGCAGACGTTTGTGCATATACGTGTTAAGCTATTGACACCGGTGGTACCTCAGTCAAGGAGGATAGCAATGCTGCACCCATGGCCACCCCAGAAATCACATCAGCCATGCCCATGCTGTGCAGCAGCTGGCATCACAACCATCGGCAATAGGTGACACATCATTTGCTGTCAACTGCAGCAGGTGTTGCTACAATTTGTGCCAGCTTGCAGCTTGAAGCTCAGCCCTTGACAGAACAGCATCACTGTACAAATAAGCAATCACTTCTGTGCAATACATGTTGGGTTGTCTTGGCTGTGTCTGGGTTCCAACAGCAGCCTGCATGCACAGTACAAGCTTGACTCAAGAGCACATCCAGGTTTTCCTGACGTGGTCCCTGCAATAAGACGTACCTGAGCTGCCTGTCAAGCTCCTGGCATTCTGAAATAAATTGGCGCCTGCATGGCAATACAGCTCTTGGTCAAATTCGAGACTGCAAGACCATTGCGACAGCGCTGTAGGCAGTCTAGAGCAATGATTCTGCTGAATACAACAGCTCTGCAATCTATTGGCCAAGCTGAGGTCAGCAGTCACTTGTATGATAGTCAAGCTTGGTAGTCACAATGGCAGGCACAGCATGTCATGCTGACGAGCAAGTGCTCTTGCAGAGACAGCAGTACCTCTTGCTGGTCATGTCATGAGATATAGCTGTGCGGGATTCCACAGCCTTGGCAAGCTCTCCTTTGATTCTGCTGCAATCAGCCTGCAGAGTGTCCACAGAAGCTGAGCCTTGACCTGTTTTCAGCAATGAACATGTCCCTGCCGGCACATATTTTCAGACCTGCTTTGCATTGATTTCCATCTGTAACTGATGCACCTCTGCAGCTAGGGTAGCACTTGCTTCATCTGCCTGTTGAGCCTCTGCCTTTGCGCTGTGTAGATCTTGCAGGTTAAGTGCATGTTGCTGCAAAGATCACAAATTTGCAGCCATGTCTTGACACAAAACTACTGGAAGAACCAGCACAGACTTTGACTTGTGCTTGTACCTGATCAAGCTGCTGTTGTGACTGGCGAATGGCGTCAATCTGCCCTTCTACAGAAGCAGCATGTATATTGAAAGACACATGTTGTACAGCAGAGATGCCACCAGATCTAGATGAGTACAGCCATACGTGCTTGACAGGAAAAGCCTCCTGTGTTGCCATATCTGCAGCAGGCTCACCTGTCTGCGTGATCTGTCTTGAGTAGTTTTCCAGCAATCTGTGGATGTCACAGGATGAGCTCGTAGGATTTGGCGAAAGCGGTGCTGTGGCTGCTGCTGTCTGCTTCCCAGAACCTCCGGCTTTGACAAGAGACCTTGCGACTGACACGGTGCCATAACCAGTGGGTCGACTCAAAGGCGTCAGGTGCATCGCTAAGGGTGAGGCAACTCTGTTGATGGTGTGCAAGCGCTTGCTGGCAATTCAGGTACCAAGAGCGCTGCAACTTTGGCAGTCCCTGCGCGTCTGCAGCATCAGCCAGAGCAGCGTCAATTTGATTTGGTTGGCGCCACCAACAAAGCAGCCTTTGCCGCCGCTGCAGATAAGCTTTTAATGGGATGCAAACGGGGCAGACGTCCTGCTTTCAACTGTGCTGCGCTGCTGATCAACACCCTGACTGCCAACAGGTCTTTGCTGCGTTGTACAGTGCAGACCTTTGATATCGCCGAGCTTACCTGACCGTCCCCTCTGCTGTCTCCCAGCTGACGACTGGGTTGTGACGATTTGCGCGTCAACGAATTTGCTTGTCCGGCACCATGGATTGTCTGCGCAAGATTGGCAGGTACGAGGTCCTTTCTTCAATTCTAGGAGACGGTGGATTTTGCTGTGTCTATCCTTGCCAGTACGACAGTACCACCTCTGGCAAAAGCAACGTTGCTGTCAAGATCAGCCTGGTGCCAGTAGAGGACACCACTCATGACATGAAGGTAGGATCTGCACTGGAGGATAATCAGGTACTCATCGGCTGAGCACGGTTTTGTTATGCCTGCGCAGTGGACGGCACACAAGAGAGAGTGGCAGATGTACCAGACTATGGCATTTGGTAGAACAAAGGACAGCCAAGGCTCGGGCATTCCTGCAGTATATGAGTGTATGCTACATCTTGCCAGTTGAAATTTTGCTGAACTGTTTACCATTCTCGCACTGACTACTCCTTCCATATGCAGGTGGCTTTGTGCAAACCTTGCTTGGCACACACCTATGGATGAGCATGCAACTACTAGGTGAGTCTGCAGACAGGCTTGACTGTTGAAAGAGAAGCTGTTCACTTGCATGCATCAAGGGATCTGCAGCCCAGACAGAGCATACTTGCAAAGCTGAAGAGTTTGCTTCTATGCGGCCACAGGCCCAGACCTGAGAAAGCTGGCTGCCAGTGGACGCATCAGTCAGAACATCCACTTTGTACAGTATGCCACTGGCATGCTGACAGCACTGCAGCATGTCCACAAGCACGGCATTGTTCACAAGGACGTGAAGCCTGCCAACTTCTGCCTTGGAGCGACTCACACATGCTACAGTGACAAGGTAGCCTTATAGCACGTTGTCAGCAAAACGAACCCTGCAGCTTGCAAGTATCAATGGCTGTACCTGCATGGCTCTTGACAAACTGAATGCATATGCAGGTGTACATTGTAGACTTTGGCTTGGCAGGACTGACACCAGACCAAGAGCGAGCTGCACAGGACAAAGATTACACATACACCAACTTCCAGGGGACCCCGGATTATGCATCCAGTGACGCTTTGAACAGCCTCAGATGCTCAGCAAAGGTACAGAATGTAGGCTCTAAGAAGGCTCAACATTTGCAAGAATGATCATGCTCCGCCAGCAGTGCATGGGCTTACAAAACCTGTTTCAGTCTGATCTGAACTGCCTCTGAAGCTGCTCAGGTCCTCTCCAGGACAAGCATGCTGTGCACAGTCACAACACAGTGTGCACAAATGTGTACATGCAGGATGACTTGGAAAGCCTGGGATACACCTTTTTGGAGATGCTGGAAGGGGATTTGCCTTGGGATCTGACATCCAAGGTAGCCTATGATGATGGTGACTACTTCTCCCAGGAGCAGCTGAGCAACATGGCACTCAAGAGAGATAGGCACTGGGAGCAGCTGTGTACACAAGGGCAGATTCCAACCTTTCTAGTAAACTGGCACCGCTATGTCAGAGGTCTCAAGACCTTTGACACACCATCATATGCCTGGCTGTTTCATCTTTTGCAGCATTCACAGGACACAGCACCCAGTGCAATGAAGAGAATGAGAGAGTCTGCTCAAGGTGCTGATCAAGCATTGAGCAAGACGAAGAAGCTGAAGGTGGCAGAACGCTATGCAGAAGAATAAAACCCGCACTATATCAACTTTGACCATTGTTGCTGCTGTGTCTTACATGTTATGTGTTAGATTCTGTCCAGTGCTGCAACAGGAGACTGCTGTACTGTACCTCATTTGGATGCTACTGAATAAACTATTATGCTGCTAAATGCTTGAGTAGCTGGCCTGCTAGATTTGTCAATTCTGCATCTGCCTCAGGAGGAATTGTGCTAAGGAAAGCCTGCATGACAATGACACACATCAGTCAGAGCCTGCTTCGCATGTATCTCATGAAGTGGGTTACTATGCTAGACATTAAAGGCCTACCTGCACAGCATTTGTCCCTTGTGCTTTCTGCAAAGCTGCTCTCATCTGAGGATCTTGCACAGCACCAAGCAACCCCCTCAACGCACATCTGTACACACCTTTTCTGACACCCAAAGACTGTGCACCAACTTTGGCTCCAGCCTGTATGAACACAACAGTGTACAATGCAGCTGTCAGCAGCAAAAAGCACCCTCAGTCAGACCAAGGCGCCAGGCATACGTCACTTTTGTGGGCTGCAACACAGCCAGTCATGTGATCAGGGGGGCCGTTACTTTATGCATACCTGAGCTTTGCCTTTGGAAGGCTGAGGTTGCTGCAGCATGCTTAGAAGCGCCTGTGGCGCCCCTTGTTGTATCAAGGCTTGACATCCTTGACCACCTCTAGATGAGACTTTGCCTGCAGGTCAATCAAGCACTCACAGACTTTCTGCATATCATGGCATGTGCGTATCTGCAACAGCTGAGGCCAAACAAGGTGAGCGGCCCCCTTGTGTTTCCATGCACAGATAATCAGCCAATTTTGTATACAGCAATTGATGCTGTTCATGACAAGCAAACAGTCCACGGTTGCATACTGAGCGACCATACATCCAGGCACAAATATGGCAACATGCACAGCTTGAGTCAAAGATGAATGTGTGTGACTATGAGCAGTTTTGCACACGCCAGGGTTGCTCACCTAGTGCTGCAGCTGCAAAACATTGTGCTTGGGGATCATCCTCTGATACAGCAGAAACCAGAGCTTTCAAGCCCCCAGCATCCATAACAGCCGCCAGCCCCCCTGCACTGGAGACGGCAGCTCGCGCAACCCCTCCAACCCCATACCGCTGCAATATGGGATCCCTGCTGTTGGCCCAGTTCATCATGCCTGTGACAAGGACACGCCCTCAATACAGGAACATGCCACTGGCGTCTTCTTGCAAAGCAGAAACTAGAAAAGCTTGTCACCAAAATGCAGCTGATCCAGTAGGTGCAAGTCTGTTTTGATAGCACAGAGTCTGCTCTGCAAGTCATGAGTCAAAACGCCTGCAAAAGGCGCTGCAATGTACTGAAAAGACCCACAGCCAATGCATGACACGCTGCAATGCTGCTTCATACCCGTCAAGACTTGGCCCTCCTGCTGCAGCAAAGCCTGAAGGCCTTCTTCAGTGCCTGCTAGCCCAAAGAGGGCAGCTGCTGTGAAGCGCTCCTCATCCACAGCCTGCAGCTCCAGGTTGTTGCCTGGCACAGCGCCCAGGGAGGAGTAATGCCGATCCTGCTTGGCACTCAGCCTTGCCTGCAAAGGAAGGCAGCCACAGGGTCATGTACTTGCAACGCTGAATAGACCTCCAGCATGAATGTCAACAGAAGCAAGCCAAGCTTAGCTGAGACTTCATTCCAGGAATCGTTCAGTTGGTGACTCCCACATTATAAGAAGCACAGCTTGAGTCAGCAAGCACAGATGACAACCACAAGACAAGAGCTGTGCAGCCAAGAACATGACTCTTGAATGATTTGCAGAGTGTGGACATCAAAGGAAGCTGCCATCCCTCAATTGATCAAGATTGCAGAATGCTTCATCAGGAAGACAGCATACTGCATACAAAGCAGGCACATAACGCACCAGTTCCTCTCCTCTGTCAGCAATGGCAGCAGCAGCCCCAGTGTGCACCATGAGGGGGTGCAGCTTGCCATAGCCTGCCAGCTCAGACAGCAGGCGGGCAGCATGTGACTTTGCCAGGCCGCCTTCCTCCGGTCCAGAATCCCATCGGTCCTCACCCTGCTCAGCAAGACTGTGTTTGCCCTTCTTGCATTCAATACTGAGATCAAGATGCCAGGGTCAGCACAAGCATGCATACAAAGGGGTTTTGATGAGCACTTTGAGAGCTGCAGTGCCCAATTGTCTTGCAGGAAAGCCACAAAGTGTGTGAATGTCTGCTAAGCTCTGCCAAAGTTGCACAATGGAACTGCACAATGGAATGTCACCAAGCAGTTTGTCAAAGTTGCAGAGTATGACACAGCAGCAGCAGTGAATGTGCATTTACACAGATTGAACGAGGTCATGTTCGCGCTGTAAAATGGTCTTGAGTTTCAACAAAACTTACAGCAAACCACTATTGCTGATCCTGCCATTTTGCCACTAATCTGATGCCAATCTGTCAAGCCCCATGCCCAAAGCACACAAGGATGAATGACAATGCAACTTGCATGCTGCACATCAAAATAATGCGTGCAGAGTTTTGGCTTTCGCCAAAATCAAATCCTCTCACAGCGTACCCGCATGCATTGAACTAGGACTTGCAGGAAGTCTGGATGTGTGGAGAGGTAGTTCTGTGCATCTGGGCTCTTGAAGAGGTCTGCTGTGCATCCCAAAGCCACCACACGCACCTGGTCACATTTCACAGGAAACCTTCTGTCTGTGCACAAGCACGAGCAGCTGCAGGAACGCATGGCAGCACAGAGAGGATGTACACATGCAGATCACACATTGGCGTGCATAGACTGAATGCACAATAGGCAAGACACACAATCGTCGAGTGCTCATGGTGTGCCAATGCAGGATGGACCATGTGACAGCATCTGTTGCAGATGCAACAGCAAGATTTACCGTAGGTTCAACTTTTGGATTGCTGACAGCGCTCATGAGAGCAGGCAGAACTCCTGACTCAAGCAACACATCATGATGGTCAATGTACATTGTCATGCTGGACAGCATTGCCACTGCTCTTTCTTTGTCTGCATATTGCCCCTGGACCAAATCATTGGCTAGATCATGCAGCACCTCTGCAGATAGACAAGGTGGTCAGTCCCCTCTGCACGTGTCAGTCTGGGATCTGATGAAGATGAATGAGTTGTCAGACAGTATTGAGCCAAATTGGTCAGCACATGCCAACGCTGCCATTATCCATGCACTTTTGTCACATTTGTATGTGCCATTCTTGAATCAATGCATATGACCATTCAGGAGCTTGCAGCAGCAAAAGCTACAACCCGTCAGGCTCCACAACATCAGCTAGCAAACAAACTCACCAGGATTCAGACGCTCCTCAGCTGCATGCACTACTGCGCTGCAAGCAATACCAGTAGCAGCAAGGCCAAACAGCAGCTTCGATGCCTGCTCTGACCAAAGCTGCGTGTGCATGTTAGCAACAGCCTGCAGGACGGTTACAAGACTTTTCTCGAGGTGAAATTGAAAACACTGCAAAGCAAGTAACGCCACAAAACCTCTGGACGCTTTCGACCTTCAATCGCTCTCGAAGCAATACAGAACGACAGAATGCACGGAGTGTACTAGATAGCCATTCAATTGCGACTGCTGCCCTGTAAATCGGCGAATCCTGCAGACAGTCGATGCCGTGCCGATACTCACTTGTGAGACGCTACCGGCATTTAAAGCGATTCTTCCGACGTCCATCGGCACAGCATTTCGTGAGACTACTGCAGCGTTGGATTCTGCATGTAAGTAGCGCGCTGCATGCCTGGCAGCTGCTCGCAGCCGGCCAGCTGACACATGTGTTGAAGGCATATCGTAGATGACAGCTAAGGCTTTTGATTTGATCGACGTGCAATCTATGCGTTGCGCAGCGCGATAACTGCTTCGAGTACAGATTTCACAACAGTCCGTGCATGCCCCGCTCGGGGTAGAGAGTCTGTCACTTTCTGCAGCTTTTAGTTCGTGTCACGCAGAGAGCAACCTACGGCATGATTACTCATCGCACTGCAGGTTGTTGTGCATGTCTTGATTTTCAGTGCATGTTTTCTCAGTGATGCAGTAGTCGTAACGTTGTATTGCCTTCAGCACTGATGGCAATGGACCAAAGCACTGCACCTTTCTTCTTGGCTGCCAGCAATGCAGTGGAGTGCAGGTGCAATCAGTGCAAACAGAGTTGGCCCATGCAGCGTAGTGATGCACAGATGTGTCCGATGCGCATTGGTGAAATGTCATCCGCACGACAGTCGCAGTCAACAAGTCACAGCTGCCTCAGCTTGTAGCAAGCAACTCACGTAACAGCATGAGTTACAGCAGTGCCTCTCAATACACAGATCTCCCCCCTGGATCTTTGTGCAACAGCGTGCTCTAAACAGGGTTTAGAGAGAAGGACTACTCAGGCTGGGATCCAGCTGCTGAGAGCCTGTCTGTTTTTTGTGGCAGGAATAGTGTGCAAGCGGCCCATCAGGATATGCTACAAAAACTGTATTGGCTATTCTGCGGTGACACAGCAAGCAAGCCCTCTCGGATGTGACCAATATACTCCTGCAGCAGGCACATGATGTCAGCTTGCATCTCCTGCTGCGCAGTACGCACTGTCCTTCATGTGCAAAGCAGCATAACTATTTGAACGACGATGTATGATTATTGCTGCAAAGCATCCAATCTCCAGGAAGCACGGGCTCCTTGCATGCTGCAAAGTATGCCTGTCAGGAGGCCATCCCAGTGCAAGGCATACATGGGCACACTAGTTTCAAATGCTACAGCACGCAGTCTTTGCAAACTCCAGGCCATAGAGACAGCATAACTCCATCAGTGGACTGCAGACAAATATGTACCTCTGCTTGCTTTTGGTCAGATCCTCCCTGACCTGCAGGTTTTCAGAGCGGCGCAAACTGCGCACCACAGCAGCATTGCGAACCTGCTCCACCAGAAGACGCACTGCCCCCTCCAAGAAAGGCAGCAGTAGCCTCAATGGCATCTGCACATTCACGACTTGCTGTCAGATGTCGTACTAACAGTCTTCCTTGATAAGAGCGACAATTGATATCTTAGTCAATGTGAGCTAGGTGCGTGCGTGACCAATATTGCTTCTCCACACAGGTATGCTCTGAGTGTGTGCATGGAATTCGGTCCCTTCACCAAAATTACTTTGACAATCTATCTTGACAAATTAGTCATCATTTGACTTGATACAGGCGTGCATTTGGTAAGCATCTCCTAGTAGACTGACCAATCAGTAGGTGCTTTGACGACCTATTGTTAGGCAGCAGGTGAACAAAAGTATTGCAAACTCAAGAGCCTTGCCATGAAGTTATCCTCCAGTGAGGCTGTCTCGAACAGCTGCAAAAGCTTACAGGTGAGTATGCTCATGACTGCTCATGACCTTGTGCTGAGTTTGCAATATGTTGCGATGTAGGCCTGGCATCCAGACACACAGTGGACAATGTACCTAGCAGGAACATTACATACCTAGCACTGTATCTGCAAGTGTATCTTTGAGTCTTGAGCAGCTCAGACTGATGTGGGTGAAGCTTTGGTCTACAAGCTGCTTGAAGACTTTTTGACTGACTTGATGAAAGTGTGCTTGATGTTGACATCACAATTGAAAACAGATGTGCATGTGGGTAATGCATGTGACATAGAATTGTGAGAGGTTTCATCGCCTGCTTTGATGTATGTGATTCAGTTAGTGCGGTTTCACAACAAAGCTCCCTTGTGAAATGGGTGGAGTTGCAGTTTGCAGCGTCGTGTGCTTGTCACACATTGAGATCTGCCCAAAGTATGGGCAAGGAGCTTGTTTTGCGCAGTGGTTGCAAAGTAAGATCCAAAGCATGTGCAGTTGGACACCCTAAGGTGGATATTCTTGCCGCCTGCTCACATTGGTTCATGCACCCCACAAGCAACCTTTTATCATTTGGCTGAAAGCTTATGGCCAAGCCAAATATGCAGTGAGCAAAATAGATACCTGTAAGGGCAACAATGGCAGGGCTTGCACAGAATCTATTCGGTCATGCTTGCGTCCCAGCAGCTGTGCCACTTCCTGCCACCTTGCACTGATCTGTGATGCCTTCTGGCCATCCTCATTTTGCCCAGCTGCTTCAGAGAAACCAGCCTCACCCTGCTGAAGCAAAGCCTGCAAAGGAAGGACACGTTGGCAAGTAGTGTCTAAATTTTTTGGTGCAATGTTGACTGGACAGCTGTCCTCACAGGACTGCCATTGCAAGCACGGGCAAAACAAGAGTGATCAGTGATATGGCACACAAGTCACACTTGGCAAGGTCACGGCAAATTGGCTCTGGCAAAAATAGACATGGCTGGTCGGTGCTTGTTTAGTCCGTACCTGAATGAGCAGAAGGTACATGTCGCTGCCAGGGCCCCCAGGGGCACCCCAACCCTGGCTGGCCACCCCCTTCAGCCGTGAGTGCAGTGACGCTGGCAGCTGATGCATTCCATGCAAAGAGGTACTGTTGCTCTCTTGGTAAATCCCATCACAGTATTCCTCTGCCAGCTTGTAGTCATGCATGAGCTCCAGGTATATCCTGTCGGGAAAAAAAGCTGATATAGGAACTGCAGAGAAATGCCTAATGCTGCATGCGGACAACAAATTACATTGAATCATATGACATAAAGCTGATTATGCTGCTACACCAGGTAACGTGAAGCTGCATGCCACAAGTAGTACCCACCTTTGAACACCGTTGTTCTGCCCAGGCGTCATGCCTGTGCTTATGCAAAGCACTTGATCAAGAGGCCTAACCTTCTCAGAGCATGACAACAGGACACATTCAAGAATGTTGAAGCACAGGCGCATTAGCAGGGCACCAACCTGAGAGCCTCCTTGTGATCACCCAGATGCTTCTGAAGCAGTGCTTGGATCTCTAGCAACCGAGCATGAGGAATGACCTTCAAGAGGCGCTCAGCATCAATGAACTGTGACGTCATCAGCTGCAAAGAAAACCAAAGCAGAGTCAGCAATGTCTGTTTGACATCTAGTTTGTCCATGAAGAGCCCAGCATTGATCTGCTTCTCCAACAATCATGTCAAATGTGTTCGTAAAAACCAAGTGTCAAGCTGGTGTGCTGTCTCAGCAAGCATGCGCATGAAGTGATGCGGAATGTTGCTACTCACTCAGGGTTATAAGCAGATGCCTGAGGTGCTTCAGGCTGAGGAGAGAGTACACATGCAAAAGCTGCTGCATCAGCTGTAACCCAAGTGCTTACCAGGTGCTTCAGCTTGGCATATGCATCTTGCTGAGCCGTGGCTGCTTTGGTGAGCTCTGGTGTGGCTGCGTCTGTGCCGCTTTGCTGCAAGGCATTCTGTGAGGAGCCCTCGGTAGATGCAGCAACAGGCTGCTGGTGCTGCTGCTGCTCTGTGTCAGCTTCCTCCAGCACTGTTTGCAAGTACATCTGTGCTAAGTATGTATCGTATTCCTGCAGTGTTGTGCACATGTTGACCACTGGCTCACAGCAGACTTGCTTAGTCATGATTGCAACCAAAATGATGTGTCCTGTGCATGAGGGACTACTGATGGCACCAGTGTCCAGACAAAGCCTTGAACACAGCCGGCTTCTCAATGATTGGTCAATGCAACAGCAGATGAGGGCTACCAACCGCAGATGGGTACCTTACACACATTTGAGCGGCAAAGGCATCCCATCAACAGCTGCTCACGTAGAAACAACATTTCAGTCCTGTGCAGCAACAGGCCTTTGGGCAACAGGAGGCAGCATGCTATGTATTGTCATGACGAAATCTGGATGACCAAGACATGCAGCATAGAGTCAGGGAGTGAGCGCATTCTATCACAGGCGGCTTGCACCAAAGAGACATTACTTCTGATCTGTGCTGTGAAACTGCACCGAGTGATGGCACCTTCTGAAAAGGCAGCACACAATGGCAGAGCATGACAGCCAAGCTTGCTTGCACCAAGTCACAGAGCAACAACACTGGGAGTGGTGTTGACACCAAGCACCAAAACACTGACCTGCGCGCTGACAGAGCCTTGAGCAATGGCAGCTTCAAGATAGGTGGCACACAGCGAGGGTGCATTACTAGCCAATATAGGCAGGACTGAGTCAGGTGACAAAGGGGGCTGCATCTCTGTGAACATCTCCAGGCCTGCTTCTGGGTCTACAGTCAAGATCCAGCGTGCATGCTTCTTGACCAGGCCTGTCTGGTAGCCTCCCACTGCCACCAGGTAACGCACTGCTGCCCAGACACCAGTCAAATCCCTAAGCTCAGCTGCCGCACCTGGAAACAGTCACTCTGTATGCCTAGGTCCAGATACTTCAGACAGGACTGAGATGATTAGCACATGCTTAGTCACTAGGCGTGTCTGTTTGCTGCCAATCAGTTTTACACAGCATACTGCTGCCCACAAAGCTTTCAGACAAAGAAAGAAAGACACGTAGACATTGGTGCAGCAACAGCACAAACTTTCTACGTTGTTTTTTGCTTTGCAGTTTTTTCCCAGCAGATCGGTGTGTTTCACAGTGCTCACCCAACAGGTTGTTTTTTCATTTCAGCTACTGCACCTGCAACAATCATGGCTTATCAGGCAAAACTGAACGCAGCTGCGCTCAGCAGCGTCTTCAATTGGCCAAGCAATTTATCGACTGATATGACAGTGTTCACAGCTGCACCTGACAAGGCCACAAACACAACGCTTGTTCCATATAGTCTCGCCGCAAATGAACAGGTCAAACAAGGCGCGAATTGCTTCCACACCTTGTGGGCGAATGTTCAAGTCCTGGGGCGATAGTGTGAGAGTGTGCAGCAGGTCTAGGGCTGCTTCATGCTGCCCTCTCTGCTGGTACAGGGCCACCAGTTCTGAGTAGCGGCCCCTGGCCCTTAGCGCCAGCTCCCCTTCCCTCAGGTCTACATCGTTTGGACGCTGAACAAAGCGCAGCAGGGCTCCTGTGTCATCCATTGCCAGCATGACCTGCAAAGCAAAGATCCAACTATATTTTGTAGAAACTAACGGCTGTGCACTCAGACTTATATCTTGTGGCTTGAACTGTTGGACTGTACACATGCTCAAAGAAATGTCTCACGCGCTGGACAGTATGTCATTCTGGATGACACATGTTGTGACAAGAAGCTCCCACATGTGGCTTGTCCTGAGCTACTGAACAGCAACAAAGCAGACTTGGGCAAGTTCATGCTTGCAATAAGTCATGTGAATGTATGCCTTTGCACCTGCTTGTATTTCTGCTTGGATTGTCTCAGTGTGTAACAGCCAAGGCTTCAGACTCTTAAACAGCCAATATATCATGCAACCAGGAATTTTACTGGTGTCTAGCCACACATGTAGTGATTGACTTAAGCAGGCAAGCACTGCTGAACGCAAGCCACCCATGCAAAGCCACATAGAAATCTGACACGCATTTACGGTAAGCTTGAGTTGCACAGCGTACCTTCAGAATGGCTGTATCAACAAGCACTGCCAGCCTATGCCGCTGTTCTGGCTGCAGCCCTGCTAGAAACTCCTGAGGCTTACTGTGCACTGGACTGCCAGGCTCACCAGCCTCCTCCATTGCTTCGCTGTAACTCCCACCGGGTGCAGCAGCTTCAGATGCTTCACCAGATTTGGATGCAGTCTGATGTTGGGCGGTGGCTTGGTGAGATCCAGCAGTGGTGGAAGCCTGGCTGGCTGCCGCTTGGTGAGCTGTGTCGGTGGCTGCAGTGAAAGCAGCCAGACGGCTGCGGTGGCTGAGTAGGTAGGGAAGCAGGACAGAGACGGCATGACTGTAGGCTTCCCCTGTGGGTTCAGCAACCTTTGGCAGCTTAACTCCTGCAGGCAGAATACAGAATGAGATGTGAGACCAAATGTAGCAGTACTGATGGGAGAAGGAGGAGATGCGACAAGGCAAAACATATCCAGTACTTAGCCAGTCAGGCGCTCACCACTGATGTTGGCACTGCAAAGCCAGCATGGGATACTTGGCACTGCCTGCAAAACTGCCTGCAGCAGAGCAGGGGAGGCAAGAGAGGGCAAGAAGTGCAGCAGGGTGACAGGACTGCCGCTGGATGACATACTGATCGAGTGCATCCATCACAAGCCGGACCCAGGCAGCAACTGGCTCCTGGTGTGAGACTGACTCTGGAAGAGCAGGTGAGGCAAAGGAAGGGTACTAGGGGCTTGAGCAGTGTAACACAGTGCAATTTGTGTCACAGGTGTGAGGTCTGGGGCAGTTACCAGCATCAGTCTATTTGATCATGGCAAGAGTCAACTGGTACTAGGTGTGAGACTGGCTGCAGCCGTTTCTCACACCTGAATGGGGAAGAGGTGCATCAGGGTGATAGAATTGCCACAGAAGTACGTTTTGCAATATCCCATTTTCAAGGTTTGTATGTCATTGATTGTTTACCGTTTTGTTATGAAGACAGGCAAACAGCTAATCTTACCATTGCCGGAGTGCGTGCAGTGCACGGGAGTGAGTACCTGGCACTAGGTGTGAGACTGGCTGCAGCAGAGCAGGGGAGGCAAGGGAGGGGAAGAGGTGCAGCAGGGTGACAGGGTTGCTGCTGGAGGACATGCCCATCTGGGCCAGCCCCTCATCAAACTCCCCCCTGCCAAACAGGTGATGCCCATACCTGATGTGGATGCCATCTTCCAGCTGCCTGTTTGGTTCGGTCTGCATCACACGTATACATTGCGCAAGAGAGCAGCCCTTGTCAGCTGACAGAACATTTCAGCAGGCTAGCCAGTGCACCATAGCACAATGTAGGCAAGTAGCAGTTGCTGCTACATATCCTTATTGACCATGTGGCTTGGATCATGCCAAGCATTTTGAGCATTCTATCACCAGCAACGATCTACAGTCATGAGCAAACACAGCGTATTGTTGCCCTTATAGTGCAGTGGCTCCAGCCACACTGCCAGCAGGAGTGTACTGTACAGCTGGCATTACTCAAGTAAGAGTTACTGGTGCAGCATGGCGTAGCAGTCCAAGCAGTCAATGTGAGATTGTGTGTGCCAAGCACAGCAGAGGGCACATTTGCAACAAGCCTTTCAATGTACCTGTGAGTCATGCAGGTACGCAATCATGGTGAGAGCTTCAGCAAATTGGTCGACATCTGCCAGCGCCTTTGCTTGCTGATCAAAAGGCACAGGAGCCAGCTCATGAATGCCATCACTGCCAGTCGCTGCCACGAAGACGTTCCCACTGGACTGGCAAGCAGTCAGCACGCTTGTGCCAGCAATGGGCAGCTTCTGCGTCAGACCATGATCAGATAGGCGATGGGCCGACCGAACCTGCACTGCAGTCAACTTGCTGTCGTCACAAGGAGCATTAGCAAGAACATAGGACTGGAATAGGAAGGTCTTCTGAAAACGTTCTTTGCAAGGCTACAGGGCATAGACACAGCAATTGCGCTGTCTTCAGCGTATCAGCAAGAGGTAAAATAGCAATGACAAGTGTCATGACTATAGCAAGGGGCAGTTACATGGCAAGGGATGTCAAGGGCGCTTGCCTCAATGTGACCTGGGAGCATTGCCACAGCGTATGGCCTGGAGCATGTGACTGCAACAGGGTTGTCGCTCCATGTGATGCTGGGCCTCTTGGACAGCTTTGCATTGCCGCCTGCATCAACCATGTCCTCTAGCAGGCATTGACTGAAGACTGGCACAAAAGCGCAGTGGTCACAGCAAGCCACACATTGACGCTGCTGACTTTATGTCACAGAGTGACACCCTTTGTATTTGGCATCTCATATATGGCATGGTAGGACAGTTGAGCTGCCTTGGACTTGGAATGTTCAAACAGGTCATTTGTGATCAGGTGGCAAGACCCAGTAACAAGGACAATCGTACCTAGAAACAAGCTGGATGTGTCTTGGTTGATGAGCAGCTCAGTTCTGGACACCTCAGTGATACACGCCTGTGTTGCCTTGCCGGTGACAGCAATCTCAGATGTGACACCACTGCTTGACTGCATCAGCACATACCTGCAGCACAGCATACCCACCTGATCAGTAACACATCATGGCGTCAAAACTCGTCAGCCGCACACGCGAATATGACTTGATGTGAGATCATGTGCATTCAGTGATGACTTGGTTGATGACACTGAGCGACTCATGAACAATAAGCAAGCCGTCAGCTACAAGTGCGTACTCCTTCTTGCAGCCAATGCAAACTGCATCCCCAATCCAGTGTAGGGCTTGTGGTGTGTCAGGTGCGCTGTATGCCTTCAGCTCCACAAAGTCCCGTCCATCGTAGTGGAACTGCATGACTTTGCGCTTGACAGCCACGCACATCATTGACTTATCCTCACTCCAGGCAAATCTGCTGGCTGATCTGGTGCTGTTGGCCTGGCATGTCAGTTTGAGCTGAGGAATGGTGTACAGGTTTACACCATCTTCTGATAAGCTGAGCAGCAGAGTTGATTGTTTGATAGCCTGCAGCTGGCTGACATACTTGCGGCCAAAGGTCTTGTGTGCCTGCACCACTTGCCAGCTGCTGTTGTTGTCCTGTGTTTGTTCGGGCTTTGCCAGTACAACCAGACTGCCATCACCCAATCCCACGAACAGACGTTCACCAATGTACTCAAGTGACAAAATCTGCTTGGGAAAATTGCTCAGCACTGTCGTTGGTCTGAACGCTTCATATTCGGAAGACATTAAGCAAACTGATCAACTCAAGGTCCGAAACTGTTGCTGGTACATAACGCTCCGCAGTCGGCGAGCGAGAGCTTGCTTGGTGACTTGCAGTATGTTGGCAACTGGCACGTTCACAGCTTACCGCCACAGGAATGTACTGTGACGCACGGTCTTACTATAGCTCAGTACAGCTAGTGCGTCAAGTGGAAACGACACTCGCTACAGCAAGTGGACTGAAGCAGCGATCGTTCTCGGTATGATCTGAGGCACGAATCGTCCAAGGACTGTCAGCGATGCATAGGCAAGCACCTTCTCAACTCCATGCATGCAACTTTCAGCTCCGAGACCACTTTGACCACTTGACCACTGGCTGGCTTCGGAGCGCTGCTATCTGTGCGCAAAGCTGTCGACAATTGACGCTGGCTGTTGATACCCTTCATTTGTAACAGGAAAAGGCGTTCGTGGCAGCACTGACTCTGCGACACACATCTCGCGGTTGATGAAACTTAGCATTCCTCACAGACAAGCGCTGCCCGACGGACGCACAGCCAAGTCTGGGCAATGCGACTGGGCATTACCGACGACAGCTTTAAGACAACGTCGTTTTGCGTCGTGCAAAACCCACCTGCGCTCTCAATACGTACAGAGCAGGCTTCGGCACAGGCACGCATCCGTCGCGACACAATCTCCCAGCACAGATGCGAGACCAGGTGCTTCACCTGAACAGTTAGTGGATGAACTTCTAGAACGGATCAAAAATTCAGGTGAAGTACGGCAGGATAGCATACAATTGTGTTTTGCATTCTAAGCATCAAGTGCACTCCTTTTCAGATAGCGGTGTGGGCCTACATGAAGAGGAGGAAGCAACTGTCAACAAGCTCATAAATCAACTTGAGGCTGTAGGCAAGCAACAGGTGAGGGCGGCTGTGCCAGCAGCACCAGCATCGTTTGACCCAAGTAATCAGGTGCTATGCCATGCAGGAACCTCGTCCTCTGGACAACCCTCTGATCTTTGGGAACTTTGGGGTTGCCTTTTCATCAACACAGCAAGCCCCAAAACAGAGTGGGCAGCGTGAGTCTCATCTCACCCATCGCTGCTTTGCAAATTAGAGTCTGCAACCACTTCATTGCAATCCCTGTAATGTCATGATCAAACTTGTATTGCTGTTGTTACAGCTGCTGGTGGTGGGTTTCGAAGCAAGCCAGGCCGTTTGCTCTTCCAAACAAAAGAGCTCTGTCAGAGTATCTTCAAGCCAAATCTTGCTACCAACAAGGTTGTTCTACTGCTTCATTCTCTCTTTGCTCCTGCCAAAGTAGTCAGATGAATGTCTGAACGCTACTGAGCAGATCTCAACTTTTGCAGGTAGCTTTTGCTTTACTGGGATGTATATCTGGGTCTGTTGGGCTGAGAGGGACTTTTGCTCCTCAAGGAGATAAGCAAGATACTGTAAAGGTTAGGCCTCAAAGCACACAGGCGCCTTGCCCAACACATCCTCTGCTGCATGCTACAATCAAGAGATATTCAACAGTCTGGTAATCAGGATTCATGGACGCATTTGAGTGGTGTTTGTTGAGCTTGAGTATGCATAATTGCTTGCACCAGATCAGCAGCAGCATGCGTTGACCATCAGCAGTGTGAGGTGACTCTCATAGTACCAGCAGGATAAATCAGCTCTAAATTTGCAGGTGGATTTTGAGCCACCCAGATTGTCATTGCCGGGTGGCATCTGCTTGGCAGTTGGCCCTACTAGTTCAGTCTCCTTGGCTACGACCTACCTGGACAAGCGAGTGAGACTTGGCAAAGGTGGCAGAGGCAGCAGCTTTGTGTTCACCAGGGGCGGACCATGTGAATATGCAGGTCGCCAAACTATACACGGACTCGTTCAGGATAGATGTGTGATGTCCTATCACGTTGCTGTGGCAAAGCATCCACCAATGAGCAATGGTCTATTCCTTTGCTCTATGCCCACAGTTTGAAGTATACAAGTCAGCTTGGCATCTCCTGGCACAGATGCAAAAATTTCTGTCATTCTGTGTTTTGCATAAGGCCATTCACAAGCTGTCTTGCAGATTCAGGTTCAGCCAACATCATAACTTGTGTTGGAATAATGGCATGCAGATGATCGTGATGATGATGTATGTGCAGGCATGGAAGATATTGGTCTTGCAAGGACCAGTGTGCTGGGCTACACCATCCTTTTGATGCTGGCTGCCACATTCTGCGCAGTCTCGTTTCTGCTGCTTTCATCAGGGACAGTGTGGAGCAAAGTCATAGCTGCGCCTCCTGCTCTGCTGGGTGTAGCAATCTTGTTTGGCCTATGGCTGAACATACAGTTTGGTACTAAGTCAAAGCAATGATTCAATCCAGGCACCATGTCATGGCCATCAGATTTGGAGTTGCTTGTAAATTTGCCCATGACGGACATGAATATCATTATATGACAGCAGGTTTTGTTGTTCAATGCGATCACTAAGCAGATGTTAAACCTGGTCCACACTTCCAATGTGCAATGATCAAACGCTCCAGATATCAGGAGCTTATGAGCCAGACATGCTGGATTGTAACGCGCCACAATGATGCTGTGGCCAGATTTGTTGTCAAACTGACATGTCATGCTCTCTCTGATGTGCAAGAGCGGGGTGCGCCACATACTCATAATAACATGCCCTGGTGCCTTTGATTAGTCTGCAGCGAGGATTCAACAGGCACGAACCAGCTTTGGATTTGACAGACAGATCCTGCCGAATATTGCGCCTGTCAGAAAACGTCTGCGCGAGGCTGCTATTTGTAAGCAGAGATCGTTGTCATGCCATCAACAGCACAGACAATGCTGATGTGTTGCAAATCTGTCAGCAGCTATGTGCAACTACAGGCAATTCATGCAGAATCACTCCACCTCCTCCAAGTAATCTGACACCTCTGCTGCTGTTAGTACCTTGAAAGCCTGATCAGGCCCTACTATGGCTACTTCAATGTTGTCGCCAGATATCTGGCCCTCAAAGCCCTCCTTAAGAGTCAGTAGGGCTGTATGTACTGCATCCTCTATCTCCATATCATCACTGTACCGCTTCTCTAGGAATGTTTTGGCATTCGTCATGTTCTTGCCAATGGCAGAAGCCTTCCAGGCAAAGTAAGATCCAGATGGATCTATTTGATACAATTGTGGCCCATTTTCATCGTACCCAGCTAGTAGCAGCGACACACCAAAGGGTCGTACACCACCAGACTCTGCGACAACAAAAGCAATGAGACAACGCATACCAGAGGGTGCATGTGAAGAGCACCTCAAGCATATAAAGGAAGATGATCAGCTTACGTGTGAACTCCTGCATGACTGTTGCCACCTCTCTACATAGTTGTGCTACAGGGATTTGTTCTTTGTATAGCTGATAGTAAGCTTGTGCCTGCTTGCGTGCTTTTCTGACCAGCACTCTTGAGTCTGGACCCATACCGCTGTATGCCACTCCTATGTTTGGTGTCAACGTTGATATCCGCTGCACAGTGGTCTCATCAACAAGAGATGATCTGAGTTTCTTCTCTGTGGCAATGACCACGCCATTGGTAGCTTTAATGCCCAATGATGTGGTGCCAGCTGATACAGCGTTCAATGCGTATTCGATCTGTACAAGCTTTCCACTCGGACTAAAGGTTGTAAGAGAGAATGAGTACTATATGTGACACAACAGTCGTCAGCTTCAGGACGGTTCGATGACGTCGCAAAGAAAGAGCGGCAGTCCTGCTGCAAAATAGGTCACCTGTGACTCCCCCATGCTGCCAGGTCTGCCTCGCTGCCAACTGCTTGGTGCTCAGATCACAATGACACTTGCCAAATCAAGGTGATTAAGCTGAAGCAGGGTTTCGTGAACGCTGCACGTCTGGCCTCTGATTTGCAGTACGAATTTACGGGCAGTGATGTGCGAAGGGCTCCGGATGAACACTACTTGCAGGGGTTGTCGAGTGCGCAGTGCAATGGACGACACAATACTGCTCGAGAATAAACATTTCGATTCCCACAAGTTTTAGGTCAACCGATGAGCCCCTGCATTGCGCTTGTGCACCTGGGTGCAGTGTACCTGCGGTCGCAGCTGTGCCTCGTGGCTTTGACAACCCTTGCTAGGCAAGCGCGTGGGTCAAAATCGAGCTGGTCAACTATATCAACACATAGGCAATAGGCGTCTCTTTGGTGTAAACAACGTCTCTGCTCAGCCCCGTTGTGACATGGAGTCAGACACAGCTGCCGAGCCCCAGCCTACTCATGTCGAACCCAATGTGACAGGCATCAACGAAGGGCAGGTGCCACATTCTCACCGAGAGGGCGCCAATGCTCACAGTCCTATCTCGCGATCGACCAGTGCAGTGCCCCTGCACAACCAGCAGGACGACCAGCAAAGCGGCACTGCCGAAGAATCGCTTCAACAGGCGGCATCTGAGGCAAATGTTGCGTCCGAAGCTGCACTTTCCTCAGAATCTGAGGCCCCCCTACTGGGTCAGCCTGAGCAGCAGGGAGTAGAGGCAGACACCTCCGGCATTCTAGCCTCGTCACACAGTGTACAAGAAGGTAATGCAGCCCCAGATATGCAGCTTGGCGAACAAGAGTTGCAGAGCCAAGCCACACAGCCAGCTGTGGAACAAGCTCCAGGTGCTTCAGCGGCTGCACCAGCAACAAGTCATCCTGATGAACAAACAGCTTTGCCCAGCTTGCCTGAGCAGCTGCCTTCATCTGCTGTTCCGCCTTTACAGAACGAGCCTTCTGTCTCCGGCCAAGAAGCAGAAGCCGCGCCATTTGCGCATGCAACATTTGTTGTGCCAACAGAAAACTGGAAGCACCTGCAGATAGTGCCATTGGCAACCACAGCCGCTGAGATCAAGCACAGCCTATGCAGCAATTGGAACATAGCAGAGACTGCATTATCTGTCAAGTACAACCGGCAGGAGCTGCAGGACAACCAGTCTCTGGCCAGCTGTGGCATTCAGGTGGATTTTCTCACTGAAAGATTGCACCCGCTAGTCACATCTCTGAAACCTCTCACAAGCTACCATTGTTCTTCCTTCCATGCATTTGTCCATGCAGTCATTGCCTGTACTATGCAGAGTGAACAAAACACAACATTACACAAATGAACAGCTGTAATGTTTGATCCCCGTGATGCAGCCAGAGCAGCATGTTGATATAGAGCTGGTTATTCACTACCAGATGCTGAGCAGCCCTGCTAAGCACAAAGCCGAGCCTGCAAAGAAGGCTATCCTGCCTGAGGTAGGTTAGCAACTCTGCCAAAGCAGCCTTTGCATCTCACGTTGTAAAGTCAAGCGCTCTACAACCATAAGCAACATACCTGAGGGCTGTCACGAAACTCTGCTTGGCCCCTGTCCACCACTTGCTGACTCAGGCTTGTCTTGTCTGCTTCTCCTGCTGGTGCAACGCACTAGGCTGACTATGTTACTTTTGCAGACATGTCCTCATGTTCAAGCTGATGTTTCAAGACAGCATTTTTTCAGCTACCTCTTTTCAGGTCGATAGCCTTCTGTGTTAAAACATGCCTGAAGCATGAAGCATGCTGATGCCCTAGGCTGCTGCCTGATTATCAGCAGCCTAGTGAGTTAGTGGTTGTCAGTAGGGCAGCACCCTAAAGCAAGCTGACGGTGCCCTGCAGAGGTTTGAGGTGCATGTGCTGGAAGGCCCAGATGCTCAGGTCAAGACAGTCAGTGTCCTCGTGGATGTAAGCCAAAGGCAGAACAAGGCTTACAGGGGTGGTTATAAGGACAAGCGGAATGGCACTTTGTACCATCATGCAGATTGTCAAACTGACAGGCAGGTGAGGATTCTGTATTGCGATCAGTCTCTCTTGCCAGTGTGCAATGTGTGCAAGAGTTTTGCTTCTCAAGCAGGCACAAATCAGGGGTACAGAATTTAGAACAGCTGATGATCATACTGAGAAAGTCATTGTTATGGTATGCTGGCACAATGCATGTTGGCTCTATTTGCTTGCAGCAAATCAGAGCAAGTCTTGTCAGGCTAACAGATATTGTGAGGGTCAATTCAATATCCCTGGTTCAATCTACGCGGATGAAAGCCCGGGCTGGCTGGTGGCTTTCTGTCCCGTGGCATGCTGCTTACAGTATCTTAAAGTATTGGTTGTGATGAGCACATGCATCACAGCTGTGTTGTGACACATGTCCCATGACTCAAGGCATGGCTTGTCAGATGCATGTGCACATGAGAGCGCAGAATACATTGCATAAAGGTGTGAGATGTTTGCATTGCAGTCAGCTGGAGGCCCAAGAGCAATGCAAGCAGAGAGGGCGTGTCAGACAGTGGAGGTGAAGCAGAGGAGTGCACAGACCTGCAGAGAGGCTCATGTGCAGATGGCACGCCCAGACCTGTTGCTAGATACCTCCAGAGACAAGATCCTTGCAGCAAGTATGCACCTCCTGGTCCTCACTGCATCTTTGCTGCTTCGAGTGTCATGCACGTCAGTACTGTATGTGGTAGGCGAAAGCAAGACTATCATTGTCACCCATTGAGGGTACACTTGTTACTGTGCAGGACCATATGTGTCAGCTGCTGAAGTCTGGGCTGTGAAGGAGAAGTGTGCTGCCACTATACAACGCTTCACAAGAGGCTGGCTGGCACGCAGGAGGTGTGTACGCTTTTCAGCACTTTGAGGGATGCTACAGCTGTGCCCGATTCCGTCCAGATGAGGGATTCAAAGCATGCTGTGATGTGCACATGCAAGCTGGCACACAGACTGCTGATCTGTAGATAATGTTCTTTGTCACTTTTCAATGCAATCCTATTCAGCAACATGCCGAAACAACATTGTGCGTGTCTTTTCACACTTCCAGCCTGCAATTCTAATGATAGCTGCCGGCTGTGGTGCAGGGTGAGCTTCATGCTGAAAGAGGCAAGGCAAGGATCAGCGGCGGCAAATAGAGCGGCAGCTCAAGCTGCTGAGCAGGAGGCGGCTCATCGGCGGCGAGAAGCACAGCGTCGCCTGCAGCCGCGCACCTCTGCCGACTTCGCGTTGCTGTACAGCGAGCTGGAGGCTTGGCGTTTGGCCGAGACTGCCCGCATCAAGGCTGCCGGACTTTCGCCTGAGGACTGCCATCAGGCTCTGGCCCACCTTCTGCACCAGGTTAGCCCTTGGCTGGCAACACAACTTGCTTTCACATGGCGCATGCTGACTGACTCTGCTGAAAACAGAAACCAGCACATGCAGCAGATTGTGGGAACTTTGCTCTCATGGTGCAGAATGCAAAAGCAGCAAAGTTCTGGGGTAGGATCTTGGTTTTATCACTATTTGTCACTGCAAGTCATGACACATAGCACAGCACAGCAGTACATGACACCTTTGCGGTGGTGCAGCAAAAAATGCCACCACAACATAGTGCTGCAAACAGCACAGTAACTCCCCAACACAGAGCCCCACTCGCCACTGATTCTCCTTTTGTGCAGGAGGCGATACATGCATGATTCTACCTGCCCACTGTAATGACTTCACACCTGTCTGCAGGAGACCAAGCTGCTGCAGAGCATAGACAGGTTGCGAGGGGAGGCTGATGTGGTGAAGAGGGAGCAGAAGGTGGCAGCGGCCCTGGCAACAATGGCTCACACCAAGACCTGGCCCCTCTCCAATGGAGCCCTCTTGGAAGTCCATACCCCTGCGACTACCAAGTATGCAGCCCGCCATTGTCTTCTGTGGAAACCCCTATGCAGCACTGTGCTCTACTGTGAGAATGCAGACACCTGTGTTCAGCAAAGTGCCTGACAAGCGCTCTACTGTGAGAATGCAGGCACCTGCATTTAGCAAAGTGCCTGCCAAAGTGCTCTGCATGACTGATTGTTCAATTTGTGTGGAGGGCAATGATGCACGGAAATGCAGCCGCAGCTTTGTCGCTTTATTATTCGCAAATTCGGCTAGATCCATGCAGACAGTACATGCATTACTGACTTAGACCTATAGTCCAGCACTACCAGGCCCTGTACATCAGGGCTTCCGCAAAATTGTGTATCTCATCAACCTCGGGTGATGAGACAAGATATCTGGGTGCAAGGGTGGCAAGTTGCTGGATTGTACGCAGGGCTCACCTGCAAGGTTTAGCACATCCAGTGAGTTGGCACATGCTGCAAGAAACTTCATTGCCAAAATTGCATGTTTGCGTGCAGGGCTGGGGAGCTGAGGGGCCTGTACAGGGGGTTGCAGCTGCAGGGTCTGACTGCAGGGGAGCGCCTGGATGTGCTGCTGCATGTCAAGTTCCGGGCCAAGGAGTTTGACTGCAGCCTCACCCGTGAGCTGGTGCAGCTCATTGACCGAGAAGCTGACCTCATCAACAGGTATGCGTCTGTCAGGATGAAGATATTGTATGCAGTCCATGTTAAAACGGATGGTACAAGCCCTTGTTAATCTGCATGATACATGCTGCGTCTGGAGGCATGCTGTGGATCAAGGAACAATGGTAGAATGCAGTTGTGAGCAAAGCTTTGGCAATGAGTTGGCCTGCCTTGCACATGTTGCTTGAATGTAGATGCTCTTGGCGTTGTGCCTGCATATGAGGCTATGCTTGTGGTGTTGCAGGGGCCGCAAGGCAGGCAGCATGGAGGGACTGCGCAAAAGGATCAGTACCCTGTTCTTGCAGTTCATTGAGAACCCCATGTTCAACCCAGCGGCAGCCAACTTCTTCAACCTGGCTGTCAAAACATGCTCAACAGAGACTTACATGTACTCAGACATGACGGCAGCTGACTCAGCCACAATAGCTGCCAAGTCTTTGTTGGTGTAGCTTGTAAGTGCGTACTGCAAGCAACATGGTTCTAGCTTGCCTGTATGACTCATGAGTGTGACATTTTGCTGGATGAGTCAGCAGCCTGCTTGAGATCTCAAGTGTGCATGATGCAAGCTTTCATTCAGCAACCCTAGAGATTATCTGCATGTAAATTGCCTGTCAATCACGGCATTGCCGGTGCTGTTAGCTGACAGAGCGTGTCAAATTGCCTGTCGCACAGCAAGTGAGGTTCAAGCTATGCTCTCGGTCTTTGTCATGCTTGCGCTGCCTGCCAGCACCTCGTGAACGTCAAGATACTCGTTTTGAGGTGCAACACACCAAGGCATGCACTGAAGTCCTCACCACAGAAGGGAGATATGTGTATATTTAGCACCTTAGCAGCATATTGCAGCCAGTCAGTATAAGGTACTTACGCAAATTGCAATAGGATATGCTGACGTGCTGCATAGTTCCTGCCTGTATTTTTGTGTTGGAACAGACAAATTCAACATTGACAACTTCCCGTTCAAAACATGACAGCATCACGTCAGACTGTGTACTTGCATAGGTTTTCACTCTGCTTGACAATGCACATCATACATGCTGATACTCTCACACATGCCCAGCCTGAACCTTTCACCACACACAAAACAGTAGCAACACACAAAACGACGGACAATCAGCTCCTGAAAAGCCAATGAATGCCAAATTGGCATACTAGCCTTGGAGTGCTATTGCCGCTCAACTGTTTTGGCCAGACTAGCCAGCCCAACCAATGCTGGTGCTGTGATTTGATCACGCAGAAGGCTCAGTTTCCTGCATAGCTGCTGTGTGTGCTGCAGCTGCCTTGGCATGGCGGCTGATGAGCACTGCAGACCTTGCTGCACTGGCAATACCATACGTGCTCTGCAGCACACCAACACAAGCTAGCAAATGCTGCACAAGTCCTCAGCACGCGCTGAGTACACAAATGGAATCCCAACCAAAACGTAAGCAGTCAGCATTGCTGGCTGGCTTTGTGGTTATTGAATTGACACTGACTGCAATGAAAAAGACTTGTACCAAGCATGATCAGACATATCATGCTCACTGCAATGCAATGGTGTGATACTTCTGATCACAAACATCACATCATTGCATTGCGTTTAACATGATATGTCTAATCATGCTTGCTGCACGTCTTTTGCAATGCAATCGATATCAGCGTGGTAGCTTCAAAGCCAGCCAACAACTGTCTTACGCAACCTTGTACAGTCATGCATTAAATGCACAGCAAGTTTGGGTCACACAGGCAATGCAAGCAAGACGTGCGGGCATGAAACCAAAGAAGTGCATACCCTGTGAAGAGGTCGGCGGAGGTCACGCAGCTTGTTCACTGCACCTGCACCCACACACTCACGCTTTCAGCATGTAAAATGCTGTTATGCTGGCAGCTGCATGCATGCTTCATACTATACCTCAGACAGACACACCTGAGACAGACATGTCTGGCTGTGCAATGTGATGCAATGTTGACATGTTGCAGGATGCACAACATGCTCTCAGAGCAGATGTAGACCAGGCAACAAACACGGAGGGCAAGGATGCTGACAATGTGAGCACTACAGCTCTGCACGGTTAGACCAGCGTCTGCGTGACTGCTTCAGTCACTGAGTGAAGCTATCTTGCAAGACAATGCAGGGCTACACTGCATGCATACTCTGCAGCCCTAATTATGACCAAAAGCCACAGAGTGAGCACTGCTTCAACCTCGCCAGCACACATGACGAGATGAACACAGTCAAACCAAGCTTCCTGTTCTTGACTGCAAACTCAAAGTTTTGCGGTTCAAAACTCAAAAATTTGAATGCGTAAATGGATGCAATGGTGAGTGAGTGGGTGGGTGAGTGAGTGAGCATAGACAGGAAGGTGTAAAGGACAGACTAGTGAGTACCTTGCCAATGCAGATGAGGGTGTGTGGATGCAATCTGGTTCTTGTGAGATTCAACGTGCTGCTCATCACCACGCCCATACACCACAGTACCGATGACCAGGATCACAAACCTGCAGTCCATCAAACAAGAAGTTCACGTCTGTCTCTGGGACTAGTTTGTGGAGTCGACAGGAACTGGCCGGGACATCAACATACACTAAGCACTACAGAAGACAGATCTGTGGTCAATATACTACTCAGCTTAGTGAGCACAGCCACATGGCTGGGTTTGACAGGCCCTCTCATTTCACAATGCTTGTGCAGTCAGACCCATGCCACATTACATGCTAATACACTGCAATCAATACATAGACCTAGGTCACACAAGCATGCATGCTTTATGCGCACCTTTATGGAGTCTGTGACAAGGCACAAACACTGGTTCTGAGCATAGCAGATGCAATCAGTGATTGGCTGGATTGCTCACCCGACAAGCTGCAGGTAAGAGTAGTTGTCCCACTTCTCTCCCAGACGCCCAAGGCCGAGTGGTGTGTACCACAGCACCAGGTCCACAATCCACACAAACAGGGTTCTCATGGTTTCCAGCACAGTGCGGGCCACGCGCCAATTTCATCAGTGACAAACATGCCAGCAATGTTGTAGCACAGCAGGGACAGCACCAGGGTTGGGACCATGTAGGGTAGGGTGGGGGAGTGGGTGATGAGCTGCATGACACATACAACACCGTTAGGTCTGGATGAGCCGCAACACAGCTTGTCCATGTCACGTACACCCATCTGTGTGTGATGAGATGGGGAGCTTGGTGTCTGTTGATACACGAAGCTCCCCATCTACACTCCATCATAGGCTTGCCAAGCTTGTTGCTATCTGCTGAATGGCATGTGCAAATGGCAAAGGTTGCAGGCAACAACAGCAAGAATGGATTGTCGGGCTCTTGCAGCATGTGCAGCTCACATAGCACCCAGCAAGGACAGCCAGCATGAGTTCAGCATGGACAAGGAGTGCGTGAGCCTACATGCCAAGTCTCCCAGGAGTCCTCATGTAGGCCGGAGCCATCCTGCCCCGGGGTGTGCTGCACTATGGGGAGCAGCACACAGAACATGGCCAGGCAGCCAAAGATGCCCTCGTATCCTACCACCTGGAGCGGAGCTGTTCCGATATCATTCATCACTGCACAGCATGAATTTGTCCATTCACACAAAGCGAGTGCCTCTACGTAGCCGTCTCATGAGCCAACGTAACAATGGGTGTGTATGGTTCACACCAGTACACAAACAATGACCTGTGAAATGAGCATACAGGCAAAAATTGTGCATGGTGTCAGGCCTGTTGCACGCTGCACAACCTGGGGGAGCAAGCAACGCAAGAGTTGCCCACTGCTGCAGACCTGTTTGCGGCAAGAACAGCTGCAGAAGCCATGCCTTAGAAATGGTAAGTACTGAGGCAGCAGCAGCATGCAAAGCCAGCTTGTCAACAAGGACACCTACCGTAGTCCTCAACTGTCACTTGTGCAGCTTGGACAGCCTGCAAGACAGGATAGTATGTCAATGATGTAGGTGGTTGCCTTTAGGAGAGGGATGCATTTTGCATTCATGGTGTGCTGGACCTGGGCAGCCCGGTATAATACTTGGCTTCTCATTAAATTGACGCCGAAAGGTGTAGTCTTTTCTTTTCTGGTGTGCTGGCATGCAACAAGACGTTCTTGATCTCAGTTTGTGGTTGCAGCAGGAACAGCGCAGCACCTTCTTCAGTCCCAGACATCGATGTCAAACATCACAGCATACAGCTCATCACATACAAACTGGTCAAGCACAGGAACTATCAAACACTCCATTACAGGTCAATATAATGCGCCTATTGCAGCTTTTGTTGTCATGCCTTACCTGAGAGCAGACAATAAGGGCCATTCCTAACAGAATTTGTGACTGGGTGACATCAGCGGATGCACTGCCCTGCCCAGATAGCACACTGGATATACCAACGCCACAGATTCCAACCTGTGCACAGGGGGTCATCCTATTACTGAGCAGTGATATTCAGAAGTGTGCTACAGTGCAGCATTGCCAAGTATTGTGGCCAGACGGGTCAGGAACAGTTGTGCCAGACAGAGCACTGAGTTAGTGCTAGGCTGCCATCAGCACCAGAAACTTACCAAACAACAGACAATGCCAATGTAGTTATACTTGTTGAGGGTCCTCTTCAAGAACACCACAGAGAATATGGCAGCAAACAGCATCTCAGCTCCACGCAGCATCTGCATCCAGGGCAAATTTTCAGGGTCCAAGCATGTGATCGATATATGAAGCACCCGGGGCTCGTATTGACAACTTGGCACACATGTCATCAAGTCAAAATTGTGGCCTCAGCTGTTGAGGGCATTAGCTGCTAATCACCTGGTAGACTGAAGCAGTGACAAATAACAGCCCAACGCTCATCAGGATGGTGGCAGTCAAATCGAATGCTGTTGGGATGGCCAACAGCAGGGTGTTGCGCAAATTACTGTGATGGGTGGAATGGTCCCCAGATGCTGTTTGAGCAGTCTGCAGACACCAAGTAGTTAAGACTGTTGAGTTAGGGTTTAGATTGGCAATAATGACTTCATGGTTTATCAGACGACTTGAGCAGGATTCAGCAACTCTGTGCAGCCAAATGCAGGCCTCAATGCCAGACATGAAGTTACTGTTGCACTGTACACATGCTTCAAGGCTTGCCTGGTCATGCTCCAAAAGAGGCTCAGTGTCTGACGATTCTGGCTTCTTTTGACGCTGGAAACAGTCAAACGCCCAACCAATGGGCAGACAGAAAGACATGCCGATGAACATAAAGGTAGTGGTCGCCCAAGGCTTCCTGAAGCAGAGGCGGCGGAGAACTTAGCGGCGAGGTGTGTTGTACGAAGCCCATCGTTATGCAGGTCGACGTGAAGCACCATACGTGTATACATGCATACACACATGTTCACCTGAAAAGCTTGTCGTTGCCATGGAAGTCCTCACCCGAGAGCTCGTAAACTGCAACATACACGTTGAAACATTACAAACAAAAATTTTGCGTACAGGGCTGTTTTCTGCTTCTCGCTGGGTGTCGGCGATTACCGATTTTGCCGAGTAGGGAAGCGAGGGTGCCAAAGACAATCAGGCCCAACACGCTCGCGGTGGCTGCTGTACCCGCCATGATGATCAGCGATCTGAATGTGGGGCTAAAGTCCGCAGCTTGATTGTTGCGCCGCTTTGAGGTTGCATCCGTCGAGCATCTGCAGAAATCGAACGTGCATTCGCACGTGAATCCATGTGGCGACGATTATGCCATCAAAGCCAGCAAGAAGCTTGTAAAATCTTCTTCTTCTTTGGCGTTCTTGATGGACCTGACTGCCGGTTCAGCGCTGCCAACACCTGTTGCAGCAGCGGAAACTTCTCAGCAGGCCCTTCGTGAAGTAGCTCCACAGTAGATACAAGAACCGATAAATACTTTGAGACTGCTCAGAGAAAAGGATACAGGCGGCCGCGCCTGCCATTGGGATATCTGCATCCCCAAACTGGTCAACGTTTTTGTTTTGCACGGAATGCACACAAGCCAAGCGTCTCATATAATATCATGCATTGAACTCTGCAACTTCATGCATTAAACTTTGCAACTTTTGTGCATGATTCTGTGCATGATTCTGGATCAAGGAGAACAAGAGAACTGTGGCAACATTACATCAGACTTGTAAGATGTAAACTTCGCTCTTACTGCTTGTCATTAAATCGAGGAAGTCTGAATGCTTTTTGGTCAGCCTAAACAGTTGGTATGGGAAAATCTTGGCAGCAACTAGAGTATGATTTAAATCGCTTTGAGTAAGTGGTGTGTTCTTGGATAGGCATTGTAACAGACTAGAGGCTATTTAAGATAATGGGCTCTAGTGAGTTGAGTCTCCTATATGGCTATCATGAGCTTGGGATTCCTCAGGTCAAGAAGACTGACGGGAAGCCGCCAGTCTGTTCAGTTACATGACCCGAAACCGCTGTGTGAACTACACACGACTTATCTGGAACTCACTCAATAGTTTAATAGCAGTATGACCTGAGAACTGTTACATTGGTTCTCGGAGCTAGTCACGATCTCGTTCTCGTCTTCCGCTGCACAACTCTCGCACGTTTAGCATGGCCGGTGACGACGATCGCATGGAGTCACCGTCGCCCGACCCTCAGCTTGGTTCAACTGACGCTCTGCGAGCTGCGATTGAACAGCTACGCAAGGACAAGGCAAACGCTGACGCACAACAGCAAAGCCTCCTACAGCAGCTGACAGATGCCAGAGCTGCAGCTCCAGCTTCAGCTCCTGGTTCAGATCTGACTGAACAGGACCGGGCAGAGCTTGAACGCCTACGCGAAGCAGACCATGCACGTCAGCTTGAGGAAGCACGCCTCAGACTACCAGCAAACATCGACGATATAGATTGCGAATTTGGCAACAACCTGCGCCTGTACCCTCGGCAGAAACCATACACAGCTGGCAACAAGATCCCCTCAGCCCATGAGTGGACAGTCAATGAGGGCTACTGGCTCGACCTTGTTGGTGCCAAAACCCCCAAATGGGCATCCATAGCAGCCAGCAACCTAGCTGATGGTACCACACGCACTCAGTTCTGGACAGCTTCCCCTGTCAGCAAGGAGCATGCCACCATCATGAGCTGGGACCAGTTCAAGCAGACCATGGTCCTTGCTTTTGGGTCAGTGGACATGAGCAAGATTGGGCGTCAGCACCTGTATGATACCAAGCAGGGCACCAGAACAGCTCAGGCTTATGTCAATGATTTCCGTGCCAAGCTCACAGAAATCCCAGAGGAGACACGGCCCAACCAGCATGACCTGATGTTCTTCTTCAACAAGGGTCTCAACGATACATTGCAGAGCCTGACCAGCATCAACTTCTCAACCATGAAACCCTTTGAGAATGTGGATGACATGACCAATGCTGCCATCATGTTGGGCAACTCAAGCATTGCTGCTCTTGACAAGCCTGGCA
>JAABUP010002671.1_pt1 | contig 33668 bp, 50 predicted proteins | sample 5559201 | NCBI WGS metagenome assembly JAABUP01 (sample SAMN10711887, study PRJNA513373) | rock metagenome | isolation source: Antarctica rocks | place: Antarctica
TCACGTACCTTAAACGAAGTTGCTCAGAGCTGCTCACTTTCAAAGTGAGAAAGCGCACTGTGAAAGCACATTACTACACCATTTTACTACTTTAAAACCCTACCTATAAGTCATAGTCATAGCTCACCGCCCCAGAAGGGAGACACGAGATGCCTCCCCCTGGGGCCTTACAAGGTTATCCAACATGCTGATCAGTCATTCTTGCAACTTCTTGCCTGGCATGAACCTTGACCCACGCCATAATACAATTTTCTGCAGCTGGGCGTGGTACCATGCCTCGGTCGGTCCTGGACTCGATGACGCTTAATTGACGACGTGCACACGCAGAGTCATGTTGTCGAGCGTGAACACAAACTTTGCAAGCGCGCTGCCATCAGATCAGCATAATTGTCTGCTACCTCGACATGTATGGACACAGTACGTATAGCATACAGCACGCAAACAATGGTTCTTTTTCTGCCAGTCACTTTCAGTGGGTTAATTGTACCAATGGCACAATGTGATCAGCATTGAGTGTGAGCATTCATGTATTCATTCATTAGAGGTCGTTGGGGCCGACCATGACCATTTGACCAAGAGACTGAAATGAGCACATCTCTCCCCAGCAGCTTTGAATGAAGAAGAATCACCAGGGCATCTGCGGAAGGCTTTTCCCAGCTTGCCAAAAAAAATTCAGACACTTGAGGTTGTCGTGCGACAATCGTTGCCCCGCTTAAGCTTTGCAGTCGTTCGTGCAGCGCTCTGCTCCAGCTTTCGCTGCTGCTGCTTTGGCGCATATGCCTCCGAAGCCAAAGGGCAAAACTGGTCCTAAAAAGAAAGGCGCGAAGGATGGCCCTGTCAAACTTGACGACAAAGACTTGCTGCGGCGTGCAGAAATAGAGATAGCATGCTTACAGAGTCTTCTGGAGGTCAAGTCGCAGGAGGTATGCACCTTCGACACCTCAGCTTAGATCGCATTTAGACTCTTGAAGTCACACAAGGACAATCTAGCGTGCTTGCCATTTTCAGGTGTTGAATGCTCGGCAGCATGAGCAAGAGTGGCGAGAGAAAGCTGCCATGTTGCAAGTGAGTCTAGAGAATCAGCGAGTAGACTTACTGGACATTACCTCAAATATGCAGAGGCAGTACAAGGTATGTTCAAGGGCTGGCAATGAGGCTCTTTGCTTAATTATGTAGGAGACACGCTGCATAGTGTGCTCACCATCCTTCTAGTACATGCAAAAGCCTCATCAAATTTCTCACATTGTATCAGGTTGAGACTTGTTCTGCAGGAAATGCAGGATCAGCTACTGAAGTGTGGTGCAGCAACAGAGGCTCAAGCAAAGGTGCTGTCATCTCAACTTACCTCAAAGGATGTAGAGATTGCCCAACTGATGGACAAGCAAGTACAGCAGCAGCGACTGCATGACAACGAGGTCACAGAAATGCAGAAGAAGCAAAATATACTACAGAGCGAGTTTGCAGACATGCTCAAGGACACAGTGCAGCATCTGCATGCCCAGCGCAGAGCAGCCTATGCTCAGATTGCACGCGTCTAGAAACAGCCTTGCAGCTAAGTCTGAAGACACATTGGCTCCTTAGCTGTCTGATTTTGCTCTGTCTCTTTGGATCCTTGTCAGTCAGCATGACCACCCACAAAAGCAGCCAAGACTTCCAGTCTGCTCTCTGCACCATCAGTAGCAGAGACAGCAAGGCTGGTGGTTCTACAGCATAAACATCTTATGAACAGCCAGATGCAGTGCTAAGCCAGCTCACAGGTGTTCAGCTCATTGTATACCGGGGGGGTCAGGTACAAAAACGTGATAAAAATACTGCAGTTCAGCAGTACAGTCTGCTGTGCTGCATGCAACAACTACCTCAATGAGCTCAGAGTCAGTGACAACAGATGTAGATTGGAGTGGACCCTATTCACCAACATGACCAGTGCACATATGCAACATACAAGTATACCTTCTTGAGGCCATTGTGGGTAGCTGTTGATAGCCACGTGGCACCTTTACATCAAGACACCAATCCCCGCCCAGCATCTGGAAACCTGCTCACAATAAATCTACCATTCGCAGGCATGACATCATGCTGTATTACATGACTATGTTGACAGAGGCTGTGGCCGTGAGTCATGGGTCCATGGCCATGATTCCCTCTGCAAAGACACTGCAACTCAGAAAGCTGCAACACCCCCTCTACTTAAGCACAACAGTCACCAACTCATCGGTCATGACAATTGCTGTTGCCTTCAAGCACCCGTGCTTGCACGTACTGCATTTTGGCAGCATATGCACTCTATGCATATGTGCACAGAGATTATGTATGCCTAACAACGTCAGACCAACGGAACCTGGGTATATATGTGGTTTCTTTCACCTACAATACCAAGATCCCATGGAACGCAGCATGGGCAACTGCGCTGACCTTTCACAATGTCATTGAGACTATGGGTAATACATCACTGTTACCACTCAAAAAATCACAATATGCACAGTCAGGCAGCAGTCACAAATGAGTGCTCATGAACAAAAGCTGACATGGTACCAATCACAAAGTCTACATACGCCATGTCTCGAGCTGCTCATAAGCAGTTTGCAGTACAATTGGCAATGATCACATGGCTTAAAAAGGGCAGTCATAAGACGCATTCAGTGGCGTAGACCCCTCAGATACACAGTAATGATCCCTTGACCAGTGATGTAATTCATGTTGCGCTGCAGCAGATGACTCTCGACAACCCTTGGCAAGCTAGCCTCCCCACCAGAGCTGTTATTGCCCCTGCCAACTATGACACGCAACTTGGAAGCCTGACTATGATGCTGCAGCTGGCCAAGACAAAGCAACCTGCGCAATAGGCACCTGTTCAGCCCAGTTCTGCTTGCTTTGCCAAAGCTCTCTTTTTGCATCTGAACAGGTGAGAGTGACAATACTTGGCATTCAAAATGCAGCCAGATCATTTTGTCGCAGGCAGGCAAGCATGCTATGATAAGGGCCAGGTGATCCAGATGCATATGATACACAGCAGTGTGCTTGCCAGATGCAAGCGTGGACATGCACAGAAGAAGAGGACCAACCTCCTATCCAGAGCCTCAACAGCCTCAGTAGCATGCAAGCCATGCAAGTCCAACTCAAACTGACTCAGGCCTCTGCCAACATTGTTATCATGCTCAATCTTCAGAGCTGCCTCAGCATGAGCAGCCAGAGCTTTGACCCGCACTTGATGAGCCTCATTTGCCAGAGCTTCACCCCCTGCGCGGATGTAACATCATTAGCAGGCATGTTCAAACCAAGATGTGCAACAAGTCTGCATGTGTTGACTATCACATGTTTCAATGTAGTTGGAACAAGAACTTGGCGACCTTTTTGTGATGCGCCCAGTTTGTAGTCCAATTCAGCTGCTAGACAGATGGTCCTGACGCAAAGTCTATTTGAGCCACCAGCATCTGTGAAGGCAAATGTCACTTCAGACATGATGAGACAACAATGCCCAAGCAGCTGAGCCCTGACTTGAGCTGCAGTATTGGACACAGCCCAGTCTCACCTGAGTACTGGGACCCAGCAAAAGCATTGGCAGCTTGATGCAATTTCTTGCGCCATGCTTTAGACAGCTTCAATGCCTCTTTTCTGTGTTTATAGTACAGATCCTCATCTGCACTACCTTCATCGTTACTCTGCTTGTTGCATTTTTGGGAAGAAGCCCTAGACGCAGGAGGTGCTGGAGCCTTTAGGGTTGTAGGAGGAGAGGTATGGCGCTGGCCTGATCTGCTTAGGGCTTGCTGCTCACCGGCTGGCTCTGTTGCAGAAGTTTCAGGTGAAATGATATGGTTGGCAGATTCCTCATCAGAGTCGCTGCCTGAGGGTGCTTGATGCTGCTCCATCTCCCTGAGCAGTAGGTCTGCTGCTACAATGTTACGGTTGACTGCTGCCAGTACTGCCTGCAACACTGATATACACATCAGGCAACAATTGCATTGGCAAATGACCATAAGGTACACCAGTGTCAGCTGCTGTTGCAATTCACGCCCAAGGTGAGGGCTGTATCAGCCCGGTAGGCAGCAACATGTGCAGAGATCCATGAATCAGTGTGAAACAGCCTGAGATTGAGTTTGTCATGCATAGAGTGCACACGCAGGACTTGAAGCTGCCTACCCTTGCCAACCCAGGCTCAGCCCAGGGGTGAATGCTGAGCAGGCTTGTAATAGCTGCAAGCTCCAAGTCGCTCATTGCCAACCCCCTGCTGAGTTCTGAGTCACCATGCTGTGGCTTTCCTGGTGACAAAGCTGCAGAGTACTTTACAGCCCCACCAGCTGCAGAGTGAGCATTGCCTGCTTGCTGGTCATTGTGCTTTGGCCTTGGAGATGACCATGAACTTTGTTTGTTTGGTGCTGGCTCAGTGACAGCTGTATCTGTTGTGTAGCTGGGGAGAGCATCAGCAACACTACCCAGACTAGGAAAACTAGGAGAGCTGCCGAGGGGAATGTTAGCATTCACTGAGCGATCTGGCCTGACATAGACTGCACTTTTAGAATTGCCAGTTCTGCTTGTTTGACTTGGCTGCTGTGGGGCACCATTTTTCAAGGCGTGCCAGCCTTTGCGTTTGTGCACTGAGGCTGACTGTGGTCTGCTCTGCAGGTGCAGCAGCAGCTGCCTCAGTTCACAGTTTGATACAACGGCTGTCAAAACCAATGCAACTCTCCCTAGGATCGTATGGGACGTCTTGCTACTGACCTGCAGTCGGTTATGCAGTTGCTCTCCTGCGGGGCCAACGGCTACCGGCCTTGAAGTGTCCGAGCGCACGCTTGCAGGTGCAAAGGTTAGTTGCCCTGCTTGAGCCAGCACTGTGGCCGCTTGCAGCTGCGGAAACTGAACGCTCTTGTCTTGCAGCTCTTGCTGTCTGACCCTTGCAGACTTCATGGTCATCAGGGACGCGGCCTCAAGGTCCTTACAGGATATGTGGCGGATGTTGGAGTCCCTATTAACGTTGTCGGTCGGCAAACGCAAATTCCAGAGCTAGGCATAGGAGCAAGTCATACCAAATGCTTTGGCGTTGCGCTTGGCCAGGCCACGTTTATGATCAGGGAGACGAAGAGATTCAGGCAGTAACGACACACGCACATTTGTGAGACACACATTCGCACACACAAACATAAATGCATGGGCCCACAGACGATCAGCTCACAAGGCAACCTGGACAACTTTTGGCTTGCCATGCTGATTACACATGACGCTCTGCAGAGCTGTCAGAGCCATTTTTTTGTTCCACTGTCAGCTGCTGCAGCTGTTGAGATGCAACATGCACATCCTCATTAGTTGACGACACAGGCTGAAACAGAGCAATAGCATGCAGATTCCAGGGAACCGTGGTGCTGCTGACCACCAGGGACCAGACATACGGCACAAAGAAGTCTTCTGGGGCGCCTTCCTCCTCATATGAGAAGCGTAGCTCCTCTTGTCTAGACAGCCGGTCTGACTGCCAACTGCTCAAACTCTCTGCATTCCACAGGCAGGACATTAGCAGCAAGTCAAAGTCAGTAAGGTTGCGTTGCCAACTGTGTCAACACTATCAATGCTATCTCAGCAGCTGAAGAGTGCTGCACACCAATGTCAGCATCTGACTGTAATAACAACAAAACAAGCTGGAGCAGATATTGCAAGCCTTACAGGTGCTGCTCGGCACGGTAGCTAGTCAGCATCTGCTTGGTATGAGTGCAAACAGACTTAGCCACCAGATCATGCTGTCAGGCTCCTTATTTCAAACTGTAAACATGACAGTGATGAGTCATGGTGGTCAGGAATGTCGTGCAGGCTTTCGGTACCTTTGATGACGCCCAGGACATCTGTCACACTGCCGGACCAGCCTTCTCTATGTTGTGCACTGTCCACCTTCTGATTGAAGCTGTCAATCACAATCTGCAGGGACGCACTCAAACAGTAGGATGATAACAGTTAGAACGGCTCCGGTCATTCACGCACCATGCTGGACAAACTAAATGCTGTTCAGGTATTTGCTGAGGTTCTTGGGTGCATGCGATGCCTGCTGTGATAATGCCAACTGCCACACTCTGCACTATTGCTGCTTATCTTTAGCAGCATGTATGGACAAATGCTGCTACAGCAGTGCAGAGTTGCAGGAGACATGCTAGTGATGCAAGCAGTTATCTTGAGTTTGTGAGCAAGTATACTGTGATGCATTGCAGCTTAGGAAGACAGAACTGCACACCTGAATATTGTCCAAGATGTCGGCAAATCTGGCATGCATTCTGAAGGGCTCAAACACATCTTGCCGATGCAGCAGCGCGTACACCATTTCTGGATTCTGCCTCAATCCTGGAAAATTTCAGACATGTGTAACCAATGGCGTCAACATCAGGTACCGACAAAAATAATGCTGTAGTTGCAAGGTAAGCTTTAGCCATCAATGTGACAAGGGTGTAGATGCAAAGGTGGCGACGCTTGCAAAAAAAGTATTGTCAAATTCATGGTTTGGAAAATGTGGCGCAAAGCGCCTTCAAAAATAGGTGAATACAGCTTAGTGAGAAAACCGCTCAGATATCTTTAGTAAAAGGCGAAAGATATGTATGACACAGTGGTTATCTCGCTGTGATGACAATCTGCACACAACTCCGTTTGTTATAAAGCAAAGCTGGGTTAGCAATACCTGGCTAAGTATGGGTCACAAAAAACCCTGCAAAACCCTAGAAAGGCCCCTTGTTGACGTGCCAACACTGTGCAGGCATGAGCTCTGCAATGTCACAAACGCAGTACACGTCTAGTGGCACATTGCACAAAGTCAAGCGAGCTAAAGTAAGCTGAAACCTTCTGCAGTATCACACCTGTTGTGATGATAGTGTTAATGATCTCCAGGATGGTGCGCATGAAATCAGCATAGACAGCATGTTCTGCTGCAAGTTGTCCAGGGGAGGCAGAAGGTGAGAGAGTGAGGTAGGGGGTGCCCAGGGGAGTGCCAAGGGGAGTACCAGGGTCCAGGCTGCCGCTCTGGCTCCTTCTGCCAATCCTTTGGTACCTACATTGCAGCGGTTGTCACCCACGACAGCACAGCCTCTGCAGCAGCCGGAGAACGACCAGGTAGCACAGGGGCTGATTCAAATCTAGAGTTGCCAAGTACCATGCACAGCGTCTATGGAGCAGTTCAGGCATTTTGACTCTGAAACTGCACAAACAGCTTACAAGGCTAGGGCAGGGGAGACAAAAAACAAGGCTGGAGCCAAGTTGTGAGGCGTGAAAAAAGCGATTGTGCTCTTCTGGGTCATGACAGGATTGCTCCAAGTGAGGTTCTGGATTTACAGAATGAAATGTCACTAGCAATACAGGCAGCCTCTACAATATGTTGCATGCCTGAAGGTCTGGCAGTCACACCTTCTTGAGAGCATGTCAAAGAGAGACACCAGGCGCTGCGCTGCATGAGACGACATGCCTGACATGTGGGGAGCTACATTTGCAAGCGCAGCCAGAGTGTTCTGGTGCATGTACACATCCTTCAGCTTGGACATGTTGTAGTAGGCTGTTCTCAGCAGCAGCACCACCAGCAGGCTGCCTGTGCACAAAGAGCAAGTAATTTCAGTCTCTGTTTGCTTTTACAACGTTGCAGTCTGAAGGGTGTAGCCAGATGTGGCTTGCCAGACATTCTGGCTTGGAAGCACAGGTGAAAATGCCCAACTGTTAGCACAGTGGCATGCTGACAAAACAGCTTATAGCGCAAGATGGTGTCTCTGGTGTGGTTGAACATGCGTTCATAGCACGCCGCACAACAGCTTCAGCTGAGCTGCTTGTTGTGCTGCTATAGTGCAATGCCTCACATGCATCAACTGCTTGCCTGTCTACGCTCATGTGCTACAGGAACATGCTTTGTTGGCAAAATGGCAAGCAGGTCACATCTTGCCAAGATAACTCGGCCAGCGTTTCCTTTGGGTTGTGGCACACAGAAAGCCTTTGGAGACTGAAAGGGGTACACGCATGTGTGCAGCAGTCAGCTGCAGCAGGTAGATAGGCACACAGGAAGGCCACCTAAGGAGGTTTTCTGTAGCATGCGCTCCTTATACCAGGGCACAGAGCCAAGCATGACTTCCTGCATATTCTGGCTGAAGCCCTTGTCCTGGCTGAGGATGAGTATGATGATGAGCAGCATGTACAACTGGCTGGGTGTCTTGTATGATGTGTTGTACAGCCTGCACAGCAACGCAGCAGATGACTTCAAGTGTTTTGCATTGTAGGAGGGGGTGCACAGTGGCAAGCCAGACGGCTTTGATGTGCACGGCTGGTGACACTGTGCCTCTGTTGCTGATCCAGATGCGTTGACACCCTGAGACCCTAAATCTTGACAGAGCTGCCAATTCTGCCTCCAGTGGCAGGATTTATATGCACCCCACATGCGCTATTTAGATTGCAATGTGACAGCATGAAGCAAATCAAACAGGATGACGAGTTTGGTCTCTCCCACACAGCTGACATCAAGTGTCTGTTACTGCGTCTGTCTGTGGGTCAGATGTCTGTGTCTGTCTATGCCATGCAGCTTTATTGCTGTTGCTGATCTGTGCTTGACCTCTGGAGGCTGGGTGCTGCTGAATGAGACATGCAAAGCTGACAGATGTATGCTGCAGATGAGAAGCAAGCGCAAGGCATACCTGTCAAGAAGAGGAAGCAGTATGGTGTCAGCATCGCTGCGCACCAGCACGTACTGCTGGAACTTGTGACACTTGTGCAGGAGCACATACAGAAGCAGCACGGAGGGCTCTTGTTCCAGCCCTGCCCCTAGAGCATTGTACAGTCCTGAAAAGGGTACTGCACTGATCCCAGAAGCAGTCTGACCCCTGCCAGATTCTGCATCTGTTCCCACATCTTCAGAATCCTGGAGGCCTTGGATGGCTGCTTGATAAGGATTCAGAAAGTGTGGGCTCTGCTGTACATGAGCCTGTTGGGACGAGTGATTGATGAGGACAAGCAGAAGAAGTAGCGAGCTGTCTGCAAGGGGGCTGGTGCTGTCTGTTTGTGAGAAGCCAAGCCTGATCAGGAAGGTGTAGGCTCTGAAGGGAAGCCACAGCACGGAAGCTGCATTGCATGCATCAGGGATGTCACAAAATCTAATCAGGACCTTCTTGGGCAAGAGTGAGGTTGCAAGGCTATAAAATGAATGCAGCCGTATCAGCTTTGAGTCATGTTAATCAAAAGGGCAGGGCGGTGAGGTGGACCCACACAACTGGCAACATGAAATTTGCTGAGCAGACAGCTCGCAAATGACTCTGCATCAATGATGAGTACAAATGCAGTCTCCCCTTGTGCCTTTAGCTCAACAGTTGCTGTGCCATGTGCAGTCTGAGTCTGAATGACTCTAACCGCAAGCCCTTCTGGCTGTGGCTCATTAGCCATAGAGGTAGTGTACAGCCATGGGATGTGCGGTCACCATGTGACCTGCAATAGCCTGACCATCGCTGTCATTACACACCACATTTAAACATGACTACAAGTGGCGGAGGTCCTCTCACCAGCAGCTGATCTTACAAGTCTGAGCACGCCCTTGTTGTCAGCATCTGGAGATGGGCTCCACAAATGAACCTTAGGGGGCAAAGGCGGCCTGAAGCTGTAGTGCTTCAGGGCCTGCTGAACCACTTGCGGGGCCAAGTGCCTTTGCTGCATGAGCGTGTCAATGAAAGGATGGCTGCCAATGGGCGCTGATGGTGATGTGGAGTACAGCTGAGTGCTGGTGAGCACCAGCAGCAGGTTGATGACCTCCACATGAAGCAGGTAGTATTGTCCACTGCAAACCAGGCACAGCTGTCCAACGCATGCAAGGCAGCGAAGGGGGATGATTCACAGGTAATAACAGCCTTGTTGTAAAACAGTGCCGCTGGTAATGCTGACAATATAACAGTGTTGTGATTACTGTGAGATTACCTTGTTTGCTTGAATGTGAGGGGACAACACAGCAACCACATGCTCTTTGTATGCTGGTAGGGTGCACCATGCATAGCAAGGGACAACCTGTGATGGCTTTTGGGCAAAGTTGTTTTACCTGATGGGAAACGCTGTCAAAACCTTCAAGAGCGTTTGCAACAGCTGATCCAACAATGGCGCCGCTGCACTACGAATAAGCAGCATAACTTAGTCCCATTAATGCTAGAGCCATCTGTGTAACAAGACCGATGCAGCTAGATGCTCACTTGGCTGGATCTCAGCAGCGATATACGGTGTGTCGGTGCCGAAAGCTGCCAGCTGTACAGCATTGAGGCTCTCTGACAAGCGCTTAAAGAGCACTCGCATGAGGTAAACGCCATTTGTGGCTGAACTTGCTCTGGCTGCATGCTTCTGACTGCTAGCAATCAAGTCTAGTGTCTTCAGCAGTAATGTCTGAAAGTTCTGCGTATGTCCATTGTTGCTGACTATAGTGCACACAGACGACTTGTATTAAGGTGTACTACACAGAGATGTGTGTCAAGCAAGGAGCATAGGAGATGACAACTTTCATACCTAATTGATCACAGCACCCTGTAACGTGCTGTTCCACCTGGCTTGGAGGCAGTTGGCTGAGCGAAACAGGGAATGCAAACAGCTGTCGCCAAATTTGGTTGTCCTGATCTACCTTTCGATCTCCAGCAAAGTCGCTCAATAACACAAGATGGTGTTGCAGCACTGGCTCTGACACCGCATTACCCATGGGCCGATATCCAAGACTGATCGTTGAGGGACAGCATGGGTTGCACCTGCTACGTTCAGAGCCTACCGCACAGTTGATCAGGAGCCAGAGTCTGGAGGTACATGTTGAGCCAGGAATTGAGGCAGGGCAGGCTGCTGGTCAAGCAGCGGACAGGTAGGCATGCATATCGTCCGAGCTCTGGATGAAGCTGCTGCATTTAAAGGTGGCATGCGAGTCGTAATTTCAGCAATTAGCGTTTGGGCTCAAGGATTCCCATAAAGAATTTGGAGGGCTACCACTCCCTAAAATGTTGGTTCCAGAAACACACCCTGAAATGTTGGTTCCAGAAACATACTCCCAACTGTTCTCGTCGCTTACGGTTGTCGAGAATGTGTAATGCACACACACGGCACTGTTTCAACAGTTGTAGGATCGGCAACAGTTATTGCAGACAGCAACCAATTGGAATTGCAATCACATGATGCTTTCCAGATTTTAAAGCACCTCAGACATGTGACGAATACAGAATGCCGGTGGGCGTTTGAGGTTGCATGACATGCAGCATGAAACAGTTGCTTATTGTTACAGTTTGAGTGTGAGTACTAGTGTAGATCAGCAGACTGCAAGCTGGTACATCCTTGGATGTGATCTTGTTTGCCATTCAGCGCCTCATGTGGGTAGGTTGAGGAGATCTTCATAAAAGCCTCCATACCTGTTGCATAGCAGTGCAACACGTCAGACTGATGTCAACGCAGCAGTATTGCATTGAACTATGCTCTGTAGGGATGGTATGCAAGCTCCTCAGCACAACACAAATTTGCTTGCACAAGACACATAAACGTCTGCAGCCGAGGTTTGGAAGAAGCTATATGCTTTGCTAGATTGGCAGCAGCTTTTGCAATGTCATTGGCATGTGCCCTTGTAAGCAACTGCACAACCTGCATTCAGCAGAGCCCGCGCATGCTGGCACCAATCACAAGCATGCACAGGCTTTGACATTGCACTAACTTCATTAAACACATGTCTTCCCCTAGTGTCAGGCACTTTCGGTCCTGAGCAACTCCCACTATAAGGCTTTGGCATACGCTTATGCTGTCAGCATTTGCACAATCTGCACCTCTGACACCCACAGCAGCTGCAGCATTGACGTATGGTGCAAACTCTCCTGATCTGGAGGGTGTTATGCACTCACTTGCCAATGCCAGGGTCCTGAAGCAGATGAATCTCAAGGATCCACATCCGTTCCTGACCGTCAGGGCCCGGGGCATTCATGGGTGTACTGCACTCAGGACATGCATAGTGCTGAGGGTCATCACCAAACTCCAGATCATGTGAAAACTTGCCCACCAGGTGTGCACAGTAGTTGGGATTGGCGTACTCATAGCCACATTCTGAAGACGCCCTGTGGCAGCATCAGAGCAAATGTGGAAAGAGGATGTCCCACCAAGCCAACTTTGCCATTGCATATATTGACCACAAGCCACATGCTAAGTGGATGAAAGCTGTAATTGCATGAAGGTCATAGCTGAACATGACAACTGCTGGACAGTTGAATTCAAGCAGCCCTCAAAATATGTCAGTTCAAGTTTGCAATTGCAGCAGGCAGAAATGCTTTAAGACATTTTTCAGGGCAGACTATACATTCATGAGTGACGATCCAAAAGCAGCCTGGTGACCATTACTCCCTTGTGACTATGCAATTTTGTACCGGGTTCAAAACACATCAAGCATTTGATTGGTTGAAAGGAAGCTTACTTGCGGACAAATTCAAAGAACTCTGCACCAGTCATGCTGGGGTTGGAAAGATAATACTGCTTGCAGTCGCTGAAAACCTGCTCCAGTGCAGCATTCAGTTTATGCTTCTCTGCATCGTCACCTGTCAGGGCAGGTATGCGGTCTTGCTGTCACAGGCAAGATTTATGACCTGCCGTATGTGCAGTACAACACAGCTGCTATGCTTGGCTTGAGCCTTTAACCTTCACTGGACATGAAAGGCTTTGAGTGGTTGCATCAAGAAGGCTGGGGCAGGTCAATGCACCAGCAAAAGCTGATGAGGCGATATATGAGGACAGTATGTCATTTGAGGCTCACCCAGAACATATGTGCGCCCAAAATCAGCTTCCATGTCTCCAAACACTGGTCCTAGGTCGACATATACAATGTCATCTTCCTGGAGTGCCACGTCTGCAACCTTGTCATAAATGGGGTGGATTGTGTTCTGGCCAACACGAGGCAAACGCTGGTGCCAGTGTTTTCGAGTGGCAAAGTCTGCTGCTGCTAGATCAAAAACCTGCTTGTCTATGTCTGTCTCTGTGCAACCTGGTGCCAAGATGCCTGTGTGACAGATGGGCTGTTGTGGAACGAATCAAATGCTGTTTCTGCGGCATAAACTCAGCTTTATAATGAGCATGCAGTCACAGTCAATTGTTTGCAGGCCATGTGTATGTTTGAGCGTGAAACTTTGCAGTTATGTGCCGTGAGGTGGTTGGGCAGACTGCAGAGAGCTTACACCAGAGGCAATACCTTTGGACTCAATAGCTGCAAACAGATCCATGGCAATCTTTCGAGCACCCAGCAGCTGCTCGCTCAAAGCAGGAGCATTTTCAACAGCAGCTGTAGCTTTCGGGATGATGCGACTGGCAGGTGAGCGAAGACCTATAAAGTCAGGGAAGACGGATTGCCGCAGTGATCAAGAGACAAAAGCGGCTCGTGCGCCATAAAGAGAGCAACAACATACTCAAGGCTTGAGAAAACCACTTATCTGCACGAATTGGAATGCCCGATGTTGGCGCTCGCGGAACGTATACGTTCCACGAAGTTAATAACGCCATGGCAATCCGAAAAATGCGGGCGCTGACTCAATGCCAATCGACTCAAAGACCAATCAGAGCTGGAAAATATAATGTGCCTGGTTACTCGAGTACTGGCCCACAACAAAGCAGGTGAGCAAAACCGGAATGTCGCTTTGTACAAGAGAAACTTCGTCAACTCGCGTTACACTCAGAGCAGCTGAGACGTGGTCGGCACAGACCAAGGTCAAGCATTGTTCGATGATCAGGGCAGACACGCTGCTGTCGAAAGCTGCGGTAGTGCTTGCGTAAGTTATGCAAAACCACCCTTCGCGTTGAAGGTCACTTATAAAGCATACGAGCGTTACGTTTTGCAAGGGCCTAGCTAGGGTTGCAATTGCCAGCACGTAGCGAAATGGGAGAGACCACCACGTATCCAAGCTCAGAGGTTGTCCCCAAATACAAGACGTTACTGACTTGTACACACTGACGTACGCTGTGCTGTACTTGTTTGCCCCGAAGCAGAGGCACAGCCGACTTGCGATCTCGCATCTGAACCTTCTCAACTTATTGCTGCCCTGTCTGGGCTCGACCAGTACATTTGACTGTACTGGTGGACCAGTCCTGTTACAAAGTAGTGCAGCCTTCCTCGGTGCGGGAGCACCATGGCCACGGCTCGATTGAACAGAAACAATCGGTTACCACCTGAGGTTACAAGGTGACACATTTGTAAAGTTCAATATGACATTTACACCAGGTATGTTGTCTTCTGTCCTCACGCAGCGCGATAAATGATGCTGTGTTGATTTGCAGGATACTGTATGTTAGAAATCTGCCTTTCAACATATCTGCTGAAGAGGTGACTAGAGCATAAGAAGCTGGCTGCAAGCTTCATCTGCAGCAGTTAGGCAATGCATCATCATATGCTGATGTGTGCTGCAGATGTACGAGATCTTTGGGCGATTTGGAGCAGTGCGGCAGATACGACAGTAAGCTTGCTAGCTTGTGTAGCCGACTGCAGTGGCTCAATGATATTGATTTGCAGACGGCAGCACGTCAAACAAGAATGCATGCCATTGTGCAGGGGCTCAAACAAGGAAACACGAGGCACAGCATATGTGGTGTACGAGGACATATATGATGCTAAGACAGCTGTGGAACATTTGTCTGGATTCAATGTAGCAAACAGATATCTGATTGTGTTGTACTATAACCACAACAAGCACAGCAAGAAGGTATGCCCTGTCTGCAGCAATTTTCTGCCTGAAGCTTTGCGGCATGAGCACAACTTTCCTTTCTCCACAAGGTTATCATCTGTGCCTTTGCTCAGATCCACCAAGCCCTTGCTAGTCTGCAAACAAGGGTCACATAAGCTTAGTGTGTGTGGTCATGTGGTGGCTCAGCGTGTTCTATGCTGTGTGTAGCTGAGTACCAAAGACAAAGAAGAAGAGCTTTTAAAGATGCAAGAAAAGTATGGTGTGGATGCTGAGCAGCATCCACAGAAACCCAAAAACAAATCAGCAGCGTGACATGAGTACTGCAGGATTGCATCAGGGTTCGTGAGCAAGTCTCACTGGGCACACAATGTCAATCATCTTTCAAAATATACTGCACTGCTACTCAAAACGTCAGTAGCACCATTTGGCCGGGTACAGAAGACTGCTGAGTACAACATTGCCTCCGGTTCCTAGCCCCATAAAGGCATTTCCCCATGCTTTGATATCTGGTTGTTAGTGGTGATTGTCTGTGTGTTGAGTTTATGTCGTGAGTCAATTGGACACAGCAGTTGCTGCTGGTGACTTTCTTGGCTGCACTGCTACAAATCAACAAGCCTTTTTGTTGAATTGTACGTACATGTATACAATTTGTAATGCAGGCTCAAGCTGCAAGAAATAATTGTGTGTAAGGCTGCTGATCTTGCAACATGTTCTCCATATACTATATATATATAGATTCTCCATGTATAGACTCTCCATATACTATATATGCAGCATACTAAGGTATAGTACATATCGTAGAGATGTTTCACACGACTCATTTGCTCAACATCCTACACAACATGACATGGACTGTGATGTATTGTGGTTGTATGCCTGTTGCACCTGCAAAGTACCGCGAACGTACGATCATCTTGACAACCGTGCATATGTGTGCTTGCAACAATTGCGAGCACCGTGCTTAGATTCAGCTCAGCATGACCCGGATTCAAATTCCCCTAAACTGCTCTGTCAGCGAATAACAACCTGAATGTGGCTTCCGCCCAAGGTATCGTCAACGTTGTCGGCAGCTCGCATGTCATTGCGCCTCCTGCTCGTCACTGCGCGCCTGATGCCGTTGCCAAATCCGGCGACTGAGCTACAGGATCGTTCCTGTCTTAGTCAAGCACATACCTGCTGAAACGCCTATGACTTCTGATCCCACCAAGACATTTGCTTTGGCAGCTTTTGCTGTGGCCGGGCTGGCCTTTAGGAATGCTCATAAAGGACGCAAGGTGAACGTGAGCTGAGTGCTAAAAAACTGTTTTAACTTCCTGTGCGCACCTCTGCTACAAATTAGTTTTGCTTTATTAAGAGGCAAGAAACGTGGTGCTCAGGACAATATGCCACCACGGATGCATGGTGGAGTGAGCAGCTTACATGGGGCTGCCAGGCATGTGGCAGTTGTCACAACTGCAGCAATCCCCTGGATGACAGGCACGGCTGTTAACCCTTGTCTGCGTGCCGCATACATGGCGCATTGCACCTCTCACCAGGTGAAAATTTATGCAGCATCTCTTAGCACTTTGCGCTGTGATTCGTGGCTCTCACAGCTCTCACAAAGGTCGCACTACTAGGTTGGTCCAGCTTGCAATGGTCAGAAGTCGCCTGTCCTTCCCACCGGTTCAGAATCTTTGCAAACAATCATCTTTAGACCAGCCGTAGTCACAGCATAATCATTGATTGTCCTGCATGTGCAGTTTGGTTATTGCAGGTGACTCTGTTAATTCCATGGCTGAACCAGGAAGACCAAGCGCTGGTCTTCCATGGAAAGCATTCCTTTGAACAGCCTGAGGAGCAGACAGAATGCATCAAAGACTGGGTACGCAAGCGGACAGGGTTTGAGGCACAGTTCAAGATCCAATACTACCCTGGCCGCTATGACACATCCCTCCTGGGCATCTTCCCTATTGGCGACCTCACAGTTTACATTCCTGTTGAAGAAGTGAGCCTCCGCATGCTTGGTCAGACGCATTCATCCACTCATGCACAAATCCAGTTGTTCGCCCTAGGCACACACAGACGCCCTGATGCCGGCAGCCTTCAATGCATGCTTTGCCAACATTGGCAGTCCCTCGAATTGTTATCTCAGGCTGCTGGAAGCTACAGGCGTCACATGTGGCTTTGATGTCCAAACCGCAGAATCTGCAAACTGACATCAGCTGCCATGGTAGCTCTGCCTGAAGATACACAATGATGTGTAGGCGGATGTGGCCATCTTGGATGAGCCTGAACATCTGACCTGGTTCCATCATGGCGTCCGCTGGACTGACAAGTTCAACCATGTGGTGAGCTGCTTGCTGATGATGCCGGTTGCTTGTAGCTGACTGAGTGATGGCAGCAAACATGATGCATGCGTGGCCTACTGATCCCGTCAGGAATGCTGCATACAGCGCATCTACCTAACAGTGGCTGGCAAACGTTCAGTGACTCCTGCAGGTAGGAGTGATGCACACCAACTACAAGGAGCTAGGGCGGCGAATTGCCGGCCCCCTGGTCGTGCCCTTCCTGCATGCCATAGTTGCTGGCCTCTGTGCAATTCACTGCCATAAGGTAAACAGCAGCACACGCTCCATCTTCATTGGCTGAAGTAACTGTGCAGGATCACACGACGCTGATGCCAAAGCATGTGCATGTGCGTGTTATATGCCCACAACATTGCCATGTCTCATGCTGACCTTGAGCATGCATGTGTATGCACTCTCGACTTGCAGCTGCATCTGCTAATCCCAGGCTTGCTGCATTGCCACATTAGCCACATGCATGACCTGTCTAATCACAACATCATCATGTCTGTCAATGCCTGCTAGCAGGTCAGCCCCGGCATCCCATGGCTCAGCTCAGCCTTGGTATGCAGGTGGTGAAGCTGTCAAATACGGTGCAAACGCTCCCCAGGCAGGTCACCTCCAATGTGCATGGAGTAGCGCAGTGCTTCCTGGATGTTGGCAGGGCCTCAGCTGCCACCCCTGCAAGTGAGTGTATACCTTTCAGACATGTTGTTTCCCACAGGACTAATTTATGTCCCATGTATCGGGCACTTGCTCTTTGACAGGACCAGACAGACAGCTCACCTTAAATTCAGCTGATGTGTGACTCTTTTTAGTGTTCTGAGAATCCACATGTTCATGCTGCTGTATCCCACCTTGGTATCGTTTCCTGTCTAGATGTCTTTCACCAACCCTCAAAGCCACAAACGCTACCAATGAACTCAAAAAGCTGGATCTGGTGTGCAGAAGGAAAGAAGCCGTTTACGCGGGGGGCATACTGTCTGGGGAAGATAGTGTGGGGCAAGGGCTGGGAGGAGCTCATAGCCCTGCTGGGTCAGCACAGTGAAGCGCGCAGCCAGGTGGTATCGATCCCCCTGGACATATACGGCACTGGAGAAGCTGCTACTGAGGTCTGCCGCCTATTCCATATTCTGGTGCCTGTTCAACAAGCTGCCTGGTCTCACTGTACATAAAATTGCAGCCTGTGAATCAGGTATAGGTCATGCGCTGTGCTGCTGTCTATGCCGGGCCCTGCTTGATTCCACACACCTTCTTGCAGAGCCTGCTGTCAGACTGCATCACACCTGTAGCTGTGAGACATCTGTGCACTGCTGTTCAAACACTGTCATCAGTGTGCAGTCCTTGGCACGCATATCTGCTATTGAACTGTGTACCATGGCCTATGCCAATGCGATGCCAGCATGTGTGATTGGCATTCCTGCCATCCACATCTTATTGGTTGTCATGATATCAGCTGCACACAGGCTTAGATCTCGAGATCAGTGCAGATACAAAGCCAAGCCCGCAAGCTCAGCCTTTGTCTCAAGTTCCTGGGTGCCAAGGATCACATACATGAAGACCTGCATGCCTATCAGGTTAGGAAGTCAGATGTGCATCATGCTCATATGGTACACACCAGCCGTGATTATGATTTGAAGAATCAGCATCTCGAGGTAGAAGCCCTTCACACACAGGTCAAAACAGCCCATCACATAACCATCTCTCAAAATTTCAGGACTGTCCATGGTTTTGAGCTGGCCCCATGCATGATGTCTCCTGGCTGAAGGACTCTCGCAGTGCATTCTGCACTTCAAACTGCAAATCTGAGTAGCTTGGTCGCATGCTGCCAAACATGCATCACATTCATGCAGGTATTTGTCAATTGCAGTACAAGTGATGTGGTTGCGACCACATCCATGGAGGCTCTAGCAATGGGCAAGTGGGTCATCTGCGCGCATCACCCCTGCAACGACTTCATTGCAGCCTTTGGCAATTGCCTGGTGTACCACAACCCTCAGCAGTTCTCAGAGCACCTTCAGTACGCTCTGCTGCACCAGCCTGCGCCTCTGACACAACATGAAACAAGGTAACCAAGCAGGCGTCAAGTCAAGCCGGGTGCAGATGTGGAAGGCGTGTGTCTGCCATGCTGCAGCATTAGTGCGACTACAAGCACAGGTTTTGCTTGCCCTGTCTGAAATGATGCTTGCATGTACAAGGTTGCTGCAATCAATGCAGATATGTGTTGGCAAGACCAGCCTGGTTTTGTTGTCTTCCCCAGAGTGACAGTAATCACTAACAACATCACAGTATTACAGTGTGTTCATACTTGCTTCCTATTGCTGCAAAATGGGCTGTGCGCGACTCATTGGTCCACCGCATCAAGACCGTGTGTTGCAGGGAGCTAAGCTGGGAAGCAGCAACAGAGCGCATGCTGGATGCTGCTGAAATGGGACCTGGTGACTGGCCAAAGGCTGCCACCAAAGTTGCTGAGGCTACCTTGTTCTCTGCTTACAATGCGGCACTAGGTACGCCTTGCTCCTGGGCAGTTGTGCTGCTGTGCCAGCTCCTCTGCTTTTGTTGTGCAGAAACTGTAGGCTGCTGCCTGCAGCTTGGTCTGACAGGCAGCCACCCACCAATGCAGCATCAGTGCATGTACATGTACCGACTAGGTTCTTAAGGCTGCAAAACGAGTTCAAAGTCTTCTGAGCAGGCTGACACTACACCTAAGAGACCCGGTAGAAGGCTTTGAGATCTTGCCAGTTGCTGCATTTCGGTGATGTGCTGTCGCAATGCAATGATGCTAATTCTTGGAAGGTTGCTTTCATGGGTTGATTGTAGGCGGTGCCCTGATATGCTCAGCTGACACGGCTTGTTGCACCCTTGCAGGCGTAGAGTTGGTGCGGAAGGTCAGCTGTGCTGGGGCCAACACTGCCAAGAATCCCCCAAGAGTCACTGATGTAGCCCTCAGACCCCCCAGGCGTCAGTCCAGCCTTGACAGGGAAGCTGTGCAAGAAGCTGATGCTCAGCAACGCTCCTGGCGCAGCAATTTCTCTTTCGCAGTGTCGGCAAACAATTGGGAGCTGTGCTGAGGAGCTAGGACAGTGTTCATCACTGCTTTGCTTTTTGCTTCGCCGTCGTCATGTGTGTGTTGAATCTTATGGCGAAGGCAAGCAGGCTTGTATCATACATTTGCTTCATGCAAACCAAGTTTGGAATCACTTCTGTACAGCTCATATATTGTGATGAAAAGGTCGTGCTGCATTGTCAGCAATGCAGCCTGTGTGTCTCTTACAGCCTACCTTGACTCCTGTGCATGTCAAAAAGGGTGTTTAGTTTTTGCGAGATCTCATTTTGCACAGCAGGGATTCCAGAATGCTGGGGTTGCTTGTTGCACCTTGTCAACTTTACGAACTTGAACGAAGCAACAAAAGCTGTAGCCCCAGCTGCGCTCTAGGTCACAGTGAACAAAATGTAGTGTTCATATGGTTGTGACAAGCATGTTGCATGCAATGTCAGCCAGAAACAAACATTTGAATAAGTAACCGACTTGTTTCAGTGATTGTTGATGCTCTTTCCAATCACGATAATCGTTCTGCATGCTGTGCATAATGACAACAGGACGCGTGGGTGATTGTGAGCTAGGACATGGCTGGCACCGGGCTGTAAATACATGTGTCTCAACAATGTATGACTAACGATGCATGCCCAATCAAGCAACTCCGAGTCAACCTGGATCTGGACGGGATAAGGTACCAGTACATTTTTAGGTGCGCTGTTTCCTTTGCTCGCGTCTGCGTTTACGTTTGCCACTTCCCGTCAGTCATCATGGTTGCTGCCACTACCTCCCTTCTTTCCGTCAGGCCCGTTGCCACTAGGTCAGCTGTGCACCGACCAGCATGCAGGACACGAGTTGTGTGTGCTGCTGCACGCCCAGAGGTGAGCTACCGCGAAAGAACCTTGTCGTTTTGTCAGCGGCTCTGCGAGCACTTTCCTGATATCTGTCCGTTGGTGACACAGGCCAACCAGCAGAAGAGCAACAAGGTAGCTCAGTTCGCGGCCGCAGGTCTGGCAGCAGCAGTTTTGATGGCACAGTCACCAGTATTTGCTGCTGAGAGTTACACAAACGCCAAGCAAAGGATTTGCGCAAGCAACCCATCTGCTAAGATCTGCAGAGTAAACTCCTTCCAGCCCAAGAAGTAAACATGATCAACTAGCACACTGTCAGCTGATGGTACAGAGAAGACTTCTTTAGCTACACATTATAGATCAACATTTTGACAAACGCAGCTCCGGATCATTGTCGGCGTTTGGGACGTCATGCATCAAACCAGTGCACCTGCAATCCTTTTCCTGGCAGGGATTATGCAGTGGTCAATAGTTTTGAAAACGCTTGTATCAGTCAGACTGACCTCCTCCATTGTAACACGACCTGTCTTTGCAGTGGCCTTGCACTAACAGTGCACTATACCACAGAGAACCGTGCTGCTGCCCTCACCTGCTCATGCACAGCTGCTCATCATACCTTGTAGCTCATATGATGTGTACGTCGCTTAAATGTGCAGCAGCCAAACTGGTTGTTTATGAGACAGATTCACCATGATTCATCAGTATGGGGTTTTCATCAGTGAGTACGAAGGTAGGCAGCAACTACCGGCAAGAGCCATGTTGTTGATGAAAACCAAGCTGCAGCTTGTGCAGCGCAGGCCTGTTCCATGCTATATGCTGGCTGAGTTTCCAAGCCACAAACCCTTTCACAAGGACAGCAGCTTTTCAAGATCAGATGGTGATGTAAGCTGTATACTCTGAACTTCCTGTTGTGTATACTCTGCTTCTAGTAGGGCTGCTATTTGAGCGTGGGCTTCTGCAATGTTGGACTTTATGGGCTTGAACAATATGGAATGCGTGCTGGGGTTGTTGAGATACAGCTTCATTTTGCTGACAGCCTTTGGAAGTGAGGTTTGCATGGCTGTCTGAACCTTCTGTACCATCTCTGCAAGCCTCTCTGGTGAAGCAAATGCCTGCAGAAAGCAGCAACAACGCGTCCAGAATACCTATGAAATATTTTCTGCCATCATCAGCAATATTGGCATATGACAGCGCTGCATTACATCCTTTGCAAACTGCACGTTTGTTAGACAGTATGCTCCAAAGAGAACAGTCAGGCTTGTTGCAAGCCAAGTGCATTGCAAGGCACAGCATGCACAGCATAGGCTCAGCAAAGGACAGCAGCTCCAGGTCACACCTGCTCTCTCAAGCGCTTGGTGCTGCTGAGCATGGCCACCTTGACTGCAGTAACCTTGGTGATGAAAGAGAGCATGGGCTCCACAGTCAGCTTGGTCACGGCCATGATGAAAGCTTCACAACTTGCCTTCACCTGCTTTTCCAACTCCTTCTTGCTGTCTACCTGCACACGTGACACCAGAGCTTCTCTGTGGCAAGCAAGTCTACAACCTAATGCATAAAAAAATGCTGCCACCACGCAACAGCATACGTAAAACGCAACTGACTAGTCGGCACCTGGTCTTTGCAGGGCAGTGCCCATCAGGATGCTGTGTAACGTCAAACAGCATATAATGGTCTCTGCAATTCCCATAACAATGGGTGTGCCCATTTACTACATGCTGGTAATGACAGGAGCAGTGCAGCCTGAGCCAGCTTGCTGTTCCAATGCCTGCTGTTTGCGGTTTTGTGAAATCAAGCTATGTCTGGAGTGTCAAATGCAAGGCATGTTGTCAGAAAGGAGTGCTCAACAGCTTGCTGAGCTGTGCACAAGAAGTAGAGATGTACCTGATTCTGCAATATCCTGGGCCCTCCTCTGCTGACCAGCTGCACCATGGCGTTGTTGGAGGAGAAGGTGAACAGAGACGCCTTGCCTGCACAATGCAATGCACAGTCATTGTCTCATAGCACACTCATTATTGAGCACTGAATGTAATGTTTGCCTTGCCATATCTGTAAAAGCGCACACACACTTGACTGAGTTGTAGGCCTGTTGTGTAATTCTTATATGAAAGCTGTCCGTCTGACCAAGCAGACTTTCCAGGCAATCAGGCGTTCACCAGTACACAGCACAGATGACAGGGTCACATGCTACTTGCTAACATCTAGAAAGTGTGGTAGACATCTACACAGGGTAGTAGACACCTGCACAGGGCAGTTGAAATCTACACAGAATAGTAGACATCTACACAGGGTAGTAAACCCACATCACTCATGACAAAGGCCAGGCATTTCACATTGAGCAGAGCATATGTAATGCATGAGACACAACACACTGTGCAAGCAGCCTTGTATGCCATACAGTCCCTGTACAAAGACCATATAGTGCATATGACACCTGCAATGTGGGCACACAACAAGCAGGTTGCACATACCAGCCATGATGCGTCTGAGGTGATCCCGCATGTGGCTGAAATCCAGGTCATACTCTGTCACAGCAAAGTCCGCCTCAAAGGGAGCTATTTGCTCTCTCAGAATCAGAAGCTGCTTGATCGTGAAGAGCTGTGCATCCATCACGCTGCTTTGCTTAGCTATCTGTCTGCTTGCAGCCTGGACAGCAACAACGCTTGTCAATGCATGTGACAAACCTCAGGATGCTGACGAGCCAAGCACATGCGGCCGGCAAAAGCAACAACCTTCAGAGCAGCACTGATGCACTGTATGTAATGGGTTTGTTGTACCAGGTCGAAACAGCCACAAATGGCATGAATTGCTGTATAACAGGTATCTCATCAAGTCTACATGCCAACAAAACACAATCACACCGGGGTAGGAAACTTCAAGGATGGTCAAGCGAGGCGCTATGCAGATCTCATCCCTACATTTGCCTTGCAGCGCGACACAAAGACTGTCCAGATGCACAGCTAGACTAGGCAGAGCGATGGCACTGCCATACTGTATTGCTTACTTGCACAGAAGCTGTGGCAGCATGGACAGCATCTTGTGCTAGCCCATTGAAGATCTGGGGATCCACAGATCCATATAGCTTAGACAAGCACAGCAGGCTGCTGCGCAGAGGAGGATACCAGACAGTGTACGCCTCCAGATCACTCTCCATCTGCAAGCCAAGATAGTCATGTTACTTCAAGTCTGCAGTAGAGGTCATGGTGTTGGCCCTATGTCAAGACCCAGGCTTTATTCGTCGCATGGTCTGTGAAGGGGGAGTGGACGATTGTACTTCTCTCCCATCATTGCCAACAATCCTTTGTACGCTCAAGGTTGTAGAGACCTCAGCATTGGCTGCACGGTGTGCCTCAGGAAACCAACCAATTCGTCCAGGAAACAACACTCAACACTTGGCTGACTGTGCAGCTTATGCTGCACTGGAGACATATTCAACGGTTACTGCCAAAACGCTATGCAACATGCCTGGCTATCAGTGTTTTGCTGAGGCACAGATGCTGATGGGGCGTCGCCGTTTTGATGTGTGAGGGGGACGTGCTCCGTGGGCAGCTGGTCCTGCCAATGCTGCAGCTTGCCTGGGTAGTCTAGGTCTGCTCCACGTGCCTCGAAATTAGTCACCTCATCCTGCAGTCACAGTCTCAACCATCATTACACTTTTGCTGGTGCAGGGCTGCAGGGCCTGCTTAGGTACACTTCACCTACAAGATCAATTGTTTCAGTTCCGCCATGTGCAGCTGATGCCACTGCCCTAGGTAGGCAAGGCATGTGTCCAAAAGGTGAAAATCCATGATATCAATCTTCATACTAAAGCTTTAGTATGTGGCGGCCATGGCTCTAAACATAAGTATAGAGACTGCTGGAGTGCTGTGCAGGCCTGGGTTCTCTGGCCAGCAGCAGGCCTGGGTTATGGCTTCAAGACAGGCGTGAACTGATACAGCTGTTGTAATGATGGCAAAAGACTGCAGGATTAGCTATGCGCTAGAGATGTGTAACCTGCCCACAGCTATTTTGTGCATTGCCTCAGGCATGCCAGCAGGTATACACCAGTGCAGCTTGCTACATCCATACCAACAGCTGTGCGTCTATTACTGTCTGCTGTACCAGTGAGAGCACTAGCTTTTGAGGATACAGATACGGAAATGTCACCATCTTCTGGTGCCTTCCGCAGTGGAGGGCAAAAAACATGCGTTCATAAATAAGCCAGATCTTTCAGAGGCACAGTAGGTACATTCATGCTGGCAGTGTGAGGCTGTGAGGCATGCCAGCCTGACACTGCCAGTGAGGCACTCCTTGGTCTACAGGGCTCTGTACAGCTTCTGCACATATAGTACAAGGTGATGAGCAAGATGTGAGATGGTGTACGTTGTGAAAGGTACCTTGATGAAGGCTTGGGCTCGAAAGGTGAGGCGCTCCTGGACATCGGCCAGGGTGCGGTGCAGCACAGGTCTGAGGGGGTGCACTGCCTCCCCCCGCCGCCCCATCTGCTCCTCCACCACCTGTACCATGTAGGCTACATCACGTGACACCCTTCAAACTGTTGCAGGGGTGACTTGTCAGGGGTTTGTGCAGAAATCGACATGATTAATTGTCGACTGAGCTGGTCAGGCATGTGAGATGTGAACAACATTGTGGACTTTGAGTGTTGACACAGCTTCTAGGATCACACCCAGACATTGGACATTCAGTTCTGCACAAGCTTCATGAAAAAATGCATAGGTGAGGTGTACCAGAGACGTATGCATATGAGGCAGGTCCAGGCAGGTGTGAATGTAATCAGGGGCATCTACCCTACTTTGACATACCAATCAGGCTTCTGACTTGTGTCTGTTAGCATGTTTTGAGTTGTTTTGGACACTTGTGTAACAAGTGTAGATGAAGAAATCACCTCATGAGTGAGAATGTCCACGATTTCACACAGCTCATCCAAAGCATGGATGTGGATGAACTGAGGACGCAGTGCATCATACAGAATGGTGGCCAGGGGGTCCATGAGGGGGGCCAGGCTGGACTCTTCAGGGTCGGCCCCCGGGAAGAAATGGTCAAAGAGCTGATGCTCATACTGGCACACCTGCAATCAGTACAACAGTAATGACATCAGAAGGCTACTTCGAGCACTGACACCCTTGCATCCGCTGACAGCAGTGATGTGCAACAAGGGTACATTGCATACTGACTGGTCTGCATGCGTTTGCAGCAGGTGTGTATGGCGCTGCATGGACACACTTCAAACTAACAGACCTGAAGTTGTTGGGATCAATGATGGGCAGCACTGTGATACAGCTTTGCCTGTTGGCACAAATTCTTGTCTTGAGTAGCGTGTCAGCTGGACAGCTCTAGCAGCCATATACAGAGCCCAATCAGGAGCACATTTAGCTCAATGATTGACAGTTCTCATTCTGCAAAACCCCAAGTTCATTTCATCATGCTCTTGCCATGACTTTGGCGGTGTTTCATCCGGAACACACCACAATGAAGTGTCATGCATGCAGCCTGGCCTGACCTGCATGAGGTAGCCCCAACCATCGCGAGCCAAAACAGGAAGAGTCTGACTGGACATGTGGAGTATGGCATCATGGGTGACACCACTGACCAGCTGCAGCCGTGTATCACAATACAGGATCTGGCAGTCAGACAGGAGACGTGCGTACTCTGGTCTCTCAGTCCTTGCCTGTATACCTGCCAAGAGACCTACAAGCACCATGCTGTGGGTACTATGCAAGGCAGAGTGTGTCCTGTTTTGAGCTGTAACAAGGAGGTCAGGTCCATGCAAAAATGGCTGACTGTCATCCTGACGACCTCACCTTGCTGCACAGCGGCACGAGTGCTGCATTCATGGTTGTGTGCTGTGTGAGAGAACAGGTATGCAAACAGCATCAGCAGCCTGCTTGCCATTCAGTGACTGGCTTTCTGTGACATGACCAGATGCGCATGGCAGCCAATTAGAGGGAAGACAGAGGCAACAGTGACTGACCTTTGAGCCCGGACTCTGCTGCTGTTCTGAAACGCACATACAGCAGCGCTTGCTGCACTCCCTCAGTAATTCTGGGACCGCCTTTGCCATTAGCCCTTGGGGTAGCAGCTCTGGGTGTGGCTGCCATTGGCGTTGAGTTGCCATTGGACAGGCCAGATGTTGAGGCTCGACCTTCCCTCAATGCAGCCATCACCTGCAAGAGACCAAGTCTCAAGAACCTACAGGCTTGCAGCTTGCTGAAACTCAGATGTCAAAGCATGCTTAGCAGAACCTACCCGCATTCCTCATCCTGCATTGGACAAGGCAGATATATGCGCCTGAAGCAGACACTGAAATGGCATAATGCCATATAGGTGGCAAGTCAAAGCTGCGGCATTCATGCCCAGGGAGTGGAGCATATGCAGCACCAATGCATGCTACTTGGGCTGACAGAAAGCAGGCGCAGTGCTTGCTACAACGAGCTGACCTGTTCAGAAGCATGTTGCAGGACTTGGGCCACTTTGGTGCGCATTGTGGCCATGGCCCTCTGCTGCAGCTGCCTGAACTTGCTTGCGTAGGAGCTAGCATCTGCATATTGGGGGTTGTTGCTGACATACCTGCACCAGTACAAACAGTGCTGTTGAGCATCTGCTTTCACACATTCGAGCAACGCAAGGGCCTCTGTGCAGACAGTGGTGTCTCTGTACTATGCAGCAGCTGACTATCGCAGGAAGTGCTGTTATGACTCCCTGACAAAGCTACACTGCACCAGACAAGGTGCTTGCATCAGTGTGAACAGACAAGTAGGGATGCAACTCAGTCACGCTTGTGACATCATGCAGTTTATGCTGGTGACAAGTGTGTGAGGTGCACGTCAAGGGATGATTGAGCAGAGCAGTGATGGCTGCAACTGACGTTATGCACTCGTCCAGTCTCTCAAGAAGGGGCAAGAAGCTGTCGCTGTCCACAGCAAGAGAAGCGGAATGAAAATGGGCAGAGACGCGCTCCAGCTCGTCAAAGTACTGCAGCTTATTGCGCAGGGCATCAGCAAATTGCAGCAGGCGCTCCTTCTCCACCACCTAGGCAGCCATTACTCAAAGGCTATCATAAGGACCAACAGCAAGGTTGAGAGCACAGACGGTTCTGGCAGCAATGTGACTATGTGTGATGACATGCTGGGCTATCGCTGCTTGGTGCATTGCGTTTGTATGACTGCATGGCATAGAGACAGTACACGGGCTGCATGGTTGCAGTTGTCACTGATGCAGACATGAACGGCAGGAAGCTGGTGATGCGGTTGGTATCATGCAGCAGCCAGCGTATGACTTTGTACCAGGCGTTCACAGGAGTCAGTCAGCGCTCTGCTCTTGTTGCTGACTTCGTGATGCTGTGTGAGCAACTCTGCAAAGTAATGCAGGACAGCATCCACCTGCATGCCAAGCCAGAGACCTCACGATATGGCATTGTATCTGCAGACTGACAAAGATTATGCCAAAGCAGGGAGCTTGCCTTCCTCAAGATCTCAGCACAGCTGTCTAGCCTGCCCTGCAGTTCTGCTGCATACTGCTTATACTTCTCTTCAGTTTCAGAAGCAAAGGCAGCTTCAAGTTCTGAGTGCCATTTGTAGAATTGATTAGTGCTATGTAGCACAACATCCTCAATTTGTTCCTGAGCTGCTTCAAGTGCACCTTCCCTGCTGGAGGCTGCTGGTTGTGCAGCACCACCGTCTTGCGTGAGCTGCAGGTACCAACAACTTAGCTTCTTGAACAAAAAATGCCAGTAGAGAGACAGCAAGCTTATACATGACTCACATGCTCTGGCACAGGCCTTTGTGAGCATTCAGCAGCTAGCAGGTCAATAGATTGCTCTTGGGTTGCACTCAAGACAGCAGTCTGCTCCCAAGCGCTGGCCTGCATAACAGTGACTTGGGGAGTACGCAAGTCTGGTGTGTGACAGACCTAACGATGGACCATCCTGCAGCTCACCACATGGTAACTTTGAGATGCAACGCCGGTGAGAGGTTTCCCTTTGTTAGAAGGTGGTATTGGCAATCCCGCTTGACCTAGTCTATGGTAATCAGCCGTCGCTGCCATCCAGCAAAGCGGATGGCATTCAGCTCAAAGGGCACAATCCGAGCGTTGCATTGTACTTACGCACCTATAAGTCGACGCTTCTGAACGTGTTGACCGCAAGTGCGCATTTTTGACTCAAGGGCATTGCAGTCTAAATGACCTTCGTTCGTCTCCCAAGATGTCTCATCTGAAGTTGCAGGGTGCGGGGCGAAATTAATTGATAATGCCGGCGAAATGGCGAAATTATTTCGCCGGGGTTTCGCCCACGAACCCCGCTGGGCGAAAGTGGCGAAAGTCAAGCCCTAATACATTTATAGGGTTTGCCGCCAGTACGCAGAAGGGCTTTGGAACGCTTGAGTTTGACGCATGCGCGGCTTTGGAAGCCATTCTGCAACGGGAATATGACCTGCAATGTCTGGAGGAGGCAGCCATTGAGGATGCAGTGGACCTGGCAGCAGCTCAGGACATCAAGGATGACGACATGCATGTCAGTGCAGCACCTGACATGGGGCTTTGCAACACAACAGAGCTGATGGATATGTTGGATGGCTACTACAAAGCTGATCTCAATGACATTCAGCATGAGGATCGCAGTAGTATCCACACTGGCATGGATTGCAATGACACTGCTTTCGACCTGGATTTCCAGGGCAATGTTGCTCAGCAGGCATTGCCCAACATAGACTTTGGCACCAGCACTGAGCGATTTGACGTTAATGATGTGCTAGAGGGCATGTAGGCCCACTAGCAATGTACTACTGCCTGCATATTTAGCGCTGCAATGCGCAAACTGAACTTAACTACCTGAACGCATGAATAGTTGCACCTCATCAAGACAAGCATTTCGCAGCCTTTAAAAAATTCTGAGTCCAAGTGTAGCCTATTTCGCCGAGTTTCGCCAGCTGCATTTCGCCATTTCGCCATTTCACCCAGGGGTGTTTAATTTCGCCCCGCACCCTGTGAAGTTGGCATCTCAAAGGCGGTGGTAGTTTGGCGTTCTTTTTTGGAGACGTCATGCTATGCTGAGGTAGCCAGAACACATTCATATTAAACTTTTGCCAGAGGTCCAAGTTGCCTTGCGGTCTTCCTGCGTCTTTCTCACGGTGGTCGTTGCTATAATGTTTGAGGCACGTCTAATCCAGGGAGGCTTGCTGAAAAGGGTGCTTGAGTCCGTCAAAGATCTTGTGAACGATGCAAACTTCGACTGTTCAAGCACTGGGTTCTCACTGCAAGCCATGGACTCGTCTCATGTGTCTTTGGTTGCCTTGATGTTGCGATCAGACGGTTTTGAGCACTACAGATGTGACCGAAGTATCAGCATGGGTATGAACCTTGGCAACATGGCAAAGATGCTGAAGTGCGCGGGCAACGACGACATCATCACCATGAAAGCTGAGGACAGCGGCGACACTGTCACCTTCATGTTCGAGAGTCCAAGCCAAGAACGCATATCTGATTTTGAACTGAAATTGATGGATATTGACAGTGAGCAGCTGGGCATCCCTGACACAGACTATTCGGCCACCATCAAGATGCCAGCTGGGGAGTTTCAGCGGATATGTCGAGATCTGAGTAGCATTGGTGACACGGTTGTAGTCTCAGTCACCAAAGATGGCGTCAAGTTCTCCACAACTGGTGACATAGGCAGTGCCAATATCACTGTTAGGCAGAACACTGCTGTGGACAAGCAGGAGGACCAGACAGTAATTGACCTCCACGAGCCGGTCACTCTGACCTTTGCCCTGCGATATCTCAATTCCTTTGCCAAAGCCACACCCTTGTCACCCTTCGTCATTCTCAGCATGTCCAAGGAGTTGCCAATTGTGGTGGAGTACAGAATAGCTGATATGGGTCACGTCAAGTTCTACCTAGCACCTAAGATAGAAGGTGAGGAAATGGGTGACGAGGCCTGATTGCACACAAGCTTGGCTTCTCTTTTGTCTGGCACTGCAGTTGTCTTGGCTGTCAAATAGTTGAGACTGACTTGGCTCTTTGGCCATAGTATGAATGAATGTGATACTGTTCATGTACTACCTTTGATCTGAACTGCTCTGCTGGGTGTTTTAGAAGTCATTACGTAGGCTCACCATTCTTGACAAGAACAGCGGATCTGTATCATGCTCATTGTGAAGTCCGTTCATGTTTTTAGCAAAGCCTGGCAACAAGTTTCATTTTGATGCTTGCTAGGAACAACATGTGCTGTAGCACAGTGCATTAGCAAGTGGCTCAATTACCAAACTGGCACGTTGGTCTTCACAGCAGTTACCTGAACTTATCATTGCTTCAATAGCAAATGTGCTGTTGCAACATGTATATGTGTGTGCTGCTTCTTGCAATATACTTGTATGTGCTTATGCCAGCACAATCTGCATATGCAACATAGCACTGCACTTCATCACAAGCCCGCCATGCTGGATGTTTTTATCAAACACAGTTGACAACATCAAGTCCTGACTGTGTTCAGCAGTGAATTGAAGCAGCAGCAACGCACAGTACCGTAGGCATATGTATTGAAATGGTACCAAAAAGCAGTGAGCCTGGCATGCACTTGATTGTTGTCCCATCCTCATGAAGACAGTTTGCTGAAGTCATACCCTCATGAAGAAACTCTGCTGAGGTCATACCCTCATGAAGACAGTCTGCTGAAGTCATATTCTCACGATGACAGTCTGCTGAAGTCATACTTACGACCTCTGCAGCATGTCTTGTGTCACTTCTGCAAATGTGAACCTCTCATCTCCCTTGTCACCAATGCAGTCATAGATAGCATCAGCTTGACGGAAGTCTTCATCCTCTGTATAGCTGCTCTTGGTCACAATGCACCTGATGCAGCAGCATTGTCAAGTGCCCTAGCTTTGGGTAGAACACTGCAGGAGGCTTTAATGCTTGCAAGCTGCAAGGCTCGTTGCCCATACAACAGGTTCAATGTGGAGCATGCTGCGCACGAGCCTTGGGCAGTATATAACAATTTCTGCTTCAAAGTGCCACATTGGCCAAGCGTTGTGGCACACTGTACAGGAGTTCAACCTTAACTATGCACAGCTTACCTCATGCCAGCAGCCTTTGCTGCTGTCACACCAATATGGCTGTCTTCTATGACCACACATCTGCAGTCATACAATGATGTCAGTGTATGTGTTGAGCTGTCCATGTACAATTGACCACTTGACCTAATGCCCAGGTGGTCAGCTGCCCGGCAACAGATGCCGACACACTTGTCAGGCATGTTGTATGCTAAGCGCCCAATCATGCAATTCCCCTAAGGCAGTGATTGTTGACAGTTTGCATGACAATCAGGAGCTTACACAGCAGAATAGGCAAGAATGCACACAGCAGGTTCCACAACAAGGCAAGCTTGTCGCCTGCATTGGCATGCTATTGCAAGCACATCGTGTCAGGATGAGAGATTGGTTCTTATTGAGAAACAAATTGAATCAAAGGGTCATCTGTAAACAATGACCTTGATGGTTGAACACCCAGCTCTTGTGCTGCTAGATGGTAAATGGCAGGGTCTGGCTTCTTGCGAGCAACAATATCTCCAGCAAAGACCCTAATTTGGGAAGCAACTTTTGGGTCCAGCATGACATCCACAATCTTTTGAACAGCCTTTTCGTTGGATGTACTGCAGACACCAACCTTTGCACCAGCTTCTATAGCTTCATCTGCAGACACATAAATGCAATTGCTGCCATGGACAGTATTGAGACAGCCCAAACTCATGAGCACTTTTTGCATGATGTAGACAGGCTTGCTGCATGCGTCCTTACAAACAACTTGCATTGCTTGGAATGCATACCTATGATGCGTTGCACCCCAGGTCTCAAAGGGAGTTGACCTTTCTCTATCAGTTTCATAAACAGCTCAGTCTTCAGGAGATGCATGTCTTTTACGTATGCCTGACGGTCCTCCATGCTCTGCACTGAAAGAGCATGCAGTGTCATTCTATGATGCATGCAATGATGCTTGCATTGGTGCTGCTGAGCCACGCATATGCAGTGAACTGAAGGGCAGCTGGCAACCATCGGTGAGCATACATACACAGCAGTAGACAGGCATTGAGCCAACCTGCATGCTGCTGAATGGCTCTGAATTGCTATGTGCCTGCATGGCGCAAACTTTTAGGTATTTTTAGAGGTCTGCTGAGCCTCCGACCTCCAGATTGAACGAGCAAACTTACTGTGAAATAGTGCGACATGCGTTCTTTGCCTCCGCCGATGGCGAGCAAATTACCGTAGGCCTCGACGCTCCACTCAAAATCCAGCCCTGTAAGCGATGCTTGTGTAAGCATAATGACAACGTGAGCAGACCGGTACGGGCGCGCGAACAGTGATCGGCCTGACCCTTTTGCTTAAAGGCCTCGTTAAAAGATATTCGGTGTCCTTGCGCTTCGGTGTCAACTAGTACGCCATCGCAATCCAGCAATAAAGTGAAAGCGTCAGCTTTCCCACTGGCTTTCGCAGACAAAGCACGCACAGGCCGTTGGTGCAAGCGCATGCAGTTTTGTTGGACCCTGCGACCGAAAGCACACGGGCGGACGCACGAGATGTGACATGATTGCATGGACAGGCCGCCTTGCATCCTGCTGTATTGCATGCAGAAGCCGGTATAATTGCTGTGAGGTACCGATACCACCTGAACTTCGGAATCTGTAACGCATACAGAAGATATATACAGCAGCAGTCAAAAGTCTGCATCCAAGCATGTGCATTGCTGTACATTGCAGCATTTTGTTGCACCCCCAACTGCCATGGTATCATGAGTCAGCTCATCACTGGGAATTACGTGATCAAGTTTG
>JAABUP010002672.1_pt1 | contig 33662 bp, 44 predicted proteins | sample 5559201 | NCBI WGS metagenome assembly JAABUP01 (sample SAMN10711887, study PRJNA513373) | rock metagenome | isolation source: Antarctica rocks | place: Antarctica
CCATGCACATGCAATCATGCTGTCAGTATGGTGAGTCATGCTGCATGCATGATCTGGCATAGCATTCTGTGTAATCATACTGGGAAATGCAAACATGCTGGACATTACATATGCCTAGAGCTGTACAGCTGATTCTCACGCGATGCATGGTATGAAGATGACGTTCAGCGCAGTGCATGTCGTGTAGCCCTCCGAGAGACGCCAGCCAGAATCCCGCAGGACCTACACAAAGGTTTGAACACGTTACTCATCCGAGCTTATATTACACCTCCTGCAGTGCCACAATCATCTTACACTTTGCAGCCGGACGTGTTTGGTTATTCATTTATCTGTTATTACAGGTGCGTTAGCCTCTTGCTTGATTGTTTTCGGTTGCGAATATGCTTTGTCTTGGTCGCGCACGACAAGATCAATACTGCGCCATCGTCGCACTTTCGCCACTTCCGCGTCTTGTGCATGGCTTGCTGAATGCTTTTCACTGCTATGCAGAGACTACAAAGCGATCTTGTGTAAATTACAAGACACCGACGGTAAGGGTCGTTCTCACAGCGCGGACTTGTGGATTGCCTTCGACTGTTCACCTGCAGACTTTAACTCACGCAGTGGCTTTATTTGTCCTGCTTTCTACTCTGAGTGTCCCCCATCATAAGCAGCCTTCTCTGTTTACGCTCCGTTGTTGTCATTGCGCGTCGTGTCTCGCAAGGAGTGTTGAAGCCGATCACGCAACAAGGCATATTTGACGACTGCAGGTTCTCTTGCAGATGCAGCGCGCTATTGCATTGCTAGCCGTCGGCTTGGCTTTGGTGGCGGCTCAGCCCTTTCAGCCCGGCCAAAATCTGGTTCCCCTAGGCAAGCATATATCAAGCTCATCGCTGCTGATGCTGTGTTCACAGCATGTTTGTGCCTGTGTAATCGTGAGCTAGTGTGCATATGTCAAGCTCATCGCTGCTATGCTGTGTTCACAGCATGTTTGTGCCTGTGTAATCGTGAGCTAGTGTGCCTTTCTGAATACATTTATCCTACACCAGTGTCCTGCAGCAGCATGTTTGTCACTGCAGGAAATTTGAGAACACAGGATTTTGGTGGTCCTTACAACCTGACACTTCTCACAACCCAGGAGGCTGAGATCAAAAGTGAGCTGCTTTCCATTTTGGCTCTATGTCTGATTAGTCAGGCATTTTGGCTGTATGCTGATCAATTGGGTGTTTTGGCACCCTGGGTGATTGCACAATCATTCACTTCAAACACTCCAACTGCTGTATTTGACATACTGCACGTCTTTTTCGCAGGTGGCATTGCTGCCAAACAGAACTACACAGATGCTGACATCATCAACTTTCTGACCAATGTTGAGTGCCTTGAGGGTCAATTTGACACTTGGGGTGCCTTCGGATTTGGGTTTGTTGGTAAGTCAAAGCCCTTGCGCTGTTCCCAAGGAAATTTGGAGCCACACATTGCCTTTTGGCTATGCATCATCACCATATCAATGTATGAGTGGTATAATGATGTGTGAGTGGTGCTGCAGGCAACCTAAACTTGGGTGGCCCTGCACCTGTTGGTGCCCGCAAAGCCAACCTATCAGCTGCAGTTGAGCCCTACATGCAGGAGATTGCCCTTAGTGAGCAGGTATCATCAGCATCTCGAGTGACATCCTGCGCCCAAAGTTGTTAGCTGCTGTTGCAGTGATTGTTGGTGTGTACTGCCTGCTTCTGTGCATGTTTGCAAGACTTGCTGCTGCTGAGCAGTCTGTGTTCACCCCCAATGTGTACCTTCCACACATAATGTTGGCATACAGAAAGGCTCTTTGTCCTGCTCAGACACTTCTTTGTCAGAAAAGGTCGCTGTGAGATAACCTGTTGAAGGTAATGCTGTGCAGGGACATGCGCTGTTTGTGAGGCAAGCAGGTGGGTACCTGCCTTGCCCCCAGATTGACTTCACAGGCGGTTTCAATGGTTTCTTCGGCGCTGCCTATGGTCTGGGCAACTCCACCATTGAGGAGGTCTATGGATCCCCCTTCGGTATGCTTACCGCAACCATTTGTTCCAATATCACTCAATGGTGCTCAGCCTGACCTCTCATTTTGTTCATGATCTTGTGGCTGTGTTGTCATCCCATTCTGCCTGAATATCATTACTCATGCTCATCTGTTGTCTGCTGCCTGCTGCTTGTGGGTTTGTATTATTGAACTGTGGATATGTTGGACTACTTGCCTTGCAGGACATGTTGGCTACTTGCTTGGTTAATGCTGTATCTGATGTCTGCTGTGGAATGCAGACCCCTTCATGAATGACCAGAACTTTGTGCTGTCTGTTGTCACTTTGGAGGAGTTTGGTGCCACCGGTAACAAGGTCAGTTCAAACTCTTCTCCTACTCTTATGCTGTTGCAGACATGACATTGTTGCATCAAGTGAAAGAGTGTAATTGCATTGATTCACAAGCAACTCTGCTGTGACGGTCATGTGTCTGTGATATTTGTTGCAGGTCTATACTTGTGTGTGATTGCCTGCAGTCTCTTGATATTCAGGCTGACTTGGGACTTGGGACTTTGCAGGGGCTGGTTGGTTTGTTGAGCAACCCAGTGTTGGCCAACGGTGTTGCTGGTCTAGCCACAAGCGCCACCGCCTTTGCTGCTGTGGAGAGGACTCTGCTGTACCAGATGCGCAATGCCACTGTTGAGCCTTTTGGTGAGACAGTGCAGCAGGTGTTTGCCAGGATCTCTGCCCTTCGTGACTCTCTTGATGGACCTCAGGTCAGTTTGTTACCTTTTCAGCTATCTGTCTGACCCATTCTGTGTGACTGCACAACTTGCATCCTTTTGTTTGATCGGCCTTTCCCTCATGGTGCAAACCTGTCTGAGCTTGCTGTCTGAACAGCATCACTGATTGCTGTGGTCAACATGTAGTCTGCCCCTTCTGGGATCATGGCAGCTGCGTTTGGCTTGGATGGCTTATAAGGTTCACAGTTGTACATGTGGCTGCAACATATATGTTGGAACATCCCAACCGCTAGTACATACATCACCTGCTGTGCTGTCCTTGTGCATTGTAAGTGCTGTTGCGAGTCCTTCCTCAGTTGTGTGCTTAAGATTGTCTATTGGGCTGCTGCATGCATGTTACAAACATGTATGGCTGTCCTGCTTTGCTTTGTTGACATGAAACAGCACTTGATTGCCTGTCTTGCAGCAGGCGCGTGTTCATGATTATGCTTATGATCAACAGCTGCAAATGTGTTCTGACAAGCGTGTCTGTTTGGCTGCAGTCTGACGACCAGGGTCTGTTGAACAGCGACCCTCGCAACATTGCAGTGCCAGACACCTTCATCAACAACATCCCCACTGAAATCAGGGGGCTCACCTTCTCCCGCACCCCCCAGCAGCTCATCAACATGTACAGCCTGGGTAACCCCAGCGGCATTGGCCCCTTCTTCCCCAATGGATTAGTTGGAGCCATCAACTCACCTGTTGGCTACGCAAACATGGCTACTGGCCTTGAGGACTTCCCAGCAACACCAGCTGATGCATACCAGGTAAACACCCCCAACGCGTTATGTGCAGTCTGGCAGTGTTTTGCTGCTTGAGACGCTTCTGTGCAATGTAGAACAAAGAGAGTTGAAAGCGTAGCTATTGCTTGTGAGCAATATCATTTTGGCACCCTCACATGCCTTCTAAGTGGTGTCAGGATTGTGAGCATTGAGCAACGCTATTTCACACCGCAGCATGGCTTACTGAATATGAGGGTGGTGCGAGGTGTCGAGATGTATGACTAAGAACCCTTGCACTACTGTAAAGGAGTCTGTTGCGGCTGTGGGCGAGGTGAACCCCCCTATTGAGGGCACATCCCCCAGCTCAGTTCCAGGAGAGACTGAGTTGACTCAGGCCTTGTACGGCCAACTGGATGATGGCACCTACCTGACTCGGGGCTACAACACCTCAGTTCCCAACCTCAACATGCCCAACACCAACAACAACACCCAGGTCATGGTGGGATCTCCAGGAGGGTATATCCCAGCTACAGACATGCCCAGCACTGCCACTGCTGGCAAGTAGATTGTGTTTCTAGGTAATTGATATGAAGGGCTCATGAAGACTTTGTGCTGCACAACTGGCAAAGAGTCATCGGGCAGTCATGCAGTAAACGTGCCTTCTGTGGCAATGACTACAGTCATTTGTATGTGTTCAGTTGTGTGATTTGCTTTTGCACCTGTAGTTTGTCTTGGGGTGGTGAGTAGTGTAGAGAGTGACTGCTGACTGAGCATCAGCTTGGATGAGGGTCATCTGGTAGCAAAGTTGATTAGTTTGCTTAGCAGGTATGCAGGCTGCCTGGTGCATGGTTACTTGCTGATAGGACACTGGCTGGTATACTGTTTTTGAAAGGTGCTGCATACCCTCTTGGGCTGTCTCTGTTTGGTGTTATCGATCCTATTTTATGGAGCATCTTGCCTATGGAATGAACAGCTCTGTAACAGTAAGCTCCCATGTTGATTGGCTTAAACGGTTGATGCAACCAAGCTCGGGGCTGTTGACACACAGCATGACCTTCTACACACAGCTTTGCATGGCCATCAAGTGCAGCAAGACACTGGTCAGCATTACACGGCCATGAGCAGGAAGACGCATGTGCAAGACAGCAGACTCAGAGCATACTTTAAAGCAGATGCTGCTCAATACAGTGCACCAGCTGCGCATTTATGGACATAGTGTGCTTGTGAAGAAAGGGCTCACTGGGTTTGTACAACCATTCTCTGCTTACAGCAACGCTGCTGAACAGAATGCAAGACAAGTTGCTCATGGTCTGTGACAACATTTGCCAACTGGCTGCACTGGTCTGCAAGCAATCGTAAGAACCAATTGTAGAGCTTTCTTGGACATGTGCAATGAATGCGTGCTCTGAGGCATGGCACCATGCAAATGCAATGCTGATTTGCACTGATGTTATGATGCAGCTGTTGCAGCAGCAAAGCCATACCTTTGCTTTGCACCAAACTTTAAAAGCTGTTATCTTGTGCCTGGTGACTGGCATAGATGGGCATATTTAGTCTATAGCTGTAGCTGCGGAACAACGGTAAGCCTGTTTTCTTTGCAGATTGGCAGCATGTCAATTGTATTGCATTCCTGCAATTCCTGCAACATAACACAGACAAAACCCTATGGTCAGTAGTCAGTTAGGCAAATATATATATATATATGGAGGGTGCCACGTGGTGCACCATCCCAAGCGCGCTTATCGGCTCGCTAGCGGAGCCTCACATGCCAACGGCTGCAGCTGCCTGCAATGTTGTGTACACAGCATGCTAGCCCTAATTACACAGCATGCTAGCACTAATGACACAGCTTAGCTGACAGTTGTGTGCCTCCTGCAGATTTTGGAACATCATTCCATGTAATCATCTGCTTCTCCCTTCTCCCTTGTCCCTTCTCCCTTGCCACTTCGGTGACACATGGTGACAATCACAAATCGTCCAAAAGGCTACGGCTCACGTCATATACCCTCACGTTGTCGTGATGGTCTTCTCTGAGGCTCAGAGCGTCAACGCATCGCGCCTGGTGTGCTTTGAAACTGCACTTATAGTCTCAACCTCTGGCGGACGCGTACTCGCATCACACTATATAGTCACCGTTTCTTCAAAGTAGGTGAGTGTTGTTGCGTTGAATATACGGCAGACACACCGCTGTCGTCGCTGGGGTCGTGCTCAGATCTGTAGACGTCGCACATGCATGTGCAGATATTTGCAACACTCTGATTTGTGGCGTTTCTGTGCTTCTTCTATCGCACGCCTGTATAATGACCTTGTTTACTGCAGGTGCAGGAGCCCTCGAACATTGGTTCTTCACGAGCTAAGGTAAGGATAAAGTAACGCGCGATATGGATCTCGTTGATTGCGGCTTCAGCTTGTTGCTGAGGGGTTGTGCTGCCGGTCACTCGCAGTCTCGTAGCCTGAAAAGTGTTGATCACCCGCATTTCCGGCATCGCGCTCCATCGTCTACCGAAAGCTTTGTTGCAGTGTGCTTTCAGTGTGGATTTCGCCTTCTCTCAACGCAGTGGCTGTGCTTTTGCAGATGAGGACTGTGCATCAATGCGTTGTCTTGCTTCTCGTTAGTGTAATAGCTGCCAGCGCACAGCCATTTCAGCCGGGCCAAAACATGGCACCGCTTGGTAAGTGCAACGTTGTCGACCTACGCCGTGCACGTGTGTGCACCCAGCGCTTTCCGTTGTACAGCTTGCAACCGCTGTATTCATGCCCACCTTCTCGAAGACTTTTGTTTGCATTAGTTATGTTGACCACATCGAAGCCACAGGTGCCACACAGGTGCCAAAACGTTCTTGTTACTGCAGGAAATTTGAGGACATCTGACTTTGGAGGCCCATACAACCTCTCACTGCTCAGTGTTCAGGAGGCAGAGGTCAAGAGTGGCATTGCTGCAAGGCAGAACTTCTCAGATGCTGACATTGTCAACTTCTTGACAAATGTCGAGTGAGTTCATGCTGTCCTGTCTGTTTTCTTTCGTGTGGGATCTGCTGCTGCCTTGTCTGTTTGCAAATGCGGGTGATCTTTTGCTAACGTGTTGCAACCTATGTCTACAGCTGTTGCACATTGGGTGTCCTGCCTGTACGCATGTTTTTCTCTGCCAAAAATGTTGAATGTTTTATGATGTGATTGGTTGCATGCAGGTGCTTGGAGGGTCAGTTTGACACGTTTGGTGCTTTTGGTTTTGGATTTGTTGGTAAGCTGCATGACTCCTTTACAATAACTTCTTGGTGGCTGCACTACTTGTGTGATCGTAGTGTATGCAAGCACTGATCTAGTAAAAGTTTGAGTTGTCAGTTGTGCATTCCTTGCATTCACTAGCCAGCCAATCTGCCACCGGCCACCAGCACCTGCTTGTAACCACAGCCGTTGCCTGCTTCAGTTGCTATGCCAATGCTTCATTGCATACATTCTTCAAATCCACCTACACATGACTACACTGAACGGTCACATCCACAAACATTGTGACCTGCAGGCAACTTGAACTTGGGTGGGCCTGCTCCCATTGGAGCTCGTAAGGCCAATCTTTCAGACCGTGTGGAGCCCTACATGCAGGAGATTGCCCTCAGTGAGCAGGTCAGTGTTATAGCTTGGGAAGCCCTGGGGCATATCATGTTGGAAGCCATGAAAGCATTGAAAGCAATGTCATCATGGTGTGCGGCGTGCAGGCTGACCTTGCGCTGTGCTGTCAGCTCCTGATATGCTTCCACTGTTGCAGGGACATGCTTTATTTGTGAGGCAGGCAGGTGGGTACTTGCCTTGCCCCCAGATTGACTTCACAGGAGGTTTCAATGGTTTCTTGGGCGCTGCATATGGTCTGGGCAACTCCACCATTGAGGAAGTCTATGGATCCCCCTTTGGTAAGTCTGCCTTATTCTGCTGCACTATCTCAACTCTGCTTTCAGCCTGCTGAATAATACCCATCTTAAGCGATAAGCCCATGGGCATCTTAGTCCTCATGATCTGCACCTTTGTCAGCTACTGTTGTTGGAGCAGTGCAACCTGGGAAATTGCCATCCGCACTTCTGCTGTCACTCAAATTGCAATGTGCACAGTGTTTTGACACTTCTGTGGTGTAATTTGCGCACCATGTGTGTGTAGAGTATGTTAGAGTTGCGTCATCATGGCTCACAGCTGGTTTTTGGTGCAGACCCATTCATGAACGACCAGAACTTTGTGCTATCTGTTCTCACCTTGGAGGAGTTTGGTGCCACCGGCAACAAGGTCAGTGCTGCATGCATCTCACTTTGCTGCTATGCACAGGCACAGGCCACTGCAGTTTGGCTACAGTCAAGCCACAGGGCATCCCAGGCAAGCCACAGGGCATCCTAAAGAGCATGCACTGCAGCACCAAGTTCACTTGGGCCTTGATCATTTTATGTGTCCTCAACTATGCACGCACCATGCTACAGCTGGCACACTGCAGAACAGATTCTTCAGCTGAAAGCCTGATCACTGAAGACCATACACAACAGGTGCAATCAGCATGTGTCATGTCTTGTAGGGTCTGGTTGGTATCATTAGCAACCCAGTGTTGGCCAACGGTGTTGCTGGTCTAGCCACAAGCGCCACCGCCTTTGCTGCTGTGGAGAGGACTCTGCTGTACCAGATGCGCAATGAGACTGTTGAGCCTTTCGGTGAGACAGTGCAGCAGGTGTTCGCCAGGATCTCTGCCCTTCGTGACTCCCTGGATGGACCTCAGGTCAGCCCTCAAATCTGTTGTCAACGTTGCAGTGCTGAGTCATTGCTTATGTGTGTGAGTTGTCTTATGTGTGTGAGTTGTCAACTATGCAGTGTTGGTCGTTGCTTATGTCTGTGAGTTGGCATCACTGCATCATCATGAACCCCGTGCTGATGCCATGTGATGCTGTTCTTACATGCCAGAATGTAAGTTACACCACATTGTGCTGCACATCCATATCACGTGCTGCTGCTCACCCTTTTTTTCACAAGCAAAGCATGCACAGCATTCTTCAGACCTTCTCAAGCTGAAGTGTTTGGCTGCAGTCTGATGACCAAGGTTTGGTAAACAGTGATCCTCGCAACATTGCTGTCCCAGACACCTTCATCAACAACATCCCCACTGACATCAGGGGACTTACCTTCTCCCGCACCCCCCAGCAGCTCATCAACATGTACAGCCTGGGTAACCCCAGCGGCATCGGCCCCTTCTTCCCCAATGGATTGGTTGGAGCCATCAACTCACCTGTTGGCTACGCAAACATGGCTACTGGCCTTGAGGACTTCCCAGCCTCTCCTATGGATGCCTTCCAGGTTAGGCATTGTGCATTTTCTGCCTGGACACAACACATGCTCACACAGGGCTGTTGCTGGCTGATGCATGCCTCACAGGTGTCAATCATCTGTCCATCAAAGCTGATGGCTGCGCCTGACATCAATGTCTGGTTCCATCTGCACTGCATGTATGGCTCATGCAACTTGTCTTGGGCACCACTGTGCACGTGAAATCACATGCAAAGCTGTTGCTGATCTTCTTGCTGGTTCTGCAGGAGACTGTTGCTCAGGTTGGCACTGTGAACCCCCCCATCATGGGCCTCAACCCCAGCTCAGTTCCAGGAGAGACTGAGTTGACTCAGGCCTTGTACGGCCAGCTGGATGACGGCACCTACCTGACCCGGGGCTACAACACCTCAGTCCCCAACCTCAACATGGCCAACACCAACAACAACACCCAGGTCATGGTGGGCTCGCCAGGGGGTTACATCCCAGCCTCAGAGCTGAGCACCTCCAGCCCTGCTGCTTCGTCCAGCTCTTCCTCTTCATCCAGCCCTTCCTCTTCAAGCCCATCTTCAGGTGAGCCTCTATGCTTGCTCTGCTTTCAACCTCTTTGTTTATAGTCATGACTCGTGTCCTGATGGTTGTACAACTGAGGAAATCTACTCTCATGTGCCTGAGTCTGGACACAGCATGATGTGTGACCTATGATCAGTGCATGTTCATGGTGGCATGTACCTGTGCAAGCTCTCACTTTTATTCTGGCTCATCTGAAGCAGAGGTGCTGCACCAATCCATGCTTACTTGCACTTTAAGCTGTGGATTCCAGCCATAAGCTCACGACTGCAAAGTTTGCAAGACAGGTGTGCAGAGCTGCTTGATGGGTTGACCGCATTTGTGGGTTTTGTTGCAAAGGATTACTTGACCTAAAGTTGCACTGCTGAGCAGTGTGGCAATCTTGCTCAGTTATTGTGTGGTGATGCAGGCCTGCCTTGCCCTTGCAGTCTGCCAGCGGGCTATGATGTCACACAGCCCAACCTAGCTGGTAAGTCTTTGGTTTCCTCAGCAAGCAAATGCACCTCCTCTGCATCCACCCATTCTTCACACGTAGTGTCTGGTCTGTTGCCATTGCTTACAGCAGCCAAAAGTTTTTGCTCAGCTTTCAATCAAGCAGGCATATATTGAACCTGTTCTGCAAAGCAGAGAGTGGGGTGAATCTTATCAATTTCAATTTTCATGTTGCTTTTGCACAAGCTGTGAGAGAGCCGCACACAATGCCTTGTCCTTACATTTCTGGCTCTCTCTGATGCTGGCAAACACTGCTTTGCCTGGTTGCTGCGCCATGCTGCAGTGACTTTCACCTGCCATGCTGCATATTGACTATCACCAGCCGTGTGCTGACAGTGTGCTGATGGCATTGTGCAGGCGCCATCATGGCTGCTGGGAACTGCCCCATGGATGTGACTGCAGACTGCCCCAGTGGCAGCGGCAACTATGGCTACAACAACACAGGTGGCTGTGGAAATGTCGGCTGTAACAACCATGGTGAGGATTTCCCAGATTGTCTACTTCCTTATTGAGACATGATGGTGTGAATGTGGTGTTTGCAGTCTGCTGTTTGTTATGGACCTTGCTGATGACCTTTGTCCTCTGCAACTGCTGTGCCTTTTAGCAACACAGTGACACTACTCTTGCTGTGCTGTGATATGTCCTGTCTCCTGTGGGGTCGACACCAATTCACCATGTTGCCTCTCAATGTTGGCAAGCCATGCTGAGCACAGCGATGCTGGCTTTGCAGGTACCAGCAATGTTGGAAACTCTAACACTGGCACTGGCAATGTGGGAGACAACAACTCTGGCTCCAACAATGTGGGACGTTGCCTGAGTGGAACAGGCATGACAGGCACAGGCTCATGCTAGAGTGCGTCGCCTTATCTTGAGTCATGCTCAAAGCAGCTTTGGGACATAGACAGTGTGAGGGGGTTGAGTACGATTGATCATGCTCAAACATGGCATCAGAGCAATTTTGGGAGGTGGAAGACTTGTAGTAATGTTAGCAAACAAATGCCATCATAAACACTTTACCCAGAAAAAATAAAGCCATCAGTTGAATGGGAGGGACAATACAAGTAGTTTTGCACAGCAGCTGTCTTCTCGGTTAACCGAGAAAAACGTTTAAAGCTGCGTATGAGAGGGTTTCAGTGTGAGACTGTGAATGAGCAACTGATGTTTGGCATAAACACATGTACATACCTTGCCTTTCAGATTGAGTTCCTAAAGTCTGCTTGCACTTGGTGTGCTGCTCAACTCTGTGCATACGTTTGTCGTAGTAAACCCACTGTTGTCCACAGGTGGTATCAGCTGGCACATTTGATCGATTTGTTGTCCTTTTGTTTCAATCTGATTGTTTTCACGTGGTTGTTTGAACATGGACAAGCGTTCCTATGGTGTTTGGTATATTTGGTTGACACAACTCAACATATTTGATTCTGAAAAAGAGTCAGGTTTTGGTGGAAGCCATTTCATGTGTGATTTGCGGCTTTTGGGTGTACACTGCTGATGGTGGTATGCTACATGGTCATGTGATTCAAAAGTTTGTAATGTCAAAGGTTCGAAAACAGGTGCATTGCTTACATATCAGCTTTGAGCATGACAGCGAACTGTGCAGTATACTCCATAGTGCTGTTAACATGTTTCATATTTCCTTTACCTTTACCAAGCTAGCTTTAGGGCAGGTAGCATTTGCTGCTGAAGGCATGAAACGCTTGCATGCAGCCTGCTAGGCAATACCAAATCACTATTACAAAACAAACCTGTGTTCACAGTCAAAAATCTTTTCAGTACATAAATCACCCTCTTAGCGGCATGTCACCTTGCTATGACGAAATCGCAATATTCAGACAACATGCTGCTCTGTGTGGAACACGTGGGTGCGATCATACTGAAGTCACTGTATGTGCTGCAATTGGCAGACATAGCAGCATGATACATGCAGCGGCAGGCCAGTTTGCAAGGCTCAAGCTGCCTCAAGATCATGCGCCAACACAAGAATTTAGGACAGGCTTCAAGTGCGCTTTCTCCGCTGCGCTGGCTGCGGCAGCCACGGCTCTTCCTCTTCTTCCTACACATCACCAAGCAGCCATCACAACCCTTCCGAGTCAAGCGACGTTGCAGAACAAGCACTGATGCCACCAAGCTGACGTTGTGAATGTATGTATGCAGGCCTCCCAAGGGCATATCACCTTAGCCTTTGACATGCTGGCCGTCACACATGCAGACTTGGTACAGCAACATCGCATCCTGTTGTCTGCCGCATGAAGCACATCCAGTGATTGACATAGTTGAAGGATGACACACCTGTATCTGCCTACGCACCGCCAGGACTTTCTTTCTGCGGCACTTGCTGGGTGCAGACAGGCTGCCACACTTGCCTTTGCGCTGGATTGTGCACACGGCACACCTCCCTGTCAATAACACACCAACTGTCACATGGTGCATGCCCCCCCTACAATGCCATAATATCCCAGCAGCGTCATAAAAGTGCTTGCTGCAGTGGTACCCAAAGCCAAGCACCACTGCAGCAAGCATTGTAATGACAATGTGCAGAAACGCAGTGTCTTGTACTGTGGAATTGGTAGTATGTATGCATGACCCGGCTGGAGGCTTTCGCTGACGTGGCTGGTTGGCTGGGATGCTGACACAGCAGTGACTTGGAACATCAAGTGGAACAGCTGAGGCTGAGCCGACGTCCATGCACACCCCTACAGGACAGACTTGGCTGGGATAGCATTAATGTGTGAAACCACAACTACAACAGCTGAGGCTGAGTCAATGTCCATGCACACCCCTACAGAACAAACTTGGCTGGGATGCTGACATAGCAGTAATGTGTGAAACCACAACTACAACAGCTGAGGCTGAGTCAATGTCCATGCACACCCCTACAGAACAAACTTGGCTGGGATGGTGACACAGCAGTAATGTGTGAAACAGCTAACACCCCTTCACAATGCATTTGTAACCTGGTCTGTTGGCTGGGATGCTGACGGTGCCCCCCAGGAAGTTGGCCATGGCTTGCTCAGGCACAGCATCCGGATCAAAGTTGCGCTCTGCCAGAGAGCGTATCCAGTCCTTCATGACCGAGCTGGTCAGCATGCCCTCGCCCCCCTCGGCCTCATCGTCCTCCTCCCATCTCTCCAGAGGCCGGCCCTGCTGCTGCTGGTGGGAGCTCTGCCGCTCCTCCATTGCCAAGCTGCGCTGCATGTGACTGCCTGTGTGGCAACATCAGTGCCAGTGGTGAGTCCTCCTCAGTCCAGATAGGACCCAAAACACAGCAGGTTTGCCTCCTATTGACTGTTATGCTGAGTGAGTGGGTGGGTGAGTGGGTGGGTGAGTGAGTGGATGAGTGAGTGAGTGGGTGGGTGAGTGAGTGGATGAGTGAGTGAGTGGGTGAGTGAGTGAGTGGGTGAGAGAGTGAGCAAGCGAAGATCTGCATTCAGCAGAGGGAGTCTCAGCAGGTGTGACTCAATGCTTGGTTATACTGTTCACAGATGGCAATATATAATGAGTGCATGTCTTTTGTCCCTGCAAAAAAGGACTTTTGCTTTTCTTTGTGTAAGAAAACAAGATGCAAAAAAGCCAATGCTGATTGCTCTCACATTGAGTAAGTCGGTGCTTATTCTCAACTGAATTTGCATACCATGCCAGGACCAAGTAGGTTGCTAATCCCACCTGATCTGTCCAAGGCACGGTGGCGAGGTATGTCCCCATTGGGCAAGTCCTGGTCCTCATAGTCACCCATATCAGACCCTCTGTTGTAGCCCTGCTCAGCGTTGCGCGCTGCATCATTGCCGCCTGGCTGTGACCTGTCCATGTAGCTGGTTGCATGCTGAGGACATGTCACCAAGTATGGTTCATCCTGCAGTCGTTGTCATCATGTGTGTCAGGACTGTGTTGCCTGCCACTCAGTGATGCAAACAGCCAAGTGGCACAGGGCTGACAAAGCCAAGATTGCTGTTGCTCTGTGACACTATTGTGACCGCTTGAAGGTCACGCACCAAACATTTCAATGCGTGACAGTCTGCATTGCATCTGGCTGTCACATCAGCTCTGGCTGTCACATCAGCTCAACCATACTCCACTCATGCAAGACCTGGCACTCTGCAAATTCTGGAGATGCATTTGCACGAAGTCTGTGACATACTTCTGACACCTGACCAAGCTGCAATGATGCACACCAACACACAGTGTTGCGGTACGCTGAGTGTCAAAACAGGGCCTCACATGGAGCGACTCAGGAGCGTATATGCCTGACCCTAGGGGAAGACACATGTCCGCTGAACAAATGAATGAATGAATGAATGAATGAATGAATGAATGAATGCATAATGCACACAGCAGCATGCATTCTGCAGACTCACAGACAGCTGACAGACATGCATGGCAGAAGCGTACCTGCAGGACGCAGTGGTTGAGGCGGGCGCAGGGCAGATGGAAGCTGCTGCGGCAGTTGCGGACATGGCAGCCCAGGGTGGCCCCTTTGGAGGCACACTCCTTGCACTTCAGCTTGCGCCCACGCCGCACAGCATCCGGCACCCCCTCCAAGATCCCCTCAGACTCATACACCTGTTGTCAATGTGAGTCAGTGTGTGTCACACATCAGTGTGTGTAGCCACAGAAAAGCAAGATGATGTGACTCCGCATAAGTAGCGATCACTGCCCATGGAGACAGCATACGAAGGCATTTTTGGGTGAAATGCTTGTTCACTGGCATTGGCATTGCAGCAAGATTGCCTTGTTAGCTTGTTGAGAAGTCCAGATGTTTCATGGATGTCAGAGTAGTGGCATAAACCCAGGGAAAGGCTTGTATCCACATGTGAAGAAGGCCACATGGCACTATCTGTCTAGAGTAGCACAGGACATGAGCATGTGCAGGCACGTCCTGGTTGCGTACATGCTTGATGGCAGATGCCACACATCCTTACATAACTCTCATCACACTTTGGCAGGGCTCAGTGCTCAGAGAAAGGCGACGCAGCTCAACGTGAGAGCGAAAAGGCAAGCATATTAATGTCAGGACACCGCCAAACACATTGCAAGGGCACTCAGGCACACCTTCATAAGGACTGAAAAATTATCCACTGTGTGGTAGCTGCAGCCAGAAGGCATGGCTGCTGTCAACAGGAGATATCCAAATCCTCATCAAGCAATCAATCAATCTATATGCTCTGTCTTTGGGACTCATCAGGGGGTTCAAGAGACAATGACTGAGAAGTGCTCAAGACATACTCAGCACCCAAGTGCATGCTACAGAAGCACAGACAGGGGTCTGACCTCGGGTGACCACCAGGCGCACTGGGAGTGCACCCAGGCATACTGTATGGCTGACACTCGCACCAGGGTGAACTGGCCCAGGCCCTGCTTCTGCCTACCCCCTCCATCCTCATCATCTACTTCTGTCCCATGGCAGAAGGCACACCTGAAACGACATTCGTGTCTCACTCAGTACAAAGGTGTCGTGTGGGTGACAGTTGCCCTGGCTGAGCATGGTCGTGGGAGCTTTCTGTTGCTGTCCAGTGTTGTTGTGTGACTTGGCCTGATTCACAGATTTTGAGTCCATGTCCCAAGCCGTATCAGCAGCACAAACATGAATTTGGCGAGTTGGGAATCTGTTGCAGTTAGAAGGCAGGTGGTGGCAGCTTCTAGATGGGGTATTTTAGGTAGGGCCAATGGTAGTATTGGCACCGAATGGATCAGCAGCAAGTTCTTTACAATGGGACGCAGAGGACTCCTCACAGAGCTGTGCTCAATCAGCATACTGCCTGAAAAGGCACACAAATGCATCACAAGTGAGCACGGCTTGCAGATGTCCTGGGAAAAAACATGAGGAATGTGCAGCGCAGATAAAGACACGAGAAACAAAGAGCAAAGATACAGGAAGGCACAGCGCAGATCAAGAGAAAGGAAGTGAAGAGCAAAGACACCTTGTGCCAGCAGGAGCGCCTTCTGCCTCCAGCCTGGCACACTCTCTGTCGACAGTGGCTCGGCGCTCAGTGGTGGCCACCGCCTCAGCACTCACAGCCGGCTCAGCTGAGTTGGCCTGGTGGCGGCTGCTGCTCTGCACCTCCCCATCTTCGTGATGCCCCCTGGCTGGAGGGGTGACTTGAGCCCCACTGTAGGTGTCAGGCTGCTCTGGGGATGTGGCTTGGGCTGGCTGGAAGCGCCTTGAGCCCAATCTGCTTGGACCGTGGGGGCCTCGCTCATGACCTGTTCAGCATCATAACTACATCTGAAAGTGGACAGCTGGGACTTCCCCATTAGGGGAAATCTGCAAGGAGAGGTGTGTCTTCCCCAAATGCAACAAGTCTAAGCAACCTGCAGATAAGAGCCTCACACAGCAATGTTGACAAGGCTGCACAGCATGACATTTGCTTGCTGATCAAGGCAATCAAGACTGTGATGTTCTGTGGCAACACATAAAGACACAGGATCTGTGTACGACCTAGTTGGTTGGCTAAACATGGTTACCCTCCTGTCAAATTGAGGGAGGAGTGCAATGTAGGCGTGCAAGCTGTATCTAGGCAGGGCTTAGGATGTACCTGCTGGTGCTGCCGTAGGTGAGTGTGTGCCGCTGTCAAAGTCATCATGGGCGCTGCCATACTTGCGCGGGGACCTGTTGCCGCGGCGAATTTTGGGAGAGAACGTCTCCGACTCACCTGCAAAGCACACAAGGTTGTAGCACAGTATATGTGAGACTGACAGCTGAATGCTGCTCAACTCGCTCAACTTGTGCACGTTCCAGAGATGCTGAGTGGACCTGCACATCTGCTCAGCACAACCCATACCCTTGGAGGGTCAAACCTGCGATGTTGAGGTCATCTAAGACATGTAGGGCAGGAATCTGATGCTCACAGATGGCAAGAGACTCTGCTGGAAAGGCGAACCCACAACTCACCCCAGCAGAGGTTTTTGTCATCTGCAAGCGTCAGCTGTCACTGTTAACAGGAAGTTCTTTGGTCGTGGTGCCAAGTCGTTGACAGCAGCATATAGCTTGTCTGGCTGCTACAGCCTGAACCTCTTCATTCATTCATTCATACTAGATGTAATCAAGTGTCATCATGTGACATTACATATACTGTATACCATTATGTTGGGTTGCAGTGTCATGTGAAACTTCATCCTATCATATTGTACAATATCATGTGTACAATGTAATGTCATAACGCACAGAAGACAGACCTGCTGCAGTGTCCATGTAGCCTGAGCCAGTATGTCTGGGTCCTTGTCTTCCCCCGGGCGCCGGCCCCTCAGGTACTGCATTGATGACACCATTGTAGGTACGCCCCCTAAACTTCACACACACCTGCACATGCACGTCAACTATGTTGGCACAAACACATACGCTTAGTATGCCTCAGATGTATAGGCCATGCAGCTCGGCCCTATCTAGCAAGGGAGACACATGTGTCAGTGCATAACAGAGCAGTGCATGATGAGATGAGGATGCTACCTGTGAAGCTAAGATTGGCCACAGGGTAAGCCTGACGCACACAGGCGCTGATGCAGCTCTCATGCGAGCCATGGACGTGCAAATTCTAGTTGCAAAATGACACTTTTCAGATAGTTCTGAAAACTACGTAAAAGTCTGTACTGACTCAGACACTTCTTTTGGTGTGAGCCATGTATGCAGAGGCTGGTAGAGGCCTGCATGCAGGAGAAAGGCTTGGCTAGGTTGAGGCTCTACACAACACAGCAGGCCAAAGTGGAAGTTCAGAGCTAGTTTATGGACCTGGAGGTAATTGTCGCCCACCGGCTGCCACTCCAGCAGCTGAGGAGACATGGAGCCCAAGGTGGCCACAGCGTCCAGCTCAGCCCTGCAACAGCAGGGGCTGCTTGCAATGGATGCCCAGCATCAACAAGAACACTCTGAAAACTCTCACCAGGGTCTAACTGAAGGAAGGCAGTCTATGCAAAGGATGAGATCTGTATGCAACATTGCGATGTCAGGGGCAAAGGGTTTAGGTGTAGGTCTAAATCTAAAATATAAGCCAAGGGCATCCTCTGTGTAGCTCATAGGTCACACGCAGAAAGAAAATCAAGTTTTGCTTTTATGGGTTGTATGCAAACACTTCAATTGAGTAGAAGTTTGTAGATGGTGTTACAAGTGACCTGGGTATATTCAGCCTGCAAAACAAGGTGCAGAGAAGCTATGACAAGCAGCTGCACACTTAGGTCTGCTGTGCAAGGGCAGGTGTATCGGACCGCCACAGCGTTTCATCTGATGCAGAGTATTGCTTGTATAGTAAGAGAAAAGGTGTGAAAAAGTCGAGGTCATGTGCCCTGCCAGGTCATGCATGAGGCATGTTCACCTTCTTTTGCTGTATACTGTAGGGTTTTGCTTTGTGCCTGGACAGGCTGTGTTGGCGAAGTCTCTCAACAGAACAACAGAAGCCAGGTCTAAACAAGTCAAAGATAGTTGACTAAATTTGTAATGTGCGCTTACTTGGCATTGACATTGGATGCATTGCTGTTGGTCCCTCTGGGCAGCGTCCTCAGCCTCTGAGGGATGTTGCTGTCGGAGTGCAGCAGCGCAGCAGAGGCAGTCCAGAGCTGCTGGTCTGGGTATCTGTTGTGCTGGCGGTTGCGCTTGCCTGCCCTTCCCGGACCCCGCCACTCCGAATCCTCAACCCTGCACACACACATCCATTCAAATTATGAATAATAATCAGCATCATCATAATCGTAATCATAGTAACAATACTTACACGCTCCAGCAAATGCTAGATGTGTGTAGTACAAGTCTTGTCTTGCCAGGCTGGCTTGTTCTAGGGATCATGGTGGGGACATGTGATGTTCAGACATCAAAATTTTTGGATATTGTTGCAGCCATGGTCTTCTGTTGTCCTTCTTGCGCTGGCTGGGTTGAATGCAGAATGTCTGCTGTGTCCTCAAAGGCTAAGGTAAGTCACAAACAGACTGTGCACGTGCCAGCAAGTGTGCAGTGGGTGCGATGCAATTCAGGTGTCTGAAGGTGTGAAAGCAAAGTCTCGAAGTTGAGCTATCAGGCTGCATGACACTTGACAGAGGGCAAGTACAGGAGCAGTACTGTTTCTGCCAATCTGTGTGTTACTGGGAACTGCTGTATGCAATTGCACATGGCTTTGAGAAGTGCTGCATGCCATTGCACACCAAAGTTGCTCCCACGTGCCCTGCAAACATCTGCCTGTGAAGCACAGTAGCACTGCTTCAAAGGGAGGTCCTAGATGCTGATTGAGACCTGCCTGTGCATGCTGCCTGGTGTCACACGACAGCGCGCAGCATTAACCAGCTTCAAGCGCTTTTAGCTTGAATTGCACTGTCTGTGGACTCTGGTGTACAATCGCACCACAAGGCATACTGCTTATGTAGTATCGTCAAAGCTGCTGCTATTGCGCGTAATACATGTTCAGTCCCCATGAAAGGCCATTCCATCATGTACCACTTGCTTGGCCTTTGTCAGCCAGGGGCAACCTTGATGCGCAGCTGCTTACATGTCAGTGTCATTCAGCATTGGATGGCCACACTGACTGTGCTGAGCAGAAGCGCAACATACGTGCGGCTTACTCACATGTCAGTGTCTTCAGCTTCTGGCTCCCGGTCTCTTTTTCTGGCAGGTGCAGGAGGCCTGGTGCGCCGCTGACTGGACCACCTAAGGTCAGGGTTGGACCATGTGCCGTTGGCCCCTCCACTATCGTTACCCTCCCCATCAGACTGCCCCTCCATCTGCGGACACCAGGCCAACCGTCACTACAAATGGGGGTACGAGAGCATTTCAGCTGTGCAGCTGAAGCACAGCAAGGGCTGTGCTGTGGGCTCAGTGCAAAGCCAAGCCAAAACAGGCAGCTGTGCAGCTCAGCACATTGTGGCAATGTGTGCAAGGGTGTGGTGCAAGGTTGCTGGCATTATACCCATGTAGCAGCAGCATAGTAGCAAATCAGCAGCAAAGCAGCAGGGGAGCAGCAGCAGCAGTAGAGCACTGCAGCAGTGGCAGGGCTTGCAAGGCAAAGGTGGATAGCAGGAACAGTGACACAGGAAGCAGCATCCAGGCTTACATCTGCTGCGGCCTGCTGCAGTGCCAGCTGTGCAGCTTGTTTGGGGTCCACCGTATTGTCCAGCCAGCCGGGCTTGCGCCTGGCCCTCTTGTCAGGCAGGCTGCGCTGGTTGCGCCCTGCATGAGTTGACAGAGCTGCACACACAACAACAAAGCCGGTCAGTGCTATCAGGAAGGGTAGGCTGATTGTGTCCTTTGCACACTGACAGAGTTGCACATGCACCAGCATGATGCCTTGGTAGATCGATGAAGAGCAAACACGCATGCTGACATTGGGCAGAGAAGCCCCAGTGCAGTACCAATATGTCAGACGGCCCTGGTGCAATGTCTCAAGAATCCAAATGCATGGGAGACAGGGTACAAGCTTGCACAGTGATGCAATTTGTGTGTGGGGTCTCATGCAGCAAAGATGAGGCATGCTGACTCTGCAAACGGCAACTTATTAGTGTCAGAGCCAAGATCCGTAAGTGTGTACATGGACTCTAGGTGTCAGGTACATCAGCGTGTTGTACACACTGGGATAGGCTCTGGTGGAGAGGATATTGGGAAAGTGGGTGCAGAAGGCTGGTGGCTTACCAGCTCCTTCATGTGTTTCCGGATCAAAGGTGGCATCCAAAGGCAGCAAATCAGCTGCTGCCTTCTCAGGCCCTCTAGCAGAAGCCAGAGCCTCTACAAAGGAAGGGCCAGGCTCCCACCTCAAAGGGAGCTCCATAGGAGCAGGGGCGCTGCCAATCTGATCAGGGATTGTTGCCTGATGAGCTGAGGACTCACGCAGCTGCGGGCGAGCAATGGCCTGCAGAAGGCAATTGATGCATTTTCACGCCTCTTGCATTAGATGAAATAACAGTAGCTCACTCTGGACGCCTCAACAGATGGAACCCTGCAAGCACTTCCTTCTGCATTTCATGTCATGCAGCATTTTGGCTGCACATCCAACAACAGCCCACATCTGATGCACATTGATGCAAGGTGTGGAATCAAAGGCCAGCCATGCATAGGCAGAATCATCTGCAAGTCACGATGCTATTGATCACAGGCATGACAGCATGCAAGCTGCAATGCGACATACCTTCCGCCTAGCCCTCTTTGTGTCTGGGCCAGAAACAGCTGGAGCCTCATCCTGCTTAGCAGCACCTTCGTCCCCATGCATCTCTTCCCTGCCCTTAGGCACCTGCTCCTCATCTGCCTTAGCAGCCACTTGACCCAGCCTGTCCCTCTTTGCCCTGCGCTCGGCATCCTTCTCCTTCCTCCTCTTTGCCAGCTCAAAAGGCTGAGGCGGAGCGTGCCATGCATGTGGGCTCATGTCACTCTCACTTGCTTCAGCGCGCTGCAGCGCATCAGCTCTGTTGACTGCTGCTGCAGCTGCTACAAGCAGGTCAGCAGCGTTCAGGCGCGACGGTGGGGATGAAGTCTGGGTTGGGGCTGGGGGTGCAGCTGCTGTGGAAGCTGGTGGGGCTGCATGGAGGTGCCCTGAGGCTAGTCGGTGGGGGCCTGTAAATGTGGGTCTAGCTTGGGCAGCTGCAGCTGTGGCTGCCAGGGATGCTTCACCAGAGATGTCTGACGACTTGCTGCGGTCACGAGTCCTGTTGCGCTCCCTGGTTGCCATCTTACAGTCTGCTGGGAGAGATCTGTCCCGCCTACACAGAGCATGACTGCATCCAATGATCTCCTCCTCTGCAGACTACATGCGCACAAGTACTTGCACAAGCGCTGCAGAGTCATGTGCACATGATGTTGTCAGCCGGCAACCTTCAAAATGTCTGCCAGCATACATACCAGCATTGACACAACGACACAATCAAGCTGTGCAGCAATCAAAATTATGCCGTGTTCCATGCTCTATTCTGCTACAAAAGCTTGAGCTGCAACAGGCACATGAGTGCAGCAGCGTTGGTGTCATACGTGAGGGCCTTTGGTGCATAGCCATGGATCTCCAGCCAGGTGCCAATGGGGCGCCCATCATGCTGAATCCTGACCGTGTACTTCCACTTCTTGGATGCTGCCATGCCTGCACCAGAATGCAACGCATCAGCTTGCAGTCATTGCAAGAACCTAGAGCAAAGGAGCATTGGTTTCCACTCGACTCAGAGCAGAATTGTCTGTTGATTGAGACATATTGCAAGGACAGGTGTGAGTCTGCATCCCAATTGACCCATGATTGCTTTCATGGGAAATCGACTGCAAGCTCTCTGTACATCAAGATCCATATGCACGCAATGAACAGTCATACAAATGGCCACATGCATATAGTATGACCTGAGTTTGCAATGGCGACGATGAGCAGCAGGCAATGTGACTCTGCTTTGTACCTGAGTGGCGTTCAAACTCTGTGGGGGTCATTTCCACAAATGTGAGACCCAGTTTGGCAGCCTTCGTCTGACACAGCTTGCAGGTACACACCATGCTCTGCTTGTTCAGCAGAAACTTCCCCTGGTTGCCGTTGCACTGCACCAATACATGCGCAGGCCATTTCCCATCAGCAGACTCCTCAACAATGCCACCCTCACCACCCTTGGACTGGGCCACCCTGGGGGAGTCATATGCTGAGCTGGCTGCGTCTGCTTTGAGCACTGGCGCAGTGGCTTTTGATGCTGAGTGCAGCAGGTGGAAATTGAACCTGGGTTCCGGTAACCTGCCTGGCATCTGTTCCAAGCGAGGTGTGTCCCATGCCGCTATGTCGTCAGGTAGTGCTGCTAGTGGTGGCTGCTGTCCCGGCAACAATCGCCACCCATTCAGCAGCTGGGGCCTGATTGGATCCTGAGGCTTGCCCAAGCTTGACTCCTTGCCACTGCCCTCAGGGGCGAATGCGCCCTGGGTATCAGGCACGTCCTGTGCTTCTGGTGCAGCCTCAGGCATTGAGGCCTGAGCTTTGTCAATGTTAGGAGACAGTGAGTGGTCCTTTGACCCAGTTCCAGCCTGAGGCCTGTTCATGGCCTGCAGTAGGCTCTTGTCCTGAGGTGTGTCTGTGCCGCGCAGGCTGCCTGTGTGTTGAGCCTTAAGCGCATCCATAGCTTTGACTGCAGCCTGAGCACTGAAGATGGCCTGAGTCTGTGCTTTGACTGCATCCTGCTTTCTGCCTGCTTCCTGGGAGCTGCCACTGGCAAGAGCTCGAGCACTATCTGGAGATCTGTTCGGTTTGTGGGGCCTTGTGCAAGCCTGAGGCTTCGCTGTGGATGTCCCTGGGGATGCCCTGCTGGAGTGAGGCTTCTTCTCAGACTGTGGAGCTGAGGCCGAGCCTTTGGTCCCGGAGATGAAGCGCATGTAGGACGGCATATTATGCTCTGCTGCCTGCAGCCGTCTGACTGCTTCTCGCAGTGTGCTGCTTGACTCAATCACTGCTCCACTGAGGTCGTAGGGAGCAGAGTCGCTGTCCAAAGTGTCAGCAGCTGCCAGAGGGCCTGAACTTGGCTCTGTGGATGTGCTTTCCCTACGAGCAAGGGTGCTGGTCTGATGACTATAGGGAGCAGGTTCGCGATCTGCTACTGTCACTTTCTCAGCTGCCTCATGTGATGGCTCCAAGCCTGCTGCAGCTGAGGTGCTTTCCCTGGGCTGAAGGCTGCCACTGTTTGCTTGATCAAGAGGTGCAAAAGGTGGCAGGCCTTTGCCATTGGTGATCTCTGTCAGAATTGTGTGGGCTCTTCTTAAAGACTCTGGGTCGTTTGCTTCTGACAGAAGACGAAGTATCGCAGCAGAAGTATCATGTTGCATTGTGGTCAGCTGAGTCAAGTCCATGGCAACAGTCCTGTTGTTACTCCTGCGGCATAGCTGAGCTGACTGCAGATCCAGACCATGAAAGCTGTTGAGTGTGCTTTGCTACAATACCTGCAGCAAGTGCACAGCCCTCCTGTCAGCATTATCTCCAGGTCACACCAAAAACTCTAGCTCAGAAGATGAAACAGTAGTTTATGAAGGTGCCTCATGCTCAAAAACGCATCAGGCATGCTTTTGTGTAAGGCTGTGTCTGTCTTTGTGCACCTTGTTGGACAGGCTGGAAGAACTAACGGCTGTACGTCAAGAGAGACAGGCAAGTCTTAAGGGAGCTGAACTGCGTTTTAAGTGTGAATTTCAAAGATAACGAGTAAGAAAAGTAGAGTGTGAGCGATATACGAGTGACATAGCAAGCGTCGAGATGGGCGTGTGTACTAGGCGCGGATCAAGAACGGACGATTTTCAGCGATTGTGCACTCTTAGCAGAAAGACAACGTTGCTGCCATGTCGATCAATGAGACCGCTTTGCAACAGCGAACGCGTCTCACCTGCGCCTTCTGTATACGGTCTCTTAGTCAACTTCCCCTCAAAGGCATCGTCGAGGCTGGTCAAAAGTCGCCAAACGAAGACGCAGCCTGCGCGGCTGGCAAATCAAAGCTCTACTACTGCGGTATTCAGCGCTTAACTGGCTAGCAGACGCACTAAGCCGCAGGAAAACAGGCAGCTGAGCCAGCAGGCTTCTCAGCCTTTTGAAAAGTCAGTCTGCTATCAGGCTTCCGCGACCCTCACAACAGCCGCTGCTGAGTGCCCCACACTAATATACGACCTACCAAGCCAGGCGCGGCGTTGCAGACCGTTTGGCTCGCGACGTAACCGACAACAACGCCTGCTGCGGTCGGACCCGCCGGTGCACATAGGAATTTCTTTCGAGGGCAATTTCCCCGGAAAGGTAATTGATTTTTGGCAAATTTCTTGTAATGTCTAGTCAGCCGCTCGAGATGGGAAGACGAAGTATAGATGTTGTTGCAAGTCACAGCTGGCAACCAATCAAAAGATCAGCCCAAGGTTTCAGAAATTTGCATGAAACGACTCATCATGCGCTGTGAGGGTGCTGAAGAGCATGAATGTCTTGGAAAAGCTGTGCAAATCGACCAGACGCTGTGCTAGCTGCTGGTGACGTCTGTGTACCAGTGCCACTGCGTGCTTCTCTACCCTTCAGCTTCAGCATGGAAGTCCCTGCAGCTGTAATACCATCCAGAGCAGTTGTGGCCCTGTCCACATAACCCCTGTCCTTGGTGCATGCACTGAGTCTAGCCTGAAGGTCTTCCAAGGCTCTGGCCTTTTCTCTAGGGCTGCTGGCTCTGCCACAGTCAGACCCTAGCAGCTTCTCATCACCAAAACGCGACAGTACGTTGTCAGCATGGCAGGCAGCCTCCAGGCAGATGTTGCGATCTGCCTGCACCTCCTTAAGCTGCCGCAGCAATCTGTCCTCTGTCTCCTTGCTTTCTTCCTTGACAACTCTCAGCTGAGCCTGAAATGCAGGCACAGGTTGTTCACATTTAGCAACTCGATTTACAGTCAATGAATGCAGGCAGACTGGTACAGCAGAGGGAAGTAGCTCAAGCCCAACATCTGTCAATTGCATTTGAATGTCACATGTCCTGCACTTTGCAAGTTTTAGAGCAAAAACATGCTACTGGTATGTCTTGCATACATGTCGAAATCGATGCAAAGATGTCCATTCAAGCAAGCACACAACAGGAAGGATACCTGCAATACAGCTGAATGCTGCTTCTCAGCTACCAGCTTGCTTTTCAGAGTGCTGCCCTCTCTCATCAGCTCACTCTTCTCAGCTGCTATCTGCAACACACACGCAGATGCCTAAGCTTGGACACAATAAAATGGTGCATGCAATGGAGCCATGTCAGATGCTTCTTGCTGCACACTGCTGATGAAGCTGTTACTCATCAAAAGCTGCTCGTCGATTTGCCATCACTGGTACATGCCCCTGACAAGACAGATAATTGCAGGGATGAGACACTCACCCTCCATGGTCTGCTGCCCATGTTGTGTTGTGTGCACATCTTTAGACGTGTGACCCACGATTTCCAGGCAAGGCAGTTGCAAAGACACATTGTTGACAGCAATGACGACACGCTGCAAAGGAAACGCTGAAAAGCTTGATGAGCTTGACCTTATCATGATCCAGTTGCAAGCGCTTGACCAGGTTCTCAGTGCAGACCTCCAGCCTTTCAAGCTTGTCATGATCTCCACGCTCACGCCCTCGCAACAACTCCAGCTCAGCCACTCTGTATCAAGCACAAAACTGCTTGCGCCTATTCCCTTCTCTCACGGTACGAGTCATGCAATGATGGGTCATGTGCCCTTCCCTTCTTTCAAGTATGAGTCATCTGACATGTTTCACGCTGGTCTCAAGCCTGCTGCTTGCGAGTCATGTGATGTTGTGTAAAATGCACACAAAGAGGCAACTTATCCTCAAACATCACTTTCGCTTGCTGCCCTTAGCATGCACTGTCAACGCTTGCATTGCCTTTTCATTCTGTCAAGGTGTAAGTTGAGTAATGATCTTTTCACGCAAGCACGCATATGCCTCTGCCTTTCCTTTGAATGCCAAGCATGCAGGCAATGAGCATGTGGTGGTCCTCGATGATGTACTTTGAGGCTTGTGCAGCAAGTTGCAACAGTACTGGACATGAATGGGCAAGTAAACGGCAGGTCTCACGAGTGCACTAGACAAATTGCTTTGTCTGCTGAGACATGCATGCCATGTGGGTCATAGGACTGTGCAAACAGTGCTTTGATGAAGAAACTGATTTGTGGTATACAGTTAGGTGCATGAACTGACCTGCTGTGTGATGTAGCAAGCTGGTCATGCAAGTTGGTGATGTCTTCATGACGATCACTCAAGATGCCCTCTAGTTCCCTGCATGAGCGCATTGTGAACTGAGTGTGCATCACTGACTTGCTCAGCTTTCTCAACAGCACCGCGCCTGCTTGCTGGACCCAACCAGCACAAGCCTTGAGCACAAATTAGAAACAAGACACTTGCACGAATGCATGAATGCATGCATGCATGCATGCATGCATGAATGAATGAATGAATGAATGAAGGAAGGAAGGAAGGAAGGAAGGAACGAACGAACGAGTGAGTGAGTGACCGAAAGAACAGACAAATGAATGAATGATTGAATTTGAGACTAAGCAGACAAAACATGAATGCGACAGTCAATATGAATATGAATATATGCAGCGTCGATACCTGAGTTGAGCCTGCAGGACTTGAGCCTCCTGTGAGCGAGCATGGCGAGAGGATTCCAGCTGGCGCACTTCTTTCCTGTAGGAGTGCAGCTTCTCTTGCAAGCGCCCATTCTCATGTGACACTTCCTTGGCCACTTCCAGCTTGGCCTCAGTTGCCCTTCGCTGCCTGCCAATCCAGACAAAGAGAAACTGACTTCTGCACCCATGTGTGTTGCAGCCAAGTGTTCTGGCTGGGGCGCTGATGGGGAGTGCAGCCTGACAGGCAGTCAACAGCCATCCAGGCTTGAACAACGCAGACGACATGCATACTCAGCTGCTAATGCATCTTGCTTTGTGTTGGCCAGACTGTGTACTGATGTGATGTGGTCAGATGAAAGGGTGCGTATACATGTGACAGTTGCTTGTTGGTTGCTTGCCTTCCAGCTTGCCTATGATGCTTTGACAGCAGCATTGTGCCAGTCCAAGTGGTGTTTTGCTACCTCTGCTCTTTGGCAACATCATCTTGCAGCTCTGCAATCTTGGCAGCCCCTGATTCTGCAGCATGCTCCCAGCACTTGGCCTGCTTGTCACTGCTGTCCAGCTGCCGCCTGACATCCTGGAGCTGCTCCACTGCCTGAAGGCGGCGGTGGGCTTCTTCACACAGGGACTGCTGCAAGGCTTTGTATGCTGGAGACCCCTGCAGAGGCGCAACAGGTTTTGTGTCACTAGATGAGCCTTGAAGCCAGTGCTGGGCAGCTCTTACATCTGTTTTAGGATTTACCAAGCAGAGTTTTACCTCTCTCATGAAGTCATGGGCCTGGGTGCTTTGTTGCGCAAGCAAATGATAATGCTATTCAGCTGCAGCAGCGCTGCTGGACAAGGGCAGATATGAACTTGCAGTCAGGCAAGTACACAGCCAAACATTTTGGCAAAGCTCAGGCAGATCTGACACTCTACTGTGGCAACTGAGACCTCATTGAAGCAGCACATCTTTTACGTCTTTGTGAGCCAGCTTAGGAGGGTGGGTATACCTTCTGCTCAGCTTTGAGCCTGTCATGCAATTGTTCCAAGGCTGCATTGCTGTCTCTGAGCTGTGCCAACAGCCAGGCATTGTCCCTGTGCAACTGACGTAAAAGGCTGTTACGCTCACTGTGTGTGAGCTGATTGGCCCTTCTGCCTGCTGCAACAGCTGCACTTGCTGACGCCATGTGCATTGCCATATTGGGCATGGCTACTGAGTGCTTCTTGTGTCTGAGTGTGCCAGAGACATCAAAAGCCTGCTGCGCAGGTAAGCACGACGCTGCAAATGCGTCAAGAGCCAGGGCTGCTCGAGAGCATGAGGTGTTGGGTGGGAAACCTGCTGGCCTGGGTTTGCCTGTGAGCCTGGCCCATGCAAGCTCCTCTTGAAGCGCCTGTAGCATCAATCAAATCTCAAGTTCTCAGTGGGCACAGAGGCGCACCTTGCAGATGCAAAGAAAGCATGGTGCAATTGGTAGGTACTTGCCACTGGAAATGCTGACGTTTCTGCGGCACACGGTGTCCACACATTTTGCCAGAGGTTGTTGTAAGTGATATGCTTGAAGCTCACCACTGCATGGAGCTTGGCTTTCCGGCACTCCTGCTGCTTGTGTGCCAGCTCTTTTACCAGCTTGTTGACAGCTGACATCTTGTATGCCTCATAAGCCTGATCAGTAGGGCTGCTATGAGACGAAGATCTCTGTTGATCACCTGTAGATGGGCTTGCCTGTCTGCTTGCATGGACACCAGCTGGCTGTGATCGGCTACTTGGTATCCTGTCAGCTGCTGTGTCACTGCTGCTACTTGCATCAGACTGACCACATTGTGAGCAGTGGTCATCTGGAATGGACTCAGCTCCCTTGTGGTCCACGCAGAAGTGATGCTGACTGCTGCGCTGACGTGGTGACCTTTCCGGAGACCTTTTGCTCCCTGTCTGAGAGAGTGGCTCTGACTGACACTGCAAACAACACTTGGAATCAAGCAACACCACCACAGCACATCATCAACCAATCGTACACACGAAAATCGACAGTCGAAACCTCAAGAAGCCGTTGCTTGATCCTATCAATCCTCAAGGTAAGCTGCTGCTCGGCCCGACCGTGTACTGAGCTGCGGTTGTCGTTGTTTTGCAGGAAGCCATCCGGTTGCAGTTCGCAAGGTGTACGCAAGCAACTCGAAGGAGTGAAAGCCACGTCTTCTCTGCTTTGACCTGCAGCTATCGATGGTCTCGCGGTTCCTCGCTTCGAGTTCGAGGACCTCTGCGGCATGGTCCAGTCAGGCGAGCCCTGCAAGCTGAAAGCCGGCAGCGCTTATTACAGAGTTAACAGCATCCTGCCGGCAAATTGATAAGTCGAATGGACTCCGTTGCTGTCCCCTTGATGACATCAAGCGCTGTATACAGCGCATCTGCATGCCTTGATGGAGTCTGGTCAGTGCCTCTCCTCGGTATTCTTACTAAACTTTGCTTCTGTCCCTTCGCTCCGCGCTTTGGCTCAATTCGCAGGTGATCGCAGGCATTGCTCGCCTGAGCGCAACCTCGCGGAACCAACAAATCCACACTCGGAACGTTAAAAATACTGGCAGCTGCATTTGTCGTGTCTCGGCCAGACTTGTAGCCGTAAGGTACCTGGGCTGACTTGTTGCAAGCATGGGCGCAGCTGAGAGCACGGAGGCTGCCCCTCCCGCTCAAGAGGTAACGGCAACCCCAAAAGTCATACAAACCACACAGACATTTCCGAGCGCCATGGTAATCTGCGGGCCGTCCGGTGTCGGCAAAGGCACTTTGATCAAGCAGCTGATGGCCAGCTCCGACAAGTTTGGCTTCTCCTGCAGCCACACTACGCGCCTGCCCAGAGAAGGAGAAAAGGTGCTCTGTGCTCTTGACCTTCGGTTTTCACCTGCCCCAACTGCACCTTGCGGGGATTCCGTGCTCTGCAACCTTGGCTGACTGCTAGCTTCCTCGCCAACAGCTTTCCTTTGTGCATGCGCAGGAAGGCATCCATTATCACTTCGTATCAAAGGAAAATTTTGAGAAGGGGATTGCAGATGGCAAATTTCTGGAACATGCCACTGTACACGGCAACTTGTATGGAACATCCATAAGGGCTGTCCAGAACGTTGCTGCCAGTGGGAAATGCTGCATCCTTGACATAGACGTGCAAGGCGCTAGGCAGGTTCGGAAACAGAGCAACCAGATCCGAGCAATTTTTGTTTTCTTGAAGCCTCCCAGCCTTGAGGAACTAGAGAAACGACTCAGAGGACGCGGCACAGAATCTGAAGACCAGATACAGACCAGACTAGCCACGACCAAGGGTGAAATGGACAGGTGACTCACATGTGCCTACATGTAGCGCAATGCTCTGCGCAGCAGTTCTCAATAATGCAGTCAGAAATCAGCTGTGTTACAGACATGAGACTCTGCTGCAGTTTGAGCGAGGCTGACCTATGGGATTACATCATCACCAATGATACCATGGAGTCAACTGGGAAGCAGCTTGATGACATATCTGGGCGTGCTTTGGCAGGACAGATCGGAAACGGTATTGCAGCACTGCAGGAGCCAGAAATTACAACCTCACCTCCTGCTCAAACGGTAGTGACCTCAAGGATTATGACAGGCAACTGCAGTATTGCTTGCAGCAGAGTCTGCATCATTGCTGACAGGTTGCCAAGCACACGCCCAAGATATGCATGACCTAGTCACAGCACATGCATATTGCTGGTTGGCATGCAGCAGACTGTACCCCACCAGTAACAGATGCATCACATGCCTATACACTGACAAGTGCAATGAGTCATGCCTTGAACAAGCTGACAAGCAGTATGCGCGACCTGCAGGGACCAGCAGTGACCCAGCAGAGGACAGCAGCAGCTGAAGCAGCAAGTGGCGGGCCCATTGTTGCTCCAGCTGCAGCAGTGGCGCCTGTTGCAACCTCAGACAAAACTGCCAGCAAAGAGACAGTGTCAAGCCCCACAGCCACATCAGTCACAAACCTGCCCCCAGTTCCTACAGTACCCACAGCTGCAGGCTTTGAAAGGTCTCAGCATTGACTGCTTTATTGTGCTGATGTTTTACTTCTGTCCTTGAGCACCTTGTGCAGGAGTCTTTGCAAGCATGCATTCCACTCTTACAACTTTGGTAGTTCATGGCTCACCAGCTGCCACCATGAGCAGCATTGTGCAACATTCAGCTGTGAGCAGCTGAAAGTTTGGCTGCATGTCAGGTGGCGGGGCAAGGTTGCATTGGTGACTGGTGCTAGTGCTGGTATTGGGTGGGCAATCTGTGAGGCCCTGGCCACAGCTGGGGTGAAGGTGGTAGCAGTGGCGAGGCGAAGGGAGCGCCTGGAAGCCCTGCAGCAGGCGCTTGTGGAAAAAGGCGTTCCTATTTCAGACTTCCTGCCTGTAGTGTGCGATATCACCAAGGTAAGCTGATGCATGAGGCATCAGCATTGCACATTTGTCCTTGATTGCTGGAGCAAGGGCATGCTGTGACCCAGCTTTGTTGCTTGCATTCATGTTTGTGAACAAACCCACTTGATCTGGCAGCCATAAGAGGTGCTGTCAGCATCAGGTTATAAGGCACATGTATGTGTCATTAGATCCAGATACACAAAGATCAAGCACAAAGAACAATTTGGCATGAATTGAGTGTTTGTTGCAGAGCATGTCTTCACAACACTCAGTCACTTACACCTTTGTGCATTTAGCAACAAAGACGGCATGCATTTGCGCTTCCTTGCACACCTGAGCACTTGCAGTTTGAGGAAGCTCAAGGACACCGCCCGTACAAGCACCTGCACATCACCAAAGCTAGCAAGAGCTGCGGCTGAGAGCCATTGTGTGGTGCAGGAAGCTGAAGTGATTGCTCTGCCACGCATCATTGTGAAGAGATGGCGGGATGCAGGAGTGGACATCCTGGTCAACAATGCTGGCATGGGTCGGAATGATGCTTCCTTGTTTGATGGCAACACCGCCTCGTGGGTGGAGATGGTCAGCACCAACACCTTGGGTGTATGCATGTGCACACGAGAAGCTCTACAGGTCTGCACTCCTATGAACATGCAAGGTGCACTAGTGTTATGCTTGTCAGTACTTCAGTCTTGACATAGTATGTAGTGCAGCTACCCTCCACCAAGGCAATGCTGATTTGCTGACCAAAAGAGTAGACATTGAGGCTCCTTGTCTCCAAACAGAGGATTGTATGGGTTGGCTTGGCAACCACAGAACTGTGTGTGTACAAGCACATGTCTGTGCACATCTTCGCAAAGTCAGATCATGGTGGAAATGCATGTGCTCAAGGCAACTGTGTTTTCTGTTTGATTGCAAAATTTAATTTGCATGCTTGGCACAAGGAATGAGTACGTGAGGGCAAGCTGTCCTGTCATGCTCAGTGCTCTGAAACAGCGCATATGGCATGCAGGACATGCAGCGGCGAGGGCAATGGGGTCACATTATTCATATATCTTCAATGGCTGCGCACCGTGTACCGTCCTTCTCAGATGCTTTCTACTCTGCGACCAAGCATGCCTTGAAGGCTTTGGCAGAGGGACTGCGACAAGAGGTGCGCTCTACACATTTGACAAGTTTGTCAGGGTGGTCTCAGTTTCACGCTGGTGTGCTGGATCCAGTCACACAGCTGCGTCAGTCACTCAGGATACAGAGCTGTCATGCTCAGCATGGCTGCCATCATGACAGGTCCTATCTGCTGCTGTAGTAATGCAAACTTGGCTTTTCCAGCTGGAGCAGTTGTGCAAGCAAACCTGATATTTTGCAGGCACGGTCGCGGGAGATTCCTTTACGTGTCACTTGCATATCACCAGGAGTGGTAGAGACAGAATTCTTTGAGGTGGCATCTTTTGGGAACAAAGAGACTGCCAAGGGCCGGTATTCTCAGCTGAAGTGTTTGCAGCCTCATGACATTGCTGATGCAGTGGTCTGGTGCCTCACAGCCCCTGATCATATGGATGTCAATGACATATTGATACGACCAACAGCTCAAAAGAACTGATGCAGCAGTCTCATAGCTGTCAGATTTGCATCCAAGCCTTTAGTTTATACACTTCGGCAGTCCACTCTTGAAAGCAGTAACACTCATCCAGATGCCAATGTCAGATTCGATGCCTGCCTGCCTAGCTAGTAGCTAATCTTGCTATTCGTACTTGAAAAGCTGAAATTGAATCGAGATTTCAACTAAGCTTTCATAGGGAACTGCACCAGACATTGCACTTTTACGGGGCAGGTCAAATAACTAGCAGCATTAGTAGGGCAAATGCTCGCTTTGGGGTTTGTTCTTTGCACATCTGTACAGACTAGTTGGTTGGCTGAATGTGTAAACCCCCCTCCTCCTTTGCAAAGGAGTTCTGATGTGCAGCCACACAGAGTTTTATCTCCGATGCAGAAAGGGCCTTAGACAATTATTTCAAACTAATCCTGACCCCAGTCTGACCCCACATCGAAAGCTGGCCTTCAAAAGCATCTATTATTTTGAAGCGCCAAGACAGTTCGCATCTGCTGATCCTGTTATAGTCTAACCATTGTTATTGTTCATGTGCGAACCCCATAGCATGCAAGCAGAGGCTTCTGGCTGGCACACCATCCCCGTCCTACGGAATGCTATCCCCAGACAAGCTGGGGAAAAAATGATACTGCACAAATCCTTAAGTTGAGCCAAATCACTGCCCAGCTCTACAGAATTCCGGTGGTTTCGATCGGCCTTCGACCCAATCCAGAAACAGGCGCAGGATGTTGATAGCAGCGTTCACGTCCCGGTTCCACAATATACGACGACATTCTGTGTTTCTACACAGTCGTACACTGTAGCTCTCAGGTC